>ULRQ01067372.1_pt1 | contig 21337 bp, 17 predicted proteins | sample 1955491 | NCBI WGS metagenome assembly ULRQ01 (sample SAMEA4835684, study PRJEB28245) | human gut metagenome | biome: gut microbiome; material: fecal sample | place: Denmark | collected 2008 | reverse complement strand
CAGAGCAGCTCCCGCCGCTGGTGCGCCTGTGGGCGCAGCGCATGGGCGTGCAGCCCGCCGGCATCACCATCACCGCCGCCCGCACCCGCTTCGGCAGCTGCTCCGGGAAAAACCGGCTCAGCTTCTCCCTGTACCTGATGGCCTATCCGCCCGACGCCATCGAATATGTGGTGGTGCACGAACTGGCGCATATCCGCCATCACGATCACTCACCCGCCTTTTACCGAGAGATCGAAACATACCTTCCCGATTGGAAACGCCGCCGCGACCTGCTGCGTCCATAAAACCGCCGCTCCCACGCCGGGAGGGGCGGTTTTTCTTGTGATTTTCACAATAAACCACCCCACTTTTCTGTGCGTTTCGGCAAAAATACAGCGAAGCAATTGACAATTGCGGCAAACACTGATAGGATAGGCACGTGGACGGAAACGTTCCCGGAAATGTTTTCATTATTTCCCGCGCCGCTTCGCGTCACACACTGCGTACAGTAGGAGGCACAACGACGTCATGACGATCAAGGATATAGCCCGGCAGTGCAGTGTCAGCGTCAGCACCGTTTCCCGCGTGCTGAACGACCGTCCGGACGTCAGCGATGATGTGCGCCGCAAGGTGTTGTCGGCTATCAAGGCCAGCAACTACATTCCCAACAACAGCGCCCGTGACCTGGTTCGCACCAAATCCGACGCCATCGGCCTGATCGTCCGCGGCGTGTCCAACCCCTTCTACACCGACATCATCCGCACCATCGAAAGCACCATCACCGACGCCGGCTTCACCATGGTCATGCAGCAGATCGGCGCCTGTGACGATGAGGTGAAATGCGGCGCCGTCATGGAGCGGGAAAAGCGTCTGCGGGGCATCATTTTTCTGGGCGGCCGCTTTGACTACACCCCCGCCGATCTGGCACTGCTGAACGTTCCCTTTGTCTGCTGCTCCTACTCCAACCGCTACGGTACGCTGACCGAGGGTGAATACTCCTCCGTGTCCATTGCCGATGGCGACACCGCGCAGCAGGCGGTGGAGGAGCTGTACCGCCACGGGCACCGGCGCATCGCCGCCCTGATCTCCCGTCCTGACGACCAGTCCATCAGCCAGCTGCGCTACGAGGGCTACGTGCAGGCGCTGGAGGGTCACGGCATCCCGGTGGAGCCGGAGCTGGTCATCTCCGCCGGCGGCTTCGGCGTAAAGGACGCCTACGATGCGGTTCGAGCCAGCCTTGAGGCGGGCACGGACTTTACCGCCCTGTTCGCCATCGCCGATTCCATGGCCATCGGCGCCATGCGCGCCCTGCGGGACGCCGGACGCCGCATCCCGGAGGATTGCTCCGTCATCGCCATCGATGGACTGGAGCTGTCCGCCTACATTGAGCCGCCGCTGACCACCCTCTGCCAGCCCATGGACGAGATGGGCCGGCGCAGCGCCGAGATCCTGCTGGACATGGTGCAGCGCAAGGGCTCCCACGCCTGTGAGCTGCTGCCCACCACCCTGCGCCGCGGCGGCAGCGTGGTGGCGCTGCAATAACCTGATTTTTACATCATCAGATGTGAAAATAAAAATAAAAAAGGAGTAATAATCATGAAGAAGTTTCTTGCACTGATCCTTGCTCTCGTCATGGCGCTGTCTCTGGTTGCCTGCGGCGAGAAGAAGGACGACCCCAAGACCGAGGGCGATACCGCCACCGGCAGCGTGTACTATCTGAACTTCAAACCCGAGTCCGACGCCGCTTGGCAGACTCTGGCTGCCGCCTACACCGCTGAGACTGGTGTGCCCGTCAAGGTCGTCACCGCCGCCTCCGGCCAGTACGACACCACGCTGACCGCCGAGATGGATAAGGACGCCGCTCCCACCATGTTCCAGGTGGGCAATTTGGGTGCTGTCAACAGCTACGGTGAGTTCTGCTACAATCTGGAAGGCACCGATGTGTACAACCAGATGACCACCCATGACTTTGATCTGAAGAATGCCGACGGCGAGACCGTTTCCATCGGTTACTGCTACGAGGCCTTTGGCATCATCGTCAACAAGGCTCTGCTGGAGAAGGCCGGTCACTCTCTGGACGAGATCACCAACTTCGAGTCCCTGAAGGCCGTTGCCGATGACATCCACGCCCGCGCCGCTGAGCTGGGCTTCGATGCCTTTACCTCCGCCGGTCTGGACGGCTCCTCCGCTTGGCGCTTCTCCGGCCATCTGGCCAATATGCCCCTGTTCTACGAGTTCCGCGATGACAATGTGACCGCGCAGCCCGCCACCATCAAGGGCACCTATCTGGATAACTACAAGGCTATCTGGGATCTGTACACCACTGACTCCGCCACCACCGGCGCTGCCCTGCTGTCCGCTACCGGCGACCAGGCTGAGGCCGAGTTCGGCCAGGGCAAGGCCGTGTTCTATCAGAACGGCTCTTGGGAGTTCAGCAATCTGGTCATCGACGAGACCAAGGGCTTCAAGATGAACCCCGATGATCTGGCCATGATCCCCATCTACTGCGGTGTGGAAGGCGAGGAGAAGGCCGGTCTGTGCTGCGGCACCGAGAACTGCTGGGCTGTGAACAAGAACGCCTCTGAGGCGGACATCAAGGCCACTCTGGACTTCATGAACTGGGTCGTCACCTCTGACGCCGGTACCACCATGCTGGCCGAGCAGTTTGGCCCCTGCCCCTTCAAGAACGCCAAGACCCCCGAGAACGTGTTCTTCGCACAGGCCAACGAGTATGTTGCCAACGGCAACTACACCGTCACTTGGGCGTTCAACTGGACTCCCGCTGTTGACGATTGGCGTGCCGCTGTGGTCGACGCTCTGGGCAAGTATACCGCCGACGGCGGCAGCTGGGACACCGTCAAGACTGCTTTCGTGGAAGGCTGGGCCACCCAGTACGCCAACGAGCACTAAGTCCTGCGTGTCTGACTGACGAAAAAGCATAGGAAACAGGCGGGGCGGGCGATCACGCCCGCCCCCGCCTGTACACTCTCTGTGGTGGAGTGAGCTGTTGATCGAACCCCTTCGGGCAAGAGCTTTCGCCATGACAATAAAAGCAGAACAGGAGTGAGAGAATGAAGCGATTACACAGAAAGCGGGATGCGGCCGCCCTCAGCAGCCGTCTGATCCGTCGGCCCATTCAACGGATGGTGTGGCTGTTCCTGCTGCCCACCTTCGCCGCCTTTTGCATTGGTTTTTTGTATCCGTTTCTGAAAGGCGCGTTTTTGTCCTTCTGTAAGTTCAAGCTGACCAGCCAGTGGACGTGGGTGGGCTTTAGCAACTATGTGAAGGCCTTCTCCGACAGCACCTTTGTCCACGCCTTCTGGTATACGGCGCTGTTCGCCTTCGTGTCGGTACTGTTCATCAATGTGCTGGCCTTTGCGGTGGCCTATTTCCTGACCAAGGGTATCAAGGGCTCCAACCTGTTCCGGACGGTGTTCTTCATGCCCAACCTCATCGGCGGCATCGTGCTGGGCTACATCTGGTCCATGATCTTTGACGGCATTCTGGTGAAGTACAACACCTCCGTGGTGCTGGACAGCAAATACGGCTTCTGGGGTCTTATCATCCTGATATGCTGGCAGCAGGTGGGCTATATGATGATCATCTATATCGCCGGTCTGCAATCCATTCCGGAGGATATGCTGGAGGCCGCCCGTATCGACGGTGCCAACAGCTGGCAGATGCTGTGGAAGGTCACCATCCCCAACATGATGAGTTCCTTCACCATCTGCATTTTCCTGACCCTGACCAACGGCTTCAAGCTGTTTGATCAGAACCTGGCCCTGACAGGCGGCCGTCCCTTCCTCCAGCAGCCGGACGGCAGCGTCATCAAGACCACGGAGATGCTGGCGCTGAACATCTACAGCGCCTTCTACTCCGGCGGCGGCAACAACCGCGGTGTGGGGCAGGCCAAGGCCGTGGTGTTCTTCATCCTTGTGGCTGTGATCGGTCTGATCCAGCTTCAGTCCACCCGCAAAAAGGAGGTGCAGCAGTAATGCAGACAAATCTGGCGAAAAAGCATGAGCGCAGCAAGATGGCGCTGACCGTGGCCTTTGCCGTGATCTGCATCGTCTACGTGCTGCCCATCCTCATCGTACTGATGAACTCCTTCAAGAGCAACGCCGCCGTGAACACGGAGACTTTCGCCCTCCCCAACGAGGACTCCTTCGTGGGGCTGCAAAACTATATCAAGGGCATGACCTTCGGCAACTACCCGTTTATCAAGGCGGTGCTGTACAGTCTGTTTATCACCCTCGCGTCCTCAGCGCTGATCCTGCTGTGTACGTCTATGGCGGCGTGGTACGTCTCTCGCGTGGGCAGTCTGGTCAGCAAGATCATCTACTACCTGTGCGTGTTCTCCATGGTAGTGCCGTTCCAGATGGTGATGTTTACCCTGTCCCGTACCGCTGAGCAGGTCAAGCTTCCCTACTTTAGCTTCACCTCTATGGCTTTTGCCAAGATCGGATTGAACACACCGTGGACAATACCTATCGTGTACCTGGGCTTCGGCGCGGGACTGGCGGTATTCATGTTCTCCGGGTTTGTCAAGACGATTCCGCTGGAGATCGAAGAAGCCGCTGTAATCGACGGCTGCGGCCCGCTGCGCACCTTCTTTCTGGTGGTTCTGCCCATGATGAAGCCCACGTTCATCTCTGTGGGCGTGCTGGAGATCATGTGGGTGTGGAATGACTTCCTGCTGCCCTATCTGGTGCTGGATCGTACCAAGTATATGACCATCCCCATCGTCATCCAACACCTGAAGGGTAGCTACGGACAGGTGGACATGGGCGCTACCATGGCACTGATCCTGCTGAGCATCCTGCCGGTCATCGTCTTCTACCTGTGCTGCCAGAAGCACATCATCAAGGGCGTGGCGGCAGGCGCCGTCAAGGGCTGAAACAGTTTATACGCCGGGGGCGGGCACAACGCCCGTCCCCGTATTTTTATCCTATCCAAGAGAGAAGTTGAGTTATGAAACGAAGCAGCGGTATTTTAATGGCAGTCTCCTCCCTGCCCTCCCCCTACGGCATCGGCACCCTGGGCAAGGCGGCCTATGACTTCGTCGATTTTCTGAAGGCAGCCGGTCAGTCCTACTGGCAGATGCTGCCCCTGAACCCCACCAGCTACGGCGACTCCCCCTATCAGAGCTTTTCCGCCTACGCCGGCAACCCCTATTTCATCGACCCGGATATGCTTGTCAAGGATGGGCTGCTGAAAAGATCCGAATGCACCAAATGTGACTGGGGCGACGACCCCCGCCACGTGGACTACGGCAAGATCTACGAAAGCCGCTTCGCCCTGCTGCACAAGGCCTATAAGCGGGGCTGGGAGCGGGACGCCGACAAGGTGGCCGCTTTTGTGGAGGACAACAGCCGCTGGCTGCCGGACTACGCCCTGTACATGGCCTGCAAGCGGCACTTCGGCATGAAGGCATGGACGGAGTGGGAGGACGAGGACATCCGCCTGCGCAAAAGCGAGGCCGTTCTGGAGAAGTACAGAACGCTGCTGGCCGACGATGTGCAGTTCTTCACCTACCTGCAGTTCCTGTTCTTCTCCCAGTGGGAGCTTCTGCGGGACTATGTACACCAACAGGGCATCCGCATTATCGGCGACCTGCCCATCTATGTGTCGCTGGACTCCGCCGACGTATGGGCGGAGCCGCAGTTCTTCCAGCTGGACGAGGAGCTGGTGCCCAAGTCGGTGGCCGGCGTGCCGCCGGATTACTTCACCGCCGACGGCCAGCTGTGGGGCAACCCCCTGTACGACTGGGACGCCATGCGGGAGGACGGCTTCGGCTGGTGGATACGCCGCATCGACGGCGCAGGCAAACTCTATGACGTGATCCGCATCGACCATTTCCGGGGCTTTGCCAGCTACTGGTCGGTGCCCTACGGCGAGACCACCGCCAAAAACGGTCACTGGGTCACAGGTCCCGGCATGGATCTGATCGACCGGCTCAACGGCTGGTTCCCCCAGCTGGAGTTCATCGCGGAGGATCTGGGCTATCCCACACCGGAGGTGGCGCAGCTGCTGCACGACTCCGGCTGGCCGGGCATGAAGGTGTTGGAATTCGCCTTCGACTCGCGGGACACCAGCAGCTATCTCCCCCACACCTATACGCCCCACTGCATCTGCTACACCGGCACCCACGACAACAGTCCCCTGCTGCTGTGGCGGCAGGAGGCCGCGCCGGAGGACATCGCCTACGCCACCGAATATCTGGCGCTGACAGAGGACGAGGGCTTCCACTGGGGCGTGATACGGGGCGGCATGTCCAGCGTGGCGGAGCTGTTCGTGGCACAGGTACAGGACTATCTGGGTCTGGGCGAGGGACACCGCATGAACATCCCCGGCACCCAGGGCGGCAACTGGACGTGGCGGCTCCTGCCCGGCGAGCTGACGGAAAAGCTGGCCGCCAAGATCGACCGCATGACCACCCTCTACGGGCGCAAAGAATAAGCACAGACTGTCAAAAAACCTGCCCGGTTACAAGTATCGGAGGGAAGGATAGTGTGAAAGGGAACCGTCAGGGTTCCCTTTCGCGTTCAATCACCCGCCGCGGCGACCAAAATCGCAAAATAAAAAACAGTTTTTTATTTTGCGATTTTGCCTCAGCTTGTCAAAAAAGTCCAAACGGACTTTTTTGACAAGCTGAAAAAGTACGCGGAACACATGTTCCGCGTATTTTTTTCTTACTTTACCGCTGTGATGCGTCCATTTTCCACCGTGACGCCCCACGCCTCCTGCGCCGCCTTTTCCGGCAGCGCCTGCACCGCCTCGGCCAGCACCGTTATCTGCTGGTACACAGCCGCGCCGGTGGGCGAAACAGAGGTTCCCATCCGCATAGGTTCACAGAGCACCGTGGTGCTCTGTCTCGGCTCCACGGGCAGCGCATAGTAATACAGCCCGTTTCCGCCGTCCAGCCAGTTCTGCCGCAGCGTGATCTGCGGGAGGGCGGACGGCGTGCCGGTGACTTTTCCGGTGCCGTCCACCCAGCAGGCGCTGAGCCGCAGACGCAGGAACACCGTGGTGCTCCCGGTGTTTTCCGCGGTAATATCGGACTTGACGGAGCCGGACGCGGCGGAGCCTGTCACCTCCGCACCGTTGACCTTTTCGTGAACGGTGCAGGTGACAACGGCGGGGGTAAAATCGCTCTGCGCTTCCGCCCGGCGAAGCATGAAGGCCACCGCCACAGAAGCCAGCGCAACGGCGGCGGCCACGGCGATCACCGCCGCCGAGCGGCGCTTATTTTGCAGTCGTTGCAGTCTTTTCGCCACGTTAGTCCCCCTTTCTGTTCACCACGGCGGCACTGCTGCCGGTGAGCCACTTCTTCTTAACGGCAGCTCCGTCAAACGTCACGGTTTTCGTTTTATCTTTTTCGATCTCCACCGTTTGCTCACGGTCAGAATACCGCCACGACCAGCTGTTCACCTGCTCCACCGTATAGTCGCCGCAGGGCAGGTCGTGCACGGTGGTGCTGCCGCCCTTGGGCACCGTCACCTCCACCACATAGGCAGGGTTATCCTTGGATGTCAGGCGATACACATACGTCCCATCGCCGTTGCTTTCATCCTCCGTCGCCTTTCTTTCGATGGTCACGCTGCCGTACACCGCCTTGAACCGTGCATAGAACACGTTGGTCTGGGGCGCGGGAAGCAGCTTGCTGCGCTCCGGCGTCAATTTGCCGGTCGCGTCCACCGTTCCCTTCTCACCCACCGGGATGGTGCATTCGGCGTTCTGATACCATCCGTCAAAGGTATAGCCGCTCTTGGCGGTGGGCATGGCGCCCTCGAAGGGGTTCTTCTCCTCCACCACCTCCAGCGTGTTGTTCAATGTGCCGCCGCCATACGCCCACACGCGGTACTCCACCGTGTATTGCAGCGGCTCGTAGTAGAAGATGATCTCGTTCTGGCTGTTATCGGGACGGAGGACAATGCTCTGGCTGAGGTTGGAGACGCAATGATAGCCGTCGATGGACTCCGCAGTGGCCGTAACCACCGCGCCGTATTTACCGCTGCCGGTCTTGGAGGCCGCCAGCTCGTCCTCCACCTGCGTGCCGTGGGGATCGCTGCCGTAGCGGAGATAGCGGACAACGTAGCTCTGTGTGTTGCGGGTATAGAACACGTACAGCTCTGTGCCCTCCTTCTGCACAGTGAGGGAGAAGGCTCCGGCGTCGTTGACCTGCACCGTACCGCTGCTGCCGCCCCAGCGGACGGAGGCCGTATCCCGCATGGTGAAGCCGCTGAATTCCTGCGGCGTGATGCTGATGGTGGCGCTGATCTGGCCGATGCCCTCGGTGTAAACGGTGGACTCGGTGTAGTTGGCGTAGGTGCCGTCCGGCTTGAGGCTTAGCTCGTCCGTGGCGGCATCCACATTTTGCAGCATGTAGTGGACGGCATAGTAGGCATTCTCGATGTTTTTGGTATAGTAGAAGGTGACGACATTATCCGGTGAACCCATGTAGCCACCGTTGCCGTCCTCGACCACCGCCAGAACAAGCCGCTTGTAGAAGGCGTCCGGCACATAGTCCTTCACCACCGCGAAGCGCTCCGTGACCACCGCCTTGGAGGTTTCTTTCTCCACAGAGCCGGTACCGGTGGCATCGGACTCAATCAGCTTACCTGTGTCATGATACCGGTATTGCACCTTATAGGACACCTTGGCGGCATGCACATAGTAGAAGGTAAACACGTTGACGGTGGGGTTGGAGGGGGTGTCCTCCTCCATGGTGATGGAGTGGCTGGCCAGCGTGGGGTAATGCCCTGTATTGAAGCCGCTGTACATCTGGTTGTAGGGATCGCCCGCCTTGGGATAGAAGGTGCGGGTGCTGCCCTGGTTGGCGTAGCCGCGGGAGTCCGCGGCGATCTGCTGGTGGTAGCCGCCGCCCTCACCGGCGTAATAGATGTAGGTGCGGCTCTCTCCGCTGCCATTGGTAACGGTGTAGGCTTTTCCGTCCTCCGGGCTGAACAGTGACGCCTCGTCCAGCAGCGCCTTCCATTCTTCGTCAGCCGTTTCCTTCAGCACGTAGTGAATGAGATAAGGCTGCGCGGTGAGATGGCTCCACTCGGCGTATACCAGCAGATCCTCCTTGACAGCCGTATCAGTGGGGGTAAGGGCGACCTTTTTCCCGCTCTTTTCATAGAACCAGCCGCCAAAGGTATACCCATGCCCCGACGGGTCGGTGGGATCGGCTATCTCGCCTAGCGTGGAGCCGTGATCCACCACCTGCGTGTGGTACACCAGCGCTTCATTGCCGGTGGTCTGGTACGTCTCCATGTCATTCCGGTTCTTGAACAGGCGGACGGTATATGTCACCGGCTCCCATTTCGCATACAGGCTGATATCGTGCTCCGGCATAGTGCTGCCGGGGACGTACTCACTGCCCGGGAAGCAGCCGGGGGAGGTGTACCAGCCGCCCAGCTTATACGCATACTTTTCCAGCGGCTTCGGATAGGGCATCAGCAGGAGATCATACATCCTGCGATCCAGATCGGCCTGATACAGCACGTCATTGTACTGGATGATCTCGTCGTAGTTCTGCGCCGTGAGTGTGTAGCTGTTCCGGTTGTAGTAGAAATTGGCGGTGTAGGATTCGCGCCCGTCGGCCAGTGGTTCATTTGGCTCCTGTTCGCTGCCGCCGGCCTTATCCCGCATACAGGTAAAGCCCGGCAGGGGAGGGTCTGTCTGATGCTCGATGGTCGTGTTGTCGTCGTTGGCAAAGACGGTGTCGTAGAGCATATAATACCGCGTCACCCCGTCCACTGTGCGCGCTGCCACGCCCGCATCCTCCTCATGACCCGGCAGCACCTCCACATAGAGCTTATAGATCCACTGGCGGGGAATGCTCCAGCTCACGTTGGCGCCGTTGTCGAAAAAGCCCAGAAAGTTCACCGTGCTCGCATCGCCCCACTGGCCGATCAGCTTTTCGGCATAGAGCAGGTCATCGTTCAGCACAGGATACAGGCACTTGATGGTGGAGTTGCTTTTCTCCTGCGTGTACTTCACGTTGTACTCGCCGTTCCAGCCGGCGAAGTAGGCGTAGTTGCCCCACTGCCCCTCACCCAGATGCTCACTCGCATTGTTTTGGCCGTAGCCGCTTCGCGCCGTCTTGATCTGGCCGAACACCTCCTCGGTGGGCCACAGGTGCAGCAGATCGGTGCCGTAGGGAACAGTGAATTCCAGATAGTGGAACCGATCGCCCTTGGCGTTATAGCCGCCGCCGTCGGGATAGGTGCCGAGGGTGTAGGTATACGCTGTGCCCGTTGGCTGCTGGATGGTGGGAAGCTCAGCCACCTCGCCCCAGTCGCCGCTTCGGACGTTATACAGCAGGCTCTCCACGTCATTGACCGTCTTGCCGTCTTTCTTCGGGCGCGCACAGACCCCCGTCTCCTGATAAAAGCCGAAAGGTCGCGTGCTGCCGCCCACCACGGAATAGACAGGCGTGTCGCTGGGATTTGCGGGAGAATTGACCGTGTCGTTGGCCGAGACATACTCCTTGGCGTAGTAGAACCGCAGGGTGTAGCTCTTGCGGGTATAGTAGATGTTCACCGTGGTGGAGCCGTCGCCCTCAATGGCGACGTTCTCATCGGCCTTTTCATATTGGGAATGCCGGAAAAGCTCCGGCTTGCAGCCTTCGTTGTGGGTATGTCCGCCGTCCTCGGTAAGCCCGCAGATGTAGGAATCCGCCGTGAGCCACGATGCATCGCCGGAGACGACCTCACCGGCGACGGCGCTGCGCTTCTGGCTGCCCATGTAGTCATATTCGGTGCCCTCTGCGTTTTTCAGCCAGTACACCACGGTGTACGTGGTGTCGGCGCTCTCCCACAGGGCGATGTAGCTGGCGTTCTCCGCCGGAACGGTGGTGGGCAGCTCGTCGACCTCGCCGTCGCCCACGCCGTTTTCGTCCAGCTTGTCCCAGCCGGCGAAGCGGTAGCCGTGGCGGGTGGGGGTAGTGGCCACAAAGGGCGTGCCATAGCGGGCGTAGACGTGCTCAGAGCCGTAGCCGCCGTTGGCATCCAGCTTGACCTGATAGTAATTGCGGTCGTAGTAGCACTCGAACACAGTGGAGCCGTCCGCCGCCACCGCCTCGGGATAGTGATACAGCTTGGTGAAGCCGCGCGCCTGCTCCTCGTTCAGCTTCAGATCGTCATTGGCGATGATGGTGCCCGTCAGGGCGCTGCCCCGCCTGTAATAGTCCACGTTCTCCGTGTACATGTCGTCGTTGATGTTCTGGAAGTAGTAGCGGACGGCATAGGGCACCGCGATGGCCTTGTAGTACACGTTGACGGTGTAGGTCTCCCCGGTGTAGGTCTCCCCCACCGACAGAGCCAGACTCTGGGCGCTGACCGTAGCCGTGTTGGGGTCGGTAGTGTCCGAATCATCGGGGTTCCAATAGGGCGCATAGCCCAGATAGGTGGGGGAAAGCACCGTCTGGCTGTACAGCTCGCCGCCCTTGATGGTAGCGGAGAAGCCTGTGTAGATGGGCAGGCTGGTCACAGCGTCCAGATAGTTGACGGTGACGTTGATATACTCCGGAGCGCCGCTGCGGGACGCCCGGCGCTGCGTGCGCCTGGGCGCAGCCGCCGCGGACATTCCCTGCGCCAGCTCGTCCCTCTGCCGGTTCAGGTCGGCGCTGTCCGCCTCCACGTCGTAGGAAACAGTGACCCTGACGGCGTCGGAGACGCTCTCGTCGCCCGCGGCGCAGCGCACCGCGGCGCTGCCGCCCTCCAGCGCGGGAGACACCATGGCATACGTCAGCGTCAGGGTCGCGGCAGTGGCGTCGTAGATGTTCACCCAGTCGCCGTCCAACTGTATCTGCCACTGATAGTCCGTGTCGCCCGTCTCGCTGGCGGCCTCCAGCGTAACGCGGCCTGACTGGGGCAGCGTCACCTGCGTGGTCTTTGCGCCGTCCACCGTGACGGTGACGGCGTCGGACGCGTCGCCCACCACGGTCAGGCCGCCGGGCAGCAGCTCCATAAACAGCACAAGCCCCAGCAGCAGCGAGAGCAGCCGCCGGAAGCTCATGGTTCGGTTATTGGTACATTTCTTCATTCGGCGTCACCTCCCGCCCAGCCGTTCCCATGCGATCTGCGCTGTGTCCCCGCCCTCGCGCTGCACCGCAGCCGCCCGCACGCGGATGCTCAGCGCTTTGGACAGCTCTTCCAGCTGTGTACGGGTCATATTCTCCGATACGTCCACTGTACCGCCGTCGATCAACCCGGCATCCAGCGCCGTGTTGGGTGCCAGCTCCCGATAGTAGACATTGTCCCGCAAATGCGTCCAGCCGTCGGCCACCCGCCACGTCATCAGGCCGGTCGCATCGTGATAGATGCCGTCCGCGCCCCGCGTCCAGTCGGAGCCCTGCAGCTCCACAAAGACGTATGTGGCGGCCTCGCTGCCGTCAAAGTGGACGGTCAGGTCTTTTTTGGCGGCCACACCGGGCTGCACCTGCGCGCTGCCGCTGTCGGTAACGGTCAGGTCGCCGAAGGTGATGACCCGTCCCTCGTCCTGCGAATGGGCGGAGGCCACATAGCGGGAGAAGGTCACGCCGGTGAGGGCGAAGGTGGCCACCGCCAGATACAGCAGCCATGCCCGCAGGGGCAGGCGGCGCTTATTCGGTTTTGCCAGCCTCTTGCCTGCCATAGTCTTCTCCTGTGTCGCGTTTCTTCTGTAATACGTCCGGTACCAGCACCAGAACGGGGATCATCAGCACCAGACACAGCGCGCCCAGCGGCGTGCGCAGGAACCGCACCGCCGCGCCCGCGCCGTGAAGCGTCAGCACCACCCGTCCCAGCACATCGGCGGGCGGCACGGTGTCCGCATCGGCGGTGTTGTTGGCGTCGCCCTTTGTCCGATAGCCCTCCGCCGTCACCTCCGTGACGCGGTGGGTGGTGGTGTTCGCGCCGCTGCGGAACATGATGATATCCCCGGCGCTGTACGTCTCCTGCCGGTGTACGATCACCAGATCGTCGGCGCGGATGGCCGGCTCCATGCTGCCGGTGAGCACCACCGCCGTGCGATAGCCCAGAATGGCGGGACTGTCGTTGTGAAAAAGTTTCTGCGCTGCCAGTGTGTACAGATTCGCCAGCAGCACCAGCGCCAGTGCCGCCACGATCACCCCTTGCACCGCCCTGATGACGGCACTTCCGATTTTTTTAGCCACGCTTGTGTCTCCTTTTTGTGTTTATGCCTGTGATGATAACGATCAGTGCCGCCGCGCCCGGCGCCAGCACATACCACACCGGCGAGAACTCGTCGCCGGTCTTGTAGTCGGGCTTTTCCGGGGCGATGACCGTGCCGCCGGAGCCGCCCTGATCGACGACGGTCAGATAGAAGCCCAGCTCCTCCACATCCGTGGCGGCGTTGCCCAGCGCCGTGTCCGCCGCGTCCTGCTCGGCGCTCACCTCAAACAGCCACGACCACAGGATGGAAAAATCCTGCCGCTGGTTGCCGCCAACGGTGCCGCTGACGGCGCGCACCACCTGCCCCTTGTCCACCCCGTCGGGAAGGACGTAGGACGTTGTGTCGGTAAAAGCCTCGCCGGTAAGGGCGGAGGTCACCGGCAGGGCGGCGTTCGTCTTTTTCTCATAGAGCACGGCGGTATAGCGCACCGTGCGCCCGGTGTTGTTTTTCAGCCGCACCACCGTTTCGCCCGCCGTGCCGGGGGCGATCACGTTCTGCCCATCGGCGGCGTTCACATTGTCGTAGCTGCGGTGGAACAGCTCCAGCCGCGCCGCGCCCTGCGCGTCCGTCTCCGTGGCGCTGTCCCACGTGAGCCGTCCGGTGGTGTAAGTCAGAATATGCTCCGGGCGGGTGCCGCTGCTGGCGTAGGTCACGCCCAGCGCCGCCGGAAGCAGGATAAGCTGGATGAGGAGCAGCGTCAGCACCACCTCCAGCCGATTGGTTTTTTCGCGGAGGCTCATGCCGTCCCTCCCTTCCCCATCCGTTTTCCGGTACGCAGGCCGTCCGTCCGCCGCGCGGGCAGACCGCCTATATACCGGAGCTCCCGCCTGCCCGCAAGGGGCAGGCGGGTTCTCGATGCCGCAGGGAACAGGGGTGTTTCCCCGCGACCCGTACAGCAAATTGGTTAAGATAGATTAGTCGACCTGGGTGACGGTCAGATACAAGCCAAGATGAATCTTGGGCATGTCGTTATCAGCAGCATTGGCTGCCAGATCGCCCAGATAGGTGTCCTTCAAATCAATAGTATGATCCACTACCCCTGCTTCATTTTTGACTTCAAACGGCCACTCCCAGGAAATGCTGAGCTTATCGTTAGTCTCATTAGCAAGGTTCGTATTGGGTGCATACTGGGCATTGTGACTGCTGACAGCATTCACAACCGCTGCAATAAAGTCCTCCTTGGTCGTATAATCAGTACCCTTGATAGCAGTATTATTGACCTTGATAATCAGCGGGCAGTAGAAGGTACCTGTGTCGTCACTCTGCCATTTTCCCGTAAGGTTCATACTTGCCACGTACTTGACATCCACCGCCACTTCGGGAGTGCCGGTCACAGACGCGGTCAGGCAGTTATCCTTCTTCGTACCGGGCGCCACCAGATTGTCCGTTCCGTTAAACGCCACCACAGAATTGGCGATCGCGGTGACAGAGGTATCATCTGTCTTATATGTCGGGTCAAACATGTCGCTGGTTCCCTGCACGGCCACGCCGAACTTGGCTACACGGGCGTTGTCCTCGCCATAGTTGCCGGTCGTGTACTTAGCGAACGTGCCGCCCACGAAGCAGCTGGTCACCAGCACCAGAGCCAGCAGCAGGCCGGCCACGCGCATGGTCTTTCCTGTTTTCTTTGTTTTCATACGTTTCCTCCATTCTGCTCCGGCACTCCCCCGGAGCTGCGTTTTTTTATTTTCTGCGCCTCCCCAGACGCGGGTTTACAGGTCATTCGGTGGGCTATGCTCTCCCGCCCCGCAGTCCCTGTAGGGCGGGACCCATGTGTCCCGCCGCAGGTATGCGCTCGCTCCCGGCGGGGCACACAGGCCCCGCCCTACAACTCCTCGCAATGACACGTTTCCGTAGGGGACGGCGTCCTGCAGTGGAGCGCAGCGGAACAAATGCCCTTGGGGTACGACGTCCCGCCCCTGTCACTCCGAGCCAGTGACCGATGTCACTGGCGTGGGAATCCGTTTCCCGTCATTCGGCGGGCTTTTCCGCCTTCAGCCGCTCCAGCTCCCGGCGCAGCTGCTCCTTCTCCTCGTCACCGGCGCGGGTCTCCCGGCGGCGGCGCAGGATATCCCACACCACGAAGGCGCACACCGGCACGCCGATGAAGATCACCATGCCCAGCGGCTTTTGCAGGAACAGTGCGAAGTCGCCCACCTTGGGAATACGGCCGCTGTACTGGCCGATGATCTGGTCGGCGCTGATAGGCTCATCCTCGGTGTTGTTGGCGTCGCCCTTGGTGACGAATTCCGACCGGTCGGCGCTGATGGAGACGATGCGGTGGGTGACGACGATGCTGCCGTCCATAAAGGCCACCACGTCGCCCACCTTCAGCTCGTCAATGTCGGCCTGCTTGGTAAAGATCAGGTCGCCCACCTCGATGTGGTCCTCGGCGGTTCCGCTCATGGAGCCGGACAGCACCACCATGGGCGCCACGCCCAGCACGGTGGGCGGTGTCTCCGGGTGGAGGGTTCCCTTGACGATGATGATGATGATGTTGCACACCAGAAAGAACCCGAACACCACGCACAGCACCGCGCCGATAATATGCATCGCCGCGCCGCTTTTCTTTTTCTCTGTCATGTGTTTACCCCTTCCGAAATTATTTTTATATGGACGATCCATATATACACATGCCCAAATTGTCATTCTGCGCCGGTGATGGCCACCGGCGCGGGGATCCGTTTTCCCCGGAAAAACAAAAAACCGGCTGCAAAAACAGCGTACCCGCAGGGTACGTTCTTTTGCAGCCGGTCAATCATGCAGTCAGTCCTGTTTAGACACCTTGGCTTTGCGTCTCAGCCTTTCGGCTGATTTGCCAAATATTCGATTCTTTGTAATTATATTCTTTTTATCGCGTTTCGTCAAACGTCATCTTGCATAAATTTTGTTGTATATTTGCGTCGATTTTTGGCGAATACGCCTATTCCAGCTCCTCAAGCGCGGCCAGCACCCGCCGGTAGGCCGTCTCCGTCTCCGCCAGACGCGCCTGCGCGCCGGACAGCTCTCCGCGGCGCAGGCACTCCGTCATGTCCGATGCCAGCGCCCGCAGCCGCTCCAGCCCCAGATTGGCGGCCACGCCCTTCAGGGTATGCGCCGCACGGAAGGCGGTCTGCACATCGCCGCGCCCCAGCGCTTCGGACAGCTGGGGAAACGAGTCGTCCAGCGGAAACAGCCGCAGGAATCGCCGGGTCGCGTCCGCGCCGCCCAGGCGCGGCGCGGCCTCGGCGGCGGTGCCGCCGACAGCACGGTAGAATTGGTCAAGCGTCATGGCGCTTCCTCCTTATGCATTCCACGATGGTGCGCAGCATCTGCGCCGCGTCCAGCGGCTTGGGAATATGCCCGTCCATGCCCGCCTCCAGACAGGCCGCCACGTCCTCGTCAAAGAGGTTGGCGGTCATGGCGATGATGGGCAGCGCCGCGTCGGGGCGCTCCATGGCGCGGATGGCGCGGGTGGCGTCCAGCCCGTCCATGACCGGCATCATCACGTCCATGAGTACCGCGTCCAGCTCTCCGGGCTTCGACGCGGCGAATGTCTCCACGGCCTCGCGGACGTCCCGCGCCTGTACCACCTGCGCACCGGCGTCCTCCAGCAGATAGACGGCGATCTGGCGGTTCAGGTCGTTGTCCTCCGCCACCAGAATGCGGCAGCCCGTCAGGGACGGCAGCGCCGCAGGTATGGCCGTCGGCTCCGGGTCGGTACGGGGTATGACAGGCATGCTGATCTCAAACCGCGTGCCCGCGTCACGGGCGCTGTCCACCCGGATGGTGCCGCCGTGCCCGTCCACGATGCGCTTCACCACCGCCAGACCCAGTCCCACGCCTCCGGCGGTATCGTCGCGCACGGCGTTCTCCTGTGCAAAGGCCTCGAACATGCGCTTCTGGAACTCCTCGCTCATGCCCACGCCGTCGTCCTCGCAGATAAACGTCAGCCGGCAGATGCCGTCCGCGTCATAGGCGGTACGGAAGCGGCAGCGCACCTCGCCGCCGGGAAAGCTGTATTTGATGGCGTTGCCGATGATATTCTGGCATATCTGCCGCAGATGCAGCGGGTTTCCCTGGAGCTCATCACACTCCAGCGCCATCTCCGGCTCCGCCAGCGTCACGCCGCGCTCCTCCGCCTGCGCCCGCGCCAGCAGCATGACCTCATCCAGCTCCGTCGACAGGCGATAGGGCATGGTCACGGGGGCAGTTTCCTTCCGGCTCAGGCGATTCAGCGTCAGGATGTCGTTGACCAGCGCCAGAAGATAGCGCGCGGCGGTCTGCGCCTTCTCGCGGCAGTCCTGCACCCGCTCCCGGTCGTCCGGGCTGCGTCCGATGATCTCCAGCATGCCCATGATGATGTTGATGGGCGTGCGGATATCGTGGGACATGCTGCGCAGGAAGTCCGTCTTAGCCTGATCCGCCGCGGTCGCCCGCTGCACCTCGGCCTCCAGCTGCCGCTGGTAGATCTTCTCCCGGCGCTTGCGCTCCTGATCGGCGCCCATCAGAAGCAGCAGCATCACCACCACCGCCGCCGCGTATACGCCGAAGACGGCGATGACCGCGTTGCGGCTTCGGGCGAACACATAGCTCTCCGCTATGAATACATACAGGCGGTACTCCCGATACAGGCCGCGCACGCCGAGAAACGCCTCGTCGGTGTTGATCCGTGTCATGGTGCTGCCGCCGCCGGCCTCCTCCAGCGCACAGATCAGGGCGACCTGCGAAACCGGCTTTCCATGCTGCGTCTCGTCGCTGGAGCCGATGACCGTCTCGCCGTCGGTGATATAGGCATAGCCCCTGTTGCTCAGCACCGTCTCATACCCGGCCAGCAGACTCTCCACCGACGACTGATAGGCCGCCAGCTCGCCGGTGCTGCGCTGGCGGGCACAAAAGATGACGCCCGGCGCGTCCTGCCGTGCCACCGCCGCGATGTCAAAGAATTTACCGTTGCGGGTCAGGCGCTGGGAGAATATTTTCTCCGGATACTGCCGTATGGCGGCGATGGCGCTGCCGGTGTACAGGTCGCGCCACTCGCCCTCGCCGTAGGAAAACTCCGGCTTCAGCTCGCTATCCAGCACCAGCACGTCGGTCATGCGCTGGCGCCGTGCGTAATCCTCCAGATATTCGTCTGTCCAGATACCGGGCAGCAGCACGCCGGATGTGGCCAGCTCCGCCGCCTGCTCCGTCAGGCGCACAAGGCTCTTCACCTCGTCCGCCACGATGATCTCCCGGTAGGTGACGCACTGGCGCTCAAGATAGTACACCGTGCGATCCATGGTGCGCTGGGCGTCCCGGCGGCCGAGATATATCCCCACCAGCGCCGTGGCCGCAACAGTCACAAACCCCACCGCCAGCATGATCAGAATGGCGGCCTTGTTGGAAATTCTCTTCATCATGGCGTCACCCCACCAAGGCCGCTTCCGCGTCCACACCGTATTCCGCCAGAATATCCGCGATGGTGCCGTCCTCCTTCATCTCCGCCAGCACCGCGTCCAGCTGCTCGGCCAGACCGCGGTCGTCCTCCAGGCTGAAGGCCGCACCCAGCCCCACACGCAGCAGCTCCTGCTCCAATATCCGGTAGCTGCCCGTATGGTGGCTCATAAAGTGCCGGTAGGCCGTCTCGTGACCGGCTCCGGCGTCCACGTAGCTCTTGTTCAGCGCGGCGAACACCTCGTCCATGCTGACGAAGCTGTACACGTTCTGTACCTGCTCCACGCCGTCCACCTGATGGTTCAGCAGCAGCTCCTCCGGTCTGGAGCCGTTCTGCACGGCGATCCGCTTTCCGTTCAGATCGCTGAGCCGGTAAATGCTGCTGTCGCCGCGTACCACCATCACCTGACGGCTGTACATATACGGCCCTGCCCACTGGTAGCGATCCTCGCGTCCTGTCATGGAAAAGCAGCCCCAGAGACAGTCCACCGTGCCCTGCTCCAGCAGGATGTCCTTGAACTGCCATGCGATCTTCTGAAATTCCGGCTCGTACCCCATGCGGCGGCAGGCTTCCGTGGCGATCTCCACATCAATGCCGGCAAAGGAGCCGCCCTCGTCCAGATAGAAGTACGGCTCGTAGTTGCCGCTGCCGATGACCAGCTTCGGCAGCGGCTCGTCCTGCTCCTGCCGTCCGCAGCCGCACAGCACCAGCGCGCACAGCACCAGCAGCGCCGCCAGCCGTTTCCCTATATGCGTCATTGGCTCTCCTCCCCGGTGTAAACCTCGCGGCGCAGCGTACCCTGCAATTCCCGTAGACACTCCGTCAGCAGCGGATCGAAGGCGCCGCACTCCCCCGCCGCGATCATCTCCATGGCCTTGTCCATGGGGTACGGCTCCTTGTATACCCGGCGGCTCACCAGCGCGTCGAACACATCCGCCAGCCCCGCCGCCTGTGCCGCGATGGGTATTGCCTCGCCCCGCAGCCCGTCCGGATACCCCTTACCGTCAATACGCTCGTGGTGCCAGCGGCATATCTCCGCCGCCGTTTCCAGCAGCGGCTCGCCCTGATAGTCCTTCATGCTGCGCAGGATCGTCTCGCCTATGACCGGATGTCCCTTGATGATCTCAAATTCCTCCGCCGTCAGCTTGCCGGGCTTGTTGAGTATCTCGTCGGGAATGTCCAGCTTGCCGATATCGTGGAACATGGCCGCCGCCGCAATGCGCCGGCAATCCGGCCGGGTGAGCCGGTACCGGTCGGTCTTTTCCGTCAGGCGCTCCAGCAGCAGCTCCGTCAGGCGGCGGATATGGCGGGCGTGATCGCGGCCCTCGCCGTTGCGGTAAGCCACGATCCGCGCCAGCACGTCGGCCATCATGCCGCTGCTGTGCTCCTGCGCCCGCGCCTGCTGTATCAGCACCGATGTGAGCCGCCGCTGGCGGGCGTACAGCTTCACCGTGTTCATCACCCGGCGGCGCACCACCTGCACATCGAAGGGGCGCTCGATGTAATCTGCCACGCCCAGCTCATAGGCGTGGCTCATGCTATCCGCCGAGGTGTCCGCCGTGATCATGATGACCGGTATGTCGTCCAGCAGCTCCCGCCGCTGCATCTCCTCCAGCACCTGAATACCGTCCATGCCCGGCATGATCATATCCAGCAGCACCAGCGCGATGTCTGTTCCATATTTTTCCAGCTGTGCCATGCACTCCGCGCCGTCCGCCGCCTCCGCCAGCTGAAACGTATCGCCCAGCATCTCCCGCAGAATGGCGCGGTTCAGGGGCGCATCGTCCACGATGAGGATGCGCTGCGCCGTCTCGCCGCCGACCGTCTCCTCGTCCCCCTCCCTGACCACCGCGTCCTTCCTCCGCTTGGCGCGGTACATGAGCCGGTCGGCGCGGTGGGCGGCCGCCGCTATCGTTTCACCCTGCGCCATGACGCAGCCGATGCTGACCGTCAGCCGCAGCTCATCGCCGCAGCCGGGTATGTCGGCGCTCTGCACCCGCTGCCGCACCGTCTCCAGCATGGCGGCGAACTCCTTTTCCTCCGCTTGGGGCACCAGTATCAAAAATTCGTCACCGCCGTACCGCACCAGCGAGCCGCGGCTGCCCAGCTCCCGGCGGATCACCTCCGCCAGCGCCCAGAGCGCCTTGTCCCCCACGCTGTGCCCGTACACGTCGTTGTACAGCTTCAGGTCGTCCATATCCACCAGCGCCACGCCGCCGCGGAATGCCTCCGCGCTCATGTCGCGCTCGTAGTGGTTGCGGCTGAGCGCGCCGGTCAGAACGTCCTGCTCCTGCGCCTTCGTGTCGCGTCCGGAGATCACCAGCGTGTTGTCGTTCACCCGGTCGATGCGGATGTCGTACTGGCGGTACGCCTGCCCGCCCTGCCGGAGACGCAGGCGAAAGCTGTCGTTATCCGCGTTCCCATCGAAAAAGCCGCGCAGGTTTTCGCCGCTGAGATAGCGCGTCCAGACATCCTTTTCCGCTGACACGGCACAGCCGTCCCGGAAGATGTTCCGCAGCTCGTCCACGCTGTACCACTTGTCGCTGATCCCCTGTGCCAGTCCGGTCTTGCACACCCGCAGCTTGCCGCAGCTCCTGTCGTATTCGCACACCGTGTCGCAGAAGGGCAGCAGCGCCGCAATAAACCGATCCTTTTCCATCATAGCCGATTACCCCATATCGTCACGCCGTCGCCGGCATTTTTACTGTATATTATACCGAAATCCGCCGGGCATTGCAACAGCCGCAAGTGGAAAAAGCG
>ULRQ01020945.1_pt1 | contig 21392 bp, 18 predicted proteins | sample 1955491 | NCBI WGS metagenome assembly ULRQ01 (sample SAMEA4835684, study PRJEB28245) | human gut metagenome | biome: gut microbiome; material: fecal sample | place: Denmark | collected 2008 | reverse complement strand
CTGTCAATTCATTGACAAGTTTTTAACATATGGTGTATACTAAAAAAATCGGAGGTGAAAGTATTGGAAGTAAAAGAAATTTCACAGGCTGTGATTGGCAGACTGCCCAGATACTTTCGATATTTGGGGGAATTGAAGGATGAAGGTGTGGAACGTATCTCTTCGCAGGAACTTTCCGGACTGATGAAGGTGACCGCATCCCAGATACGTCAGGATTTTAATAATTTCGGTGGTTTCGGCCAGCAGGGCTATGGATATAATGTAGAATCTCTGTATCGTGAGATCGGTAAGATCTTAGGACTGGATAAGCAGCATAATTTCGTCATCATTGGAGCAGGCAATCTGGGAAGAGCGCTGGGCAATTATATGAACTTCGAACGTCGTGGATTTATCTTCAAGGGAATGTTCGATGCGAACCCGGAACTGGTGGGTAAGGATGTCCGCGGTGTGAAGGTCATGCCCATGGATCAGCTGGAATCCTTTATCCGGGAGAATGACATCGATATCGCTGTGCTGACGATTCCAAAGACCAGTGCTGTGGAAGTGGCAGATAAGCTGGTGGCTAACGGGATCCGTGCTATCTGGAATTTCGCTCATGTGGATCTGAATGTTCCCGAGGGAATTCAGGTGGAGAACGTGCATCTGTCCGACAGCTTAATGAAGCTATCCTATAATATTAACCGTTACAGTTCAGACATGAAATAAGCAAGCGTATGATTGCTTATTTCATAGGCGGAGTGTCTGAAAATGAATAAAAGGAAAAGTCGCAAGGCGATGACGGATGCGAAGCAGCCGCTTTTATGAATTTCAGCGCACCGAGAAATAATACAACATGAAGTAAGGCATCAAAGGAGTGATATTATGGGCAACGGTAACGCAGAAGAAAATGCACAGGACCGACAGGCTGCTTTCAAAAGTGCATTGACGGGAAAGCATCTGCCCGTACTCACCCTGGATAATAAATGGTATCGGTTGTTGAATAAGACCGGTTCCGTTCCGCTAAAAGAAACGGAAGATGCCCTGAATCAGCTGTTGAAACGACAAGGTAAGCTCAATACCGAGTCGAAGGATATCCGGAATCTGAAAAAGAAGCTGATGAAAGAGATCGTTCCTATGGTGGATGAGGCGGAACAGCAGGGCGAAAACAGTAAGCTGAACAAACAGATCGAGGATCATAAGCGCCTGATCGGGGAATGCAATGAGAAGCTGGAAGCATACGAAGATGAGTTAAAAGATATCCCCAGAGAGATCGAAAGAATAAATCTTCAGCTTATGATGTTTACTATGGACTGCTGCTATGATATTATGAAGGATAATGACAAACAGATTAAAGAGACTGCGGAGTGGGTGGGTGCGATCCGTATCGAACTGAAAAAACGTCTGATCGAAAAACAGCAGATGGAACAGCAGAATCAGGAGATCTACAACTACATGCATGATATTTTTGGTGCAGAAGTGGTCAATCTGTTTGACATGAAATATAATCCGGAGCAAAAATAGTATGAGATATCTGGTAACTGCACAGGAAATGAAGCAATACGATAAAAATACCATAGAGTACCTCGGCATCCCGGGGCCGGTTCTGATGGAAAGAGCGGCTCTGGCTGCGGAGGATTTTCTGAAAGAGCGCTTTGATGCCGTGAAGGAACGGACAAAAGTGCTCATTTTTGCTGGTATGGGAAATAACGGAGGAGACGGTCTGGCTTTGGCGAGACTTCTTGCGGCGGACGGTTATACGGTATCGGTACGACTTGTGGGAGATCCGGAGAAAGCCACAGAGCAATGGAAGAGCCAGTGGCAGACCCTGCAACATTTTCCGGTGAAGACAGACAGTAATACGCAGGCAGATGAATATAATGTGATTGTAGATGCCTTGTTCGGTGTAGGATTGAGCCGCCCGGTGGAAGGCATCTATGCGGAAGCCGTAGAAGAGATGAATGTGGCGGAAGGATTTAAGCTGGCACTGGATGTTCCCAGTGGGATCTGCTCGGACACCGGACGGGTGCTTGGTTGTGCTTTCCTGGCAGATGCAACGATTACTTTTGGTTTCTGCAAGAGAGGCCTTGTAATGTATCCGGGAACCGATTATGCCGGGCAGGTACACATTGCAAATGTGGGGATCGGACCGGAGAGCTTTCTGGGACAGAGCCCGGAGATGTATACTTATGACAGCTGTGAACAGCATCTGCCGGACAGAACATCCTCCGGGAATAAGGGAACCTTCGGCAAAGCTTTGCTGGTGGCTGGGAGCAACGGCATGGCCGGAGCAGCAATCCTGGCGGCAAGAGCAGCGTATCGTACCGGAGCCGGTATGGTAAAAGTCATCACCGCAGAGGAGAACCGGCAGATCTTACAGCAGGGAATTCCGGAAGCTTTGTACGGATCCTGCAGACAACTGTCTGAGAGCCTGGAATGGGCGGATGTCATTGCTATCGGTCCCGGCATCGGCAGAGAGGAACAGGCACGGGAATGCCTGAAAAAAGTAGTGGAAAAGAGCAGAAAGCCATTAGTGCTGGATGCGGATGCACTGAATCTTCTGGCAGAAGAAAACGGTAAGGCATTGGCAGAGAAGCTGCATACCCAGGGAGCAGAGGGCAGAGTTATCATTCTGACTCCACATGTGGGAGAATTGTCCAGACTGCTTGCGAAGACCATCCCGGAATGCAAGAAGGAGCTTCCGGAGTGTGGCAGAGAACTGGCAGAACGGTTTCACGGTGTGGCGGTTGCCAAGGATGCAAGAACGATTGTATGTAAAGAACAGGGAGAATTTTATCTGAATACTACAGGCAACAGCGGTATGGCCACTGCGGGCAGCGGAGATGTCCTGACGGGTGTGATCCTGGGACTTTTAGCTCAGGGTATGAATGCAATTGATGCAGCTGTTAACGGTGTGTATCTCCATGGCAGAGCCGGTGAGCTGGCGGCAAAGCTCCATACGGAGTATGGGGTAATGGCGGGAGATATTGCGGATTGCCTGATGAAAGACTATGATGAGAAAGAAAGTGTGAAGAAATGATAAGCAAACTACAGGAAAAGATGAATTCCTACCAACGAGTATGGGCGGAAATAGATCTGGATGCCATTTGGGAGAATATGATCCATATGAAGGAAAATATTGCCCCGGAGACGAAGATACTGGCGGTCATAAAGACGGACGGTTACGGACACGGCGGTGTTCCCATTGCCAGAATGCTGGAGGATGTGGATTTTATGTTCGGCTATGCGGCAGCTACCTACGAGGAGGCACATGTCCTCAGGGAAGCCGGTGTGAAGAAACCGATCCTGATCCTGGGATATACTTTTCCTTATTGTTATGAGGAAATGATCCGGGAAGAGATCCGCCCGGCAGTGTATCGCAGGGATACCGTGGAAGAACTGGCAGAGGCCGCAGCAAAGGCCGGTAAGAAAGCCAAAGTGCATATCAAAGTGGATACCGGCATGGGAAGGATCGGTATCACTCCGGATGACGAAGGGCTGGATTTTGTAAAATTTGTCATGGAACATCCCGGACTGGAAGTGGAAGGTATCTTTACCCACTTTGCAAAATCGGATGAAGCGGATAAGACTTCTGCCAACCATCAGCTGGAACTGTTTCAGAATTTTATTGATAGAATACAGTCGGAACTGGGACTGGAGATTCCGGTAAAGCATTGTTCCAACAGTGCGGCAATTCTGGAAATGCCCCAGGCCAACATGGATATGGTACGGGCGGGAATCACGACCTACGGTTTATATCCTTCCGAAGAAGTAAGTAAGGATATTGTACCTCTGCGGGCTGCAATGTCTCTCTACAGTCATATCATTTACTGCAAGACGATCCATGCGGGGCAGAGTGTCAGCTACGGTGGATTGTTTACCGCAACAAAAGATACCAGAGTAGCCACCATCCCTGTAGGATATGGAGACGGGTATCCCAGAAGCCTGTCGGGAAAAGGCTACGTGCTGATTCACGGGAAAAAGGCCCCCATCCTCGGAAGGGTCTGCATGGATCAGTTCATGGTGGATATTTCCGGAATTCCCGGAGCCATGGAGGGCGATAAGGTGACGCTCCTTGGCGCGGATGGTCAGGAGCGGATCACGGCGGAAGAACTGGGAGAACTTTCCGGCAGATTCAATTATGAGTTTGTCTGCACACTGGGAAAACGAATTCCCAGAGTCTACCGTCGAAATGGTGAGATCACAGAAGTAAAAGATTATTTTGAAAATTTCTGACGGATCTAAAGTGTTCGTATAACTCCGGAAGAATCGGCAATACTTATGTTAAATCGCTGATGAAGGAGTAGAAATGAGAAGAGGAGATATCTATTACGCAGATTTGAGACCGGTCATCGGCTCGGAGCAGGGCGGCATCCGGCCGGTGCTGATCATCCAGAACGATGTGGGGAACAAACACAGTCCCACCGTGATCTGCGCTGCAATCACCTCAAAGATGAACAAGGCGAAGCTGCCTACGCATATTGAACTGAATGCCCGCCGCTACGATATGGATAAAGATTCCGTAGTGCTGCTGGAACAGTTGCGCACCATCGATAAAAAGAGGCTGAAAGATAAGGTATGCCATCTGGACGGAGACATTATGCGGAGAGTGAACCGGGCACTGAAAGTCAGCCTGGAGCTGGATACATAGCCCGATGCATAGTGTATCCGAAAATAGGATAAAATACGAAAGGATGAAATAAAATATGGACATGAGTGGGCCTGTGGCCATTTTTCTCTTTTTCCTGCTGTTGCTGGTGGATATGTTTTTCTATGGATTTGATGCCGCCATCGACAATCTGAATGAAAAGGAGATCCTACATAAAGCAGAGGAAGAAAAGGATCGCCGGTCCATGCGGCTGAGTGAAATGATCAGCCGTCCGGGGATCTATATCAATACGGTACAGCTGGTTATTACGCTGATCAATATTTTAATGGGAGCTTTTTATCTGAATATCTGGCTGCAGACCATTGACAAGGGACTTCATGTGATCAATGTGGGAGGCATGTCTCTGGAGAATGTGCCTACGGGAGTGCTTTCAGGGATTGCCACGGTATTGTCTTTTATTGCCATGATCTATATCCTGTTGACTTTCGGTGTGCTGATTCCCCGGAAAATGGCATCCAGACAGCCGGAGAAGTGGGCGTATGCCTGTATTGACCCGATTTATATTATCACCAGACTGCTGGCACCCCTGACGGGGCTGGTGAATCTGACAGCCAAGGGAATCCTGTTCCTCTTCGGTGTCCGCAACAATACGGATGAAAATGATGTGACCGAGGAAGAGATCATCAATATGGTGCAGGAAGGTCATGAGCAGGGTGTCATTCAGGCCAGTGAGGCGGAGATGATCTCCAACATTTTCGAATACGGAGACAAGGAAGCCCAGGATATCATGACACATCGTGGAAGTATCGTGGCCATTGATGGTGAGACGAAACTGAAAGATGCCATTGCTTCCATGCTGGGAGGCAAGAACAGCCGTTACCCTGTGTATGAGGAGAATATTGATCATATCATCGGTATCCTGCATCTGAAGGATGCCATGCGGTTCCATATCAGTGATGACAAGCTGGACCTGCCTATCGCAAAACTGGACGGGCTGCTCAGAGAGCCTTATTTTGTGCCGCAGACGAAAAATATCGATGAACTGTTCAAGGAAATGCAGTCCCAGAAGCTGCAGATGGCCATTGTGGTAGACGAATACGGACAGACCGACGGACTGATCGCCATGGAGGATATTCTGGAGGAGATCGTCGGCAATATCATGGATGAGTATGATGAGGATCAGGAATACATCAAGAACCGTGGCAAGGGCGAATATGTCATGGAAGGCAAGACTCCGTTAAAGGAAGTGGAAGAGCTTCTGGGTATTACCTTCGACGAGGAAGAATTCGAGACTTTGAACGGTTTCCTGATCTCCAGACTGGACCGGATCCCGGAACCGGACGAGCAGTTCGATGTGGACTATAAGGGATACAACTTTAAAATCCTTTCCGTGGTCAAAAAAATGATAGGAAGTGTGTTGGTCCGGAAGCTTCCGGAGGAAAAAACATCGCAGAATGTAGAAGACGGACAATCAGTGCTTGAAGAAAAAAGAAAATAATGCTATGATAGAAAGAGCGTTATTGCGTAAAGACTACGCATACAAAGAGAAAGAAACTTTAAGTTCAAAGGAGTAACAAAAATGTCAGGACATTCCAAATTTGCTAATATTAAGCATAAAAAAGAAAAGAACGATGCTGCAAAGGGTAAGATTTTTACCATTATCGGCCGTGAGATCGCAGTCGCTGTAAAAGAGGGTGGTCCCGATCCCGCCAACAATTTCAAACTGGCAACCGTTATTGCCAAGGCAAAAGCCAACAACATGCCCAACGACACCATCGAGCGCGGTATCAAGAAGGCAGCCGGAGATGTGGGCAATGTAAACTATAAGTATGTGACTTACGAAGGTTACGGCCCCAACGGTATCGCCATCATCGTAGATGCACTTACCGACAACACCAACCGTACCGCTGCCAACGTAAGAAGCGCATTCACCAAGGGACAGGGTAATGTAGGTACTCCCGGATGTGTATCCTTTATGTTCGATAAGAAGGGACAGATCATCGTGGACAAGGAAGAATGTGATATGGAAGCGGACGATCTGATGATGATCGCTCTGGATGCCGGAGCGGAAGATTTCTCTGAAGAGGATGACAGTTTCGAGATCCTGACTGATCCCGATAACTTCGAAGAGGTACGCAAGGCTCTGGAAGATGCCGGAATTCCCATGATCAGTGCAGAAGTTACCATGATTCCCCAGAATTATGTAACACTGACCGATGAGACTGCAGTGAAGAACTTACAGAGAACCCTGGAACTGCTGGAAGATGATGATGACGTTCAGGCAGTATATCATAACTGGGACGAATAAATTGAAAGGTTAGGGGTAACAGCATGGAGAAACTTGCAATTGTAGTTCCTTGTTATAATGAAGAAGAGGTGTTAAAGATTGCTTCCGAGGCACTGAGGGGTGTGCTGGATGATCTGATCCATAAGGGAAAGATCGCGGAAGACAGTTTTATTCTGTTTGTAAATGATGGCAGTAAGGATCGTACCTGGGAGCTGATCGAAGAAGAGCATCAGGCACATCCGGTGCAGGTATGCGGTGTAAAGCTGGCCGGCAATGTGGGACATCAGTTCGCACTGACTGCCGGACTAATCACTGCCATGGATCTGTCTGATGTGACGGTTTCCATTGATGCAGATCTGCAGGATGATGTAGCTGTGATCGAGGAAATGATCGATAAGTTCCACAACGGCTGTGATATCGTATACGGTGTCCGTAAGGAGCGTAAGACCGATACTTTCTTCAAACGTACCACGGCGCAGGGATTTTATAAAGTCATGGAAATGATGGGGGTCAAGACTGTTTACAATCATGCGGATTTCCGACTAATGTCCAAGCGCGCGGTAGAACAGTTCTCCAAGTATCAGGAGACCAATCTGTTCTTAAGAGGTATGATGCCTTTGATCGGTTATCAGACGGACTGTGTATACTATGACCGTAAGGAAAGAGTGGCCGGTGAGTCCAAGTATCCTCTGAAGAAGATGCTTGCACTGGCATTCAACGGTATTTCTTCCTTCAGTGTGAAGCCTATCAGTATGATCCTGGGTGCCGGTATGATCATTGTGGCCTTAAGCGTTCTGGCTGCTATTTATGCGCTGATCTCTTATTGTACCGGACACGTGGTACCGGGCTGGACTTCCCTGATCCTGTCCATCTGGTTCTTAGGCGGCATTCAGCTTATGGCCATCGGACTGGTGGGCCAGTATATCGGCAAGATTTACATTGAGGTAAAACATCGTCCCAGATATAACATCGAAAAGGTACTGAAATAATGAATTATAAAAAAGGCATTTTAAGTGTTATATTGTGGTTCATTTATGCATTGACAGCGGGAACCGTACTGGTGGGCACGACAATGGTCATGCTCCTGCCGGAAGGTGGTTCCCGCCCAATCGGCCTTGTTATCGCAGGTGTATGGCTTGCGTTGACAGGGCTGGTTGTTTTTCTGTTACATAGATTTCTGTGGGTAAAATGGGCACAAAACGGTGAAGGCTCAGGGCAGGTGAAACTGATTATCGAGGGACTGGCTGTAGTAGCTCTGATTGCTGTGGGAATCACACTTCGTGTAAGAGAGAGTATGCAGTACGATATCTCCGGGGCGGCCGGTAACATCTGGTTCGATGCGGTGAAAGTCACCGAGACCACGCGGATTCCTCAGGTGGTACACGGTGCGGTATACTTTTATCTGCAGGTGCTGCACGGGCTGTTGGTATTTTTGGGTAATAAAATGACATCGGCGCTGGTATTGCAGATTGTGCTGCAGATCCTGACCGGAATCTTTTTATATTTTGCGGTACGGAAACTGACCGGTATGGTGGCTGCAGTGGTATCTCTTGCGTACTGGATGTTATGCCCTGTTCTGTCTGGAGCAGTGATTCTTGGACCGGAACCGTTATATCAGTTATTGTGGATGATTGGTCTGTGTGTGTGCGTGGAAGCACTGGATAGTTTCAGGGGGCGGGGAGACACCCCCGGTATCCGTTCCGTGGGTGGATTTTTCTTAAGCGGTATTGTTATAGGAATTTTGGGCTACCTGGATGTCGCAGGACTGCTCTTGCTGCTCGTAGTGTTTTCTGTATTTTTTCTGGAGACAAAGCAACAGGTAAAATGGATGCGCAGAATCTGTGCCGGAGCATTGGGATTATTTGGTACAGTGGTGGCATTTTTTGCCTGCATCGCTCTGGATGCCGTGGGCAGCGGAAAGAAGATGGAAAATATACTTCTGGCATGGTGGAAAGTCTTTTCCCCGGGAAGATTCACATGGATCGCCCTCTATGAACAGCCGGCAGTTCATACATATGTGCCTGATAAGGTGGCCACGGTCATTATAGCTGCCGTTATGGTTACGATCCTTGCATGCGGCGCATTCAGTTACTGGTGCAGGAAAGAACACGAGAGACAGTCCGTGTGGATTGCTCTGGCGCTGGCACTTGGAATCTTAAACGGCTGCGGAATGCTGAGTGAAGATATGCCGGGACTTACGTTATGGTATCTGTTATTGGCAGTAGCTGCCGGCGCAGGAGTACAGGCGATTCTACCGTACGAAATGGAACTGCTGCGGGAAGTCAAAGGGGTGCTGCCTGAGACCGTTGAGGCAGTTCCTGTGGGAGCTGCATCCACAAAACGCCGACTGAAAGTACAAGATCTGGAGACCGAGGAATTCCCGGAGGAAGAGCCAGCGGATTTCCAGGAAGGACCTGTAGAAACGGAAAAAATACAGCTGATCGAAAATCCACTGCCCCTGCCGAAAAAGCATGTGCCTAAGGTACTGGATTATAAGCTGAACGGTGATGATGACAGTGATTTTGATTATCCGGTAGCGGATGACGATGATTTTGATCATTAAACATAAACAATAAAAAAGCGGATATACTAAAAGACGATACGAAAGGCAAAAGCCCGGGTATCGTCTTTTTGTTTTTATAATCATCGGAACAGGGAGGAAACAGGCCATGCAGAATCAGAAAGATAACAATCAAAACAAGAAGGAAGCGCCGAAGACCGAGGCGGAAGAACACAGAGACGAAAGAATTGAAAAAACGGGACAACTGACGCTGTCGGATGCGGCATCCGGGGAAAAAATCCATCTGCTGACCATTATCGGTGAAATCGAAGGGCATGATAATCTCTCCGGTAATTCGAAGACTACGAAATATGAGCATATCCTGCCACAACTGGCAGCCATCGAAGACAGTGAAGAAATTGGCGGTGTGCTGGTACTTTTAAATACCATGGGCGGAGATGTGGAGGCGGGACTGGCTATTGCAGAGATGCTGGCATCTTTAAGCAAACCCACCGTATCCCTGGTGCTGGGTGGCAGTCATTCCATCGGGGTGCCTATTGCGGTGAGTTGTGACTATTCCTTCATCGTACCCACTGGAACCATGGTGATACATCCGGTAAGAATGAATGGCATGGTGATCGGTGTGCCCCAGACCTTTGAATATTTTAAACTGATCCAGGACCGGATCACGGGCTTTGTATGCAAACACTGTAAAATCAGCCGGACAAAACTGGAAGAACTCATGATGGAGACCGGATTCTTAACGAAGGATGTGGGAAGCATTCTGGTGGGAGAAGAAGCGGTGAACCACGGTATTATTGACGAAGTGGGAGGTATCGACCGGGCCATCTGCAGGCTTCGGAAGATGATCGAAGGGAACAGAAAAAGGGATGACAAGGCCATGGAAAAATGATATACTTCTAATTATGACTATAATGAAGTTAGGAGTATGATGACATGGCATCTTCATCAGGCAAAAGAACATCATCTTCCAATAGGACGAGAAAAAGTACCACAAACAGCCGCAGCAGGCAGGCGCAGAGAACAGCACAGGACAGTGAACTGTTCCATGAGATCGGTCTGATCGTTTTGTTTGTGGTAATGGTGATATTATTTTGTTGTAATTTTGGTATTATCGGCCCGGTCGGCAATGCGATCAGCGGGGTCTTATTCGGTATCTTTGGATTTACTGCATATATAGCACCTATTGTGATATTTCTGGCTGTGGCTTTCTGGTTCGCCAATGAGGGGAACCCTACCGCTGTACGCAAAATGATTGCAGGTGTCGTATTGTTTCTGATGCTCGGTGTGATCTGTGATCTGATCGCCAGGATTGCCGGCTCTATGGAACAGTATGATATCAAACTGTTATATACAAACTGCAGTACCGGTAAAAAGGGCGGAGGTATTTTGGCAGGAAGTATCTGCTATCTGTTGCTGCATTATCTGGAGACGGTAGGAACGGTTCTGGTGGTCTTATTGTGTTCTGTGATCAGTCTGATCCTGGTAACGGAGCGTTCTTTCTTAAACAGTATGCGAAACGGTGGTGACCGGATCCGGGAACTGTCCAGAGAGGATGCAGTGCGCAGACGGGAAAATGCACAGATCCGCAGACAGGAACAGGAGGAACGTAATTCCCAGAGAGAGGAAGCCCGTCGTATCCGGGAAGAGGAACGACGGATCCGTGAGGAAGAGCGCAGACTCCGTGCGGAAGAGAAAGAGAATGAGCAGATCTTAAACGCCATTCCCCGCAGAGAGAAAAAAGTCAGCGGTGTTATGATGGACACTTCCCTGAAAAAGCAGGAGGCACAGCCTGTGGGAAGACGGGAAGATATTCATGAGATCGTTTATGAAGAGGATGCACAGGAGATTCCTGTTGTGGAAGAGACCAGAGTGACCTCCAGCGATTTTGATAAGATCAAGGTAACGGGAATGCATCAGGTGACCATGCAGGAGGCCGCAGCAGAAGAACCTTACGAGGAGATCCCCGTGGAGGAAGTGACCAGTGCTGCTACCTTCAAAAAACCTTTTGAGCGCAGAGAATCCTGGCAGGAGGAGGCAGCACTCCTGACACCTCAGGCGGAATCTATCCGGATTCACAAGGAAGATATCCCGGAGACTGAGCCTGTCGTGCGGGAACCTGCAGAGACAGCAACGGCGGAAAGCCGCATACGACCGAAAATCACGGCACCGGAGCCGCCAAAGGGTAATTCTCTGGCAGAGGATCAGATACATAAGGATATTGCGAAAGCGGCCAAACAGCCTCCGGCAGAATACCGGATTCCGCCTCTGAGTCTGTTACAGAAGGGAAAGGCAGCTACCGGAGATTCCTCCAGAGAATTGAAAGAGACCGCCATGCGCTTGCAGCAGACGTTAAATACTTTCGGTGTAAAGGTAACGATTACCGATATCAGCCAGGGTCCCAGTGTTACCCGCTATGAACTACAGCCGGAACAGGGCGTAAAGGTATCCAAGATCGTAGGCCTGGCAGATGATATCAAGCTGAATCTGGCGGCAACGGATATTCGTATTGAGGCACCGATCCCCGGAAAGGCAGCTATCGGTATCGAAGTCCCGAACAAAGAGAACATGACAGTAGCACTCAGGGATCTGTTAGAGAGCAAAGAGTTTCAGGAGTTTAATTCCAATATTGCATTTGCCGTAGGTAAGGATATCGCGGGCAAGACTGTGGTGGCGGATATTGCCAAGATGCCTCATATGCTGATCGCCGGAGCTACCGGTTCCGGTAAGTCCGTATGCATTAATACGCTGATCATGAGTATTTTGTACAAGGCGCATCCGGATGATGTGAAACTGATCATGGTGGATCCGAAGGTCGTGGAACTGAGTGTCTATAACGGCATTCCTCATCTGCTGATCCCGGTAGTGACAGATCCCAAGAAAGCTTCTGCTGCATTGCACTGGGGCGTCAGTGAGATGGAAGACCGTTATCGGAAGTTTGCCGATTATAATGTCCGTGATCTGAAGGGGTATAACAAGAAAATAGAGACTATGCCTGTTCCGGAAGGAGAGGAAGCACCGAAGAAGATGCCGCAGATCGTCATTATCGTGGACGAGCTGGCGGATCTGATGATGGTATGCCCCGGCGAAGTGGAGGAATCTATCTGTCGTCTGGCACAGTTGGCCAGAGCCGCAGGTATCCATCTGATCATCGCTACCCAGCGACCCAGTGTGGATGTCATCACCGGACTGATCAAGGCCAATATGCCCAGTCGTGTGGCATTCTCCGTATCCAGCGGTGTGGATTCGCGAACGATCCTGGATATGAACGGTGCGGAGAAATTGCTTGGTAAAGGCGATATGTTATTCTACCCGCAGGGTTATTCCAAACCGGCCAGAGTACAGGGTGCTTTTGTGTCCGACAAGGAAGTATCCGATGTGGTGGATTATCTCAAGAACCAGGCACTGGGCAATACCTATAGCAACTATGCAGAAGATATTGAAGAGAAGATCAAAAATATCGGCTCGTCAGGTGGTTCCTCCGGAAGCGGTTCTGGTGGCGGTAACGACAGAGACGAATATTTTGAGGAGGCCGCAAGGTTTATTATTGATAAAGACAAGGCCAGCATCGGCATGCTGCAGCGTGTGTTGAAAATCGGTTTCAACCGTGCTGCCAGAATCATGGATCAGCTTTGCGAATACGGCGTGGTAGGTGAAGAAGAAGGCACTAAACCCAGAAAAGTACTTATGAGCATGGAACAGTTCGAACAGCTGTTGGAGGAAATCTGACATTCGTTCGAGACTGTCTGAATAAACGGAGGGAAAAAGGACATGAAAACAGATATTGAAATCGCACAGGAAGCGGTAATGGAGCCCATCACCAAAGTGGCTGAAAGTATTGGCATTGAAGCAGATGACCTGGAACTTTACGGAAAATACAAGGCAAAGCTTTCCGAAGAATTTTTACGTAAGATCCAGGATCGTCCCAATGGAAAACTGATTCTGGTAACAGCTATCAACCCAACTCCTGCAGGAGAGGGTAAGACCACGACCACGGTAGGTATGGGAGAAGCTTTCGGCAGAATGGGCAAAAAGGCTGTAATTGCGCTCAGAGAGCCGTCCTTAGGCCCCTGCTTTGGTATCAAAGGTGGAGCTGCCGGCGGCGGTTATGCACAGGTAGTGCCTATGGATGAACTGAATCTGCATTTTACCGGTGATTTTCATGCAATCACCTCTGCCAACAACCTGTTGGCTGCGTTGCTGGACAATCATATCCAGCAGGGCAATGATCTGGGCATCGATACCCGGCAGATCGTGTGGAAGCGCTGTGAGGACATGAATGACAGAGTCCTTCGTAATATTGTGGTAGGACTTGGCAACAAGACAGACGGCTTTGTCAGAGAGGATCATTTTGTCATTACCGTAGCCAGTGAGATCATGGCGATCCTGTGTCTGGCAGACGATATGAAGGATCTGAAGGAGCGCCTGTCCAGAATCGTTGTGGCTTACAACTATCAGGGTGAGCCGGTGACCGCCGGTCAGCTGAAAGCAGTCGGTGCCATGGCAGCACTGTTAAAGGATGCCATCAAGCCCAATCTGATCCAGACCTTAGAGCATACTCCAGCATTGGTACACGGAGGTCCGTTTGCCAACATCGCTCACGGATGTAACTCCGTCAGAGCTACTAAGGCAGCCATGAAGATGGCAGACTATTGCATCACGGAAGCCGGCTTCGGTGCGGATCTGGGAGCAGAGAAATTTTTCGATATCAAATGTCGTAAGGCAGGACTTACTCCTGATGCAGTGGTACTGGTAGCAACCATCCGTGCACTGAAATACAACGGTGGCGTTGCAAAGGCGGATCTGGGAGCAGAGAATCTGGAAGCGTTGAAAAAAGGTATTGTGAATCTGGAGAAACATATTGAGAATCTTCAGAAATATGGTGTGCCTGTAGTGGTTACCCTGAACTCTTTTATCACCGACAGTGAGGCGGAGACCGCTTATGTCAGAGAATTCTGTGAGACAAGAGGCTGTGAGTTCGCACTCTCCGAAGTGTGGGAGAAAGGCGGAGAGGGTGGAATCGCTCTGGCTGAGAAAGTATTAAAAGCAATCGACGAAAAAGAGAACCACTTCCATGTTTTATATGAAAATGAACTGTCTCTTCAGGATAAGATCAAAAAGATCGCGCAGGAGATCTACGGAGCGTCTGATGTAGTGTTTGCTCCGGCGGCAGCAAAACAGTTAAAGAGACTGACGGAACTTGGCTTTGGTGATCTGCCGGTATGTATGGCAAAGAACCAGTATTCTCTGTCAGATGATCCTACGTTACTGGGAAGACCTTCCGGTTTTGAATTGAATGTAAGAGAGGTCTATGTGTCTGCCGGTGCCGGTTTTGTTGTAGTGCTCACCGGTGCGGTCATGACCATGCCCGGCCTGCCCAAGGCTCCAGCTGCTTACAATATCGATGTGGATGACAGCGGTAGGATCGTAGGCTTGTTCTAGTAAGGAGGAAAGTGTCTCATGGCACAGTTAATAGATGGAAAAGTTATTTCCGCACAGATTAAAGATGAAGTCAAAGAAAAAGTCGCAGGGTTAAAAGAGCAGGGCTGTGAAGTAATGCTGGCGGTGATCCAGGTAGGTGCGGATCCCGCATCTTCCGTATATGTCCGCAACAAGAAAAAGGCCTGCGAATATGTAGGTATCCGGTCTCTGGCATATGAACTTTCAGAGGAGACAACAGAGGAAAAATTACTGGAGCTGATCCGGGAATTAAATGACAGAACCGATGTCAACGGCATTCTGGTGCAGCTGCCGTTACCGAAACATATTGACGAAGAAAAGGTACTGGATTCCATTTCTCCTTTAAAGGATGTAGACGGATTTCATCCCCAGAATGTCGGTGCACTCTGCATCGGCAAGCCGGGCTTTGTGTCCTGTACTCCTGCAGGAGTCATACAGCTGCTGAAGCGTTCCGGTATTGAGATCGCCGGAAAAGAGTGTGTGGTGGTAGGCAGAAGTAATATCGTCGGCAAGCCCATGGCATTGTTGCTGCTTCGGGAGAACGGTACGGTGACGGTGGCTCACAGCCGTACCAAAGATCTGAAAGAAGTAACCAAAAGAGCGGATATTCTGGTGGTGGCTGTCGGCAAGCCGAAGATGATCACGGCAGAATATGTAAAAGAGGGTGCGGTTGTCATTGACGTGGGAATTCACCGCAACGAAGAAAACAAGTTGTGCGGTGATGTGGACTTTGACAGTGTGGAGCCTGTATGCAGCGCCATTACTCCGGTTCCCGGCGGCGTAGGTCCTATGACCATAGCTATGCTGATGAATAACTGCCTGGAATCGGTATCCTTGCAGGCAGTAAGAGGATAATTATATGAAGTGTCCGAATTGCGGGGCGGAAATGAAAGAAGGTACGCTTTACTGCGAGCACTGTGGGGAGGATATCCATATTGTTCCCGATTTTGAACCGGAAATTGAATACAATATGGAGCAGACTCTGCATGATATTGCCAGGGAAATGACACCGGAAGAAGATGCCACGGACAATCAGGATGCACAGCAGAGCATGACGGAATTGCAGGACTGGGATGAAGAACCGCTGGAAAATACGGCAAAACATCCATTTCGCTGGAAATTCATTGTGCTGATCCTGGTGCTTGCGGTAGTAGCGGTGGTATGTACCGGTTTCGGAATCTCTTATTCCCACTATCATTCCGCTGAATATCAGATAAAGAGTGCGAGAGAGTATGTAGCTTCCGGGGAATACGATCAGGCGGTCACCTGTTATGAACGTGCGCTGGAAATCGATCCGGGGAACATCACCTTAAAATTTGAACTGGCGGATATTTATTTTCAGAAGAACAACAAAATGGAATATGAATATCTGCTTCGGGAGATTGTTGCGGATGCCGCAGCTACTTCCGAACAACTGGAAAGTGCTTATGGAAAGCTGATCGCCATCTATGCGGCCAGGGAAGATTATAAGACCATTAATGATCTGTTGTTGAACTGTGGTAATGTAAATATTATGAGTAAATACCAGAGCTATATGGCAATGGAACCGGAATTCAGTCTGCAGGAGGGATATTATACCAGCATCCAGCCTTTGAAACTGACAACTTTCGGAAGTGGTAAGATCTACTATACTACCGACGAAACCGAACCGGGAGAACACAGTCTGCTGTATACGGCACCCATCCTTTTAGAGAGCGGTGATTACTGTATCAAAGCCGTCTACATCAATGAGAATGGGATCAGTAGTCCAGTGGTTACCAAAAATTACCATATTGAGATCGAGGAACTGAGTGCTCCGGAGGTAACGGCGGTCAGTGGAGATTATGAATTCCCAATCAATATCGAGGTGACCGACGGATATGATGTTTATTACACAACGGATGGTTCCGATCCTACGCAGAATTCCACGGTGTATAATGGACCGATCCCCATGCCTCTTGGCAAATCAGTCTTCCGGTTTATCCGCATTGCGGAAGGAAGAAAAAGCGAGATCGTGGAGAAAAGCTACAATCTGGTCATGAACACGGAGTTTATGCCGGAGGATGCCGTGACAAAAGTAGTGAATTATGCCATAGAAAGTGGTAAAATAACGGAAGCATCCGGAAGCTTTGATGAATCCGGTGCCGCATATCTCTATCAGTATCAGTATGTGACGAACATCAACAAGATAGATGATTTCTATGTTGTTGCCGAGATCTACCGGGGAGGAGATGGGACGGTCACAAAGACGGGGAATCTGTTCGCCGTAAATGCCTATACCCGGGAACTGTACAAATTGCAGACCGACGAAAGCGGCCGCCATTATACGCTTGGTGACCGTTTAGATATATAATCCTAACAGAAGGGACGGAAAAAGAGAAATGTATAAGATCGTAAAAAAACAGGAGCTGACAACCAACATCTATCTTATGGAGGTAGAAGCAGACAGAGTGGCAAAGACCTGTGAACCCGGTCAGTTTGTCATCGTAAGAATGGATAGCGAGAGTGAGCGTATCCCTCTGACTATCTGTGATTACAACAGAGAAAAAGGAACAGTAACCATTGTGTTCCAGACCGTTGGTGCCGGTACAAAACTGATGGCACAGCTTTCCGAGGGAGAATACTTCCATGATTTCGTAGGTCCTCTGGGATGTCCTTCCGAACTGGTAGAACAGCCTCTGGATGAGGTAAAGGCAAAGAAGATCCTCTTCGTGGCTGGTGGTGTCGGTGCGGCACCGGTATATCCCCAGGTAAAATGGCTGCATGAGCATGGCGTTGCTGCAGATGTTATCGTGGGAAGCAAGACCAAAGATCTTCTGATCCTGGAGAAGGAGATGGAAGCTGTCGCAGGAAATCTGTATGTAACCACCGATGACGGCTCCTATGGAAGAAGCGGTATGGTAACCCAGACCATCAAGGATCTGGTGGCAGAAGGTAAAAAGTACGATCTGTGTATTGCCATCGGTCCTATGATCATGATGAAATTCGTGTGTCTCTTAACCAAAGAACTGGAGATTCCCACAGTTGTCAGTCTGAATCCTATTATGGTAGACGGTACGGGAATGTGCGGCGCATGCCGTGTAACTGTCGGCGGCAAGGTAAAGTTCGCCTGTGTAGACGGACCGGAGTTCGATGGACATGAAGTAAACTTTGATGAGGCAATGAGACGTCAGCAGATCTACAAGACTGCAGAAGGACGTGCAATGCTGGCCCTGGAAGAGGGAGATACCCATCATGGTGGCTGCGGCAACTGCCAGTAGTCATACAAAAGTTTGAACACGATAAATCAGAAAGGCATGGTTAAAATAAAATGGATGTATTAAAGAGAATTCCTGTCAGAGAGCAGGATGCGAAGGAACGTGCTACCAATTTCAAAGAGGTTTGTCTCGGATATAACAAAGAAGAAGCAATGGAAGAGGCTTCCCGCTGCATTAACTGTAAAAATGCACAGTGTGTAAAGGGCTGCCCCGTAGCAATCCAGATTCCACAGTTCATTGAACAGGTGAAGAACGGCAACATTGAAGAGGCTTATCGTATTATCAGTGAATCCAGCGCCCTTCCCGCTGTCTGCGGCCGTGTATGCCCTCAGGAAAGCCAGTGTGAAGGAAAATGTATCCGTGGCTTCAAGGGAGATCCGATCTCCATCGGTAAGCTGGAGCGTTTTGTGGCTGACTGGGCAAGAGAGAATGGCATCAAGCCCACTCCCGCAGCACAGAAGAACGGTAAGAAGGTAGCTGTGATCGGTTCCGGCCCTGCTGGTCTTACCTGTGCCGGAGATCTGGCAAAGCTGGGATATGATGTGACCATTTTCGAAGCACTGCATGAGGCAGGCGGTGTACTGGTATACGGTATTCCCGAGTTCCGTCTTCCCAAGACCGGTGTTGTGGCAAAAGAAATCGAGAATGTAAAATCTCTCGGCGTTCATATTGAGACTAATGTGGTGGTAGGTAAATCCGTGACCATCGACCAGCTGATGGATGAGGAAGGTTTTCAGGCTGTATTCATCGGTTCCGGTGCCGGACTGCCGAAGTTCATGGGTATCCCCGGTGAGAATGCCAACGGTGTCTTCTCTGCCAACGAGTACCTGACCAGAAGCAACCTGATGAAGGCTTTTGATCCCGACTCCAGAACTCCTATCATGCATGGTAAGAAGGTAGCCGTTGTCGGCGGCGGTAACGTGGCGATGGATGCAGCAAGAACCGCACTTCGTCTGGGTGCGGAGGTACACATTGTATACCGTAGAAGCGAAGAGGAGCTGCCTGCCAGAGTGGAAGAAGTACATCATGCAAAAGAGGAAGGCATCATCTTTGATCTGCTGACCAATCCTACTGAGATTCTTTCCGATGATAAGGGATGGGTGACCGGTATGAAGTGCATCCGCATGGAACTGGGTGAGCCCGATGAGAGCGGCAGACGCCGTCCGGTAGAGGTTCCGGGATCTGAATTCGTGATGGAACTGGATACCGTGATCATGTCTCTGGGTACTTCCCCGAATCCTCTGATCTCTTCTACAACCAAGGGACTGGATACCAACAAGTGGAAGTGCATCATTGCGGACGAGAACAATGGTAAGACCACAAAGGAAGGTGTCTATGCCGGCGGAGATGCGGTAACCGGAGCAGCGACCGTTATTCTTGCCATGGGTGCAGGAAAAGCTGCTGCCAAAGGCATTGACGAATATCTGAGTACAAAATAAACACCCCGGATCCTGTCCACAGACAGGATGGAATGGAGGATTACATGGTAAGACATATTGTTATGTGGAGTCTGGAAGGCAATTTGACAAAACAGGAAAAGAAAGAGACCGCCGGGAAGATCAAGGAGTTACTGGAGCCTATCAAAGAGAAGGTTCCCGGTGCCGTAAAGGTGGAAGTGATCATCAATGAACTGGACAGCAGCAACCGGGATGTGGCTCTGATCTCTGAGTTTACAGATACTGAGGCGCTGGCTGCCTATCAGGTGCATCCGGATCATCTGGCAGCAAAGGAATATATTGGATCCGTGGCAGGCAACAGAGCCTGCCTGGATTACGAGTATTAAGGATGGTGTTGGTATATGGCATGGTGTCCGAAATGTAAAAACGAATATCGGGAAGGAATCACCGTATGTCCCGATTGCGGAGAAACGCTGGTAAGCGAGGAAGAACTGACGGACTGGACTTCCGTGCTGTTCGGTGAACAGGACGAAATGGAGAAACTGAAAGACTTCCTTACATACAATGGGATCCGCAAGAGCAAACTTTCCTTCGATGAGGCGGAGCAGGTCTATGAACTGTTTGTAGATGCAAAAGAGGAAAAACAGGCGAAGACGATTGCCCGGGTATTTCTGGAACAGCAGGAAAAAGAGCGGACGGAAAATGCTGCTGAGGAAGAGGCTGCGGTAGATGAATTCCTGATGCCGGAGACAGAAGAAGCATCGGAGAAAGTCAATCCCGGAGAACTGCTGAAAACAGCTTCCGCCCAGGGTGGACTTACTTATATGAACAGTGGAGCCAAAGCAGAGGAGAATCGTTCCTCTGCCTGGGTACTGCTGGTGGTGGGAATCCTCGGAATGCTTGTCATGATCCTGGGAATTACCGGCGTACTTCCTTTGAACATCGGCAACCCCTATATGTTCTACGGAGTGATGAGTGCTGTTTTCATTCTGTTCATTGTCATGGGCGTGGTATCCATGCGGAATGCAAAGCTTTTTGAGAAAAAGGCAGAGTCCGAGAACTCTCTGGTGGATACTCTTCTGAAGTGGAGTGAAGAAAATCTGACGGCGGAAAAAATTGACGCTCAGATTGAAAATGCTGCAGATACACCGGAAGAGGCTCTTTATTACAAGAGATTCGAAGTAATCCGCAGCCAGATGAATCATCAGTTTATGAATCTGGATCAGCAGATGCTGGAGAACCTTATTGACACAAAGATCTATGAACAGATCTTCCCGGATACAAACGGAGCAGAAGAATGATCAAAATATCCATCGTATGTGTAGGGAAGATCAAGGAGAAATTTTTCCGGGACGCCATAGAAGAATACAGCAAACGTCTGGGGCGTTATACGAAGTTAAATATCATCGAAGTGACGGATGAAATGACACCGGATGGAGCCAGTGCGGCTCTGGAAGATCAGATCCGTGAAAAAGAAGGGGCGAGGATCCTGGCGAAACTGCCACAGGATGCCCTGATCGTTACGCTGGAGATTGCCGGTAAAAACTTTTCTTCCGAAGAATTTGCGGCATGGATTGAAGATTGCACTGTCAGAGGAAAAAGCCATATCTGCTTTGTCATTGGCGGATCGCTTGGTTTGCATCCAAGTGTCTGTAAAAGAGCGGATCTGGCCTTAAGCTTTTCCAAAATGACATTTCCTCATCAGTTGATGCGAGTGATCCTGTGCGAACAGATCTATCGTGCATTCCGGATCATTCAGCACGAACCTTACCATAAATAAAGAGTAAAAGTAGAAGTATATGACAAAAAAACAACGAGCATTAGAAATCATAGAACGCCTGAAAAAGGAATACCCGGATGCCGGTTGCACTCTGGATTACGATCAGGCATGGAAGCTGCTTGTCAG
>ULRQ01048912.1_pt1 | contig 21729 bp, 38 predicted proteins | sample 1955491 | NCBI WGS metagenome assembly ULRQ01 (sample SAMEA4835684, study PRJEB28245) | human gut metagenome | biome: gut microbiome; material: fecal sample | place: Denmark | collected 2008 | reverse complement strand
CAGCAAGCATTTGTTACGATTCTTCAATGACTGATGACTATAAGATTGCTAAGGGATGCAAGGCTAGTGGTCACTATTCTGTGCTCGAACACATTTCGTTTACATTCTATGTTGGTGACGTGAGCAGGGCACTTTTGGCACAGATTAGCCGTCACAGACATATTAGCCTGTCAGTTAGATCTCAGAGGTATTGTAGTGAGAGCAACTTCGATTATGATAATCCGTTTATTGGTGAAGACGGTGAAGTTTTTGACCAGATGATGACCGATATCAAGAATAACTATCGAATCTTGAAGGATTACCATCACTTTAAAAACGAAGATGCTCGTATGGTTCTTCCGAATGCTTGCTTCACAGAATTTTACATTACAATGAACGCTCGTTCGCTGATTGAAATGAGCCATTTGCGGATGTGCTCCAGAGCCCAGGCTGAAATCCAGAAGTTATTTAGAATGATGAAACAGGAAGTCGCAAGGGTTTGTCCTGAAGTAGCAAACTGGATGGTTCCTTCTTGTGAAGCCAATCCGAAGTATCCATTCTGCCCAGAGGGTCATGGTTGCTGTGGCCGTCATCCGAAACTGGCAGATGTTTATAAGCCTATTGAAAAAAATAAGGAGGTTATTGATGGAAACGCTTGACGAAATTAAGAAGAACACATCGCACCCGTTTTATTACGGCGGTGCAGACAATCCCTATGAGGCTATCAAAGTGCTACGGGAGTGGCAGTTAGACAAGGATGCTTATCTTTGGAATGTTGGTAAGTATTTGAGCAGGGCAGGACACAAAGATGGCAATTCTCAGCTTCAAGATTTGACGAAGGCGCGTTGGTATTTGGATTATAAAATCCGGCTTTTAGAGGAACAGCAGAAGGTTACCGAAAGTGTCGTAGATACGCTAAAGAAAGTTCCTAGTGAGGTCGCTGATAAGTTGACTACGATGCCAAAGAAGGACATTAACGATTATTTTTATGATCCAAATCTCGGCGGTGTCTGCCATGATTTGGTTTATCGTCCTGATGATTCATTTAAAGAAAAACTGGCAAAGGCAGAGCCGACGTGCAGTATTGAAACTGCTGTGGTTCCGAGCGCTCATAATGATACTATGTCTCCAAATAACAAAGGAGTTAATAAGGTTGACCATTCGATGCTGAACTCTAAAGTCTATGCCGATGATGTCAAGTTTTAAGAAGTTTACATAAATGAGATACAACTGGAAGTTACCTATTATCGTTATTTGTGTCGTGTTGATTTCCATTCTTGGCATGACCTTTATGGTGCAGGGGCCTAAGAACACGGCCATCTCTTATGAAGAGCAGATTCAGGAAGCTAAGTCTGGCATTGAGATTCAGGAGAAGCGAAGAGCTGATCTGATTCCAAATCTGGTTGAAACCGTCAAGGCTTACGACCAACATGAGTATCAGACTTTGATGGATGTTGTGAATGCTCGTGGCGCTTCCGGCCAGACCGCTCAAGAGATTACAACTCAGATTGCAGCTATTGCGGAAGCATATCCTGAACTGAAGTCTAGCGACAACTACAAGGAGCTTATGAATGAGCTATCCGTCACTGAAAATTTGATTGCAAACTATCGTGGCGATTACAATCGTGTCGTGAAGGAATATAAGCAGAGCGTTCGTAAGTTTCCGAACTCCTTTCTGCTGGGTCTGACTGGATATGAGGTTCAGAATTATGAGTATCTGTCCTATGAGGGGAATGAGGCGGCACCGGCAGTCGGTAACCTTTTTGGAAATCGGTAATGCCGAAATTACTTATCGTGAATTGATCGTCAGTGTTGGTATTGTGTTCATTATGCTGATACTTGGTAGCGTTATCGCTGAAAATATCACCAGAGATTCACTTGAGCAGAAAAAAGAATATAATACAGCAATTTCGATTGAGTCCGAAAATATGTTCGATTATGGAATGAGAACCAACGTAGGTAATGCTTTTTGCCAAGGCGCACTAGAAGCAGTAGATACCGTAAGCGATCCACGTATCGACGGTCAGTGGATGTATATCTATTGCGAAGAAAAGCATTACACGATGCATACACGAACTGTCACTACTACGGATAGCAAAGGCCATACAAAAACAAGAGTCGAAACGTACTGGACTTGGGATTATTACAGTTCAGAAGAACACAATTCTAAGAATATTACGTTTCTGGGCAAAGAATTCAAGTATGGTGACATCAAAATGCCATCCAGCAAGTACCTGACTACTGTACAAGTCAGTTCTCATGTAAAGTTCGAGTTTTATGTCAAAGATGTTCGTTATGATGGTACATTATACGCGAATTTGAGCGATAAAAGTATACATAATGCACAGTTCATTAAAAACAAAAACATTGAAGAAGCACGAGATTATATGATTTCTGCAGCTGGTACACGAGTGGTTTGGTTTTATATATTCTGGATCGCATTGATTGTAGCTGTGGTCGGAGTTTTTTATGTGGCCGAAAATCGTTGGTTGGAAGATTAAGAGGTGATTGCATGAAATGTGTGATTAAACGCGATGGAACGAAAGTTCCTTTTGACAAAAGTAAGATTGTAAATGCGATTGAGAAGGCGATGACGAATACGACTGGGGGAGTTGATTCTCGCGTATCTAACGCTATTGCAGACTACATCGCAGACATCCCTGATACGATGTCTGTAGAGCAGATTCAGGATGTGGTCATTGACCAGTTGAAAAATAGCCCTCTTTCAGATGTGGCTGACGCTTATAGTCACTGGCGTATTCTTCGGCAGGAGATTCGTGAGAAGCAGCGAGCATATGGCGAAATTCTTTCCATCTGTGATGTAGATAATGAGAAGGTCAAGCAGGAGAACAGCAACAAAAATCCTGTTGTGAATAGCGTACAGCGTGACTATATGGCTGGCGAAGTCTCCAAAGATTTGAGCTTTAATCTGCTTCTCCCGAAAGATATTGTAGATGCTCACTATGATGGCCGAATTCATTTCCACGATTCCGACTATTTTGCCCAGCATATGTTTAACTGCTCGTTAGTCAATCTGGAAGATATGCTGCAAAACGGCACTGTGATTTCTGGTACAGGAATCGACAAACCACATAGCTTCTCTACAGCGTGCAATATTGCAACCCAGATCATCGCACAGGTTGCTTCAAACCAGTATGGTGGTCAGAGTATTACTCTGTCTCATCTGGCTCCCTTCGTGGATGTTTCTCGAAAGAAGATTGCGGGTGAAGTCCATGAGGAGTTCTACGACATGATTCAAAACAATGAGATTGACAAGATGCCAAATCAGGAGACTATCAATCGAATTGTAGAGAATCGTTTACATAAAGAAATCGTTGCAGGCGTTCAGACTATTCAGTATCAGGTTATTACTTTGATGACTACTAACGGACAGGCTCCTTTTATTACCATTTTTATGTACCTGGATGAAGTTCCTGAAGGCCAGACCCGTGATGACCTTGCAATTATCATTGAAGAAGTCCTTCGTCAGCGCATTAAAGGCGTGAAGAATGAGACTGGTGCATGGATTACTCCGGCTTTCCCAAAGCTGATTTATGTGCTGGAAGAAGACAACATTCGAGATAATTCTAAGTATTATTATCTGACTGAACTGGCAGCTAAATGTACTGCCAAGAGATTCGTACCTGACTACATTTCTGAGAAGAAGATGTTGGAGTACAAAGGCGCTTGCTACCCCTGCATGGGATGCCGCAGCTTCCTGACCCCTGATCGAACCACCGAGAATATTTCTGGTGCCATGAATTGGGAGAAGGGCCACAAGTATTATGGTCGCTTTAATGCCGGTGTTGTCACCATCAATCTGGTAGATGTTGCTTGTAGCTCTAAGAAGGATATTTCTGAGTTTTGGAAAATTTTTGATGAGCGTCTTGAACTGTGCCATCGAGCACTTCAGATTCGGTATAAGCGATTGATGGGTACGCCTTCTGATGTTAGTCCAATTCATTTTCAGCATGGTGCAATCGCACGTTTGAAGAAGGGCGAGAAGATTGATAAATTGCTGTTTGACGGATATGCAACCATCAGTTTAGGTTACGCAGGTCTGTATGAATGTGTAAAGTATATGACCGGTAAGAGCCATACTGATGATGAAGCAAAACCTTTTGCTCTTGAGATTATGCAACACATGAACGACAAGTGCAACGCGTGGAAGAAGGCCGAGAACATGGACTACTCCCTCTACGGCACCCCGCTGGAGTCCACCACCTACAAGTTTGCCAAGTGCCTGCAAAAGCGCTTTGGCATCATTCCAGATGTAACCGACCATGATTACATCACCAATAGCTATCATGTCGTGGTTCGTGAGCATATTGATGCATTCAAGAAGCTAAAGTTTGAGTCTGAGTTTCAGCAGCTGTCTCCCGGAGGAGCGATTTCTTATATTGAATGCCCGAACATGACCAACAACATCCCAGCTGTGATGAGTGTCATCAAATACATCTACGACACTATTATCTACGCAGAGCTGAACATCAAGTCTGATTATTGTCAGGTTTGTGGTTATGACGGCGAGATTAAGATTGTTGAAGATAACGGCAAGCTCGTTTGGGAATGCCCCAAGTGCGGCAACCGCGACCAGAACAAACTGAACGTCGCCCGCCGCACCTGCGGCTACATCGGCACCCAGTTCTGGAACCAGGGCCGTACCCAGGAAATCAGAGATCGAGTGGTCCATCTGAGCGACAACTAAATAACGTGTAAGTGGTGGGTTGGTGGGATTATTTATGAAAGAAATTATTGTTTTCTTTGTGATTGTATGGGTTATCGCCTATTACATTTTAAAAGATAACTACAAAGATTGAGGAGATATTTATGAAGAAATTTATGGCAATTTTTGTTGCATTCCTCGTTGCGGTTGGCGCGGTGATTTGTACCGAGCGAGTGCATACTGGTTATGTTGGTGTTGTTTATTCCGCAAAGGGAGTCGAGCAGCAAACTATTTCTCAGGGCTGGCATTTTATGAGCCCTCTGAAGCATGTGTCTGAGTTTCCGATTACTCAGCAGCGAGTGGTATTTTCTAATTCTCCGTCCGATTATGGCGCAAAGGAACACGTAGATTGGCACATTGATGCTCCTGCTAATGGCGGTACGATTGCAATCAACCTGACTGTCAATTATAACTTCCTGCCGGAGCATGTTGTTGAACTGTACACCAAGTTTGGTGGTATGGACGGTGAGAGCCTGATGGAGAGCAAGATCCAGAATGATATTATTGCTTACGTCAAGGAAGTTACTCCTCAGTTCAGTGTCATGCAGATTTATTCCGATGACCGTGCAGGTGTTAATACCGCAATCACCAACTATCTGAATGAGAAGCTGACCGCAGAATATGGAATCAATGTTTCTTCCGCGCTGATTGTTGACGCACAGCCTGACGGTACCCTGATGCAGAAGATTCGCGCGAAGGAGCAGGCAAAGCAGGACGCAGAGATTGCAGAGCTGAATAAGCAGACCGCTCTGGCTCAGGCGGAGACTGATAAGGTTAAGGCACAGACGGAAGCTGACGTTAAGATGATTGAAGCACAGGCCGAGGCTGACGCAAATAAGGTGCTTTCCGAGTCTATCACTCCTGAGCTGATTCAGATGAAGGAAGCAGAGGCTCGTCTGAAGCATGGTTGGATCACCGTTCAGGGTGCAGATACAGTCGTCACCAAGGGTGAGTAAACGAGGCTTTAAAAATGAAAATTTTCGCAAATATCTTAGGATTTATTTTATCCTGGTTTATCACAGTCCTTATTCTATATGGTGTTTGGAAAATGCTTGGGCCAAATTTTAGACTGTGGGTTGCAAGTGGAATTTGGTTGGTCCTGCTTGTGTTCGGTGGTTTCAAAACTAACAAGAGCAAATAAATAAATTAGTAGGGTGGGTGTGGTGGCATGAAAGGAGCTATATGGATTATTGGTCTGTTGAAGTAATGTACTATGATGATGGACATCAGGAACTCAATACATATATGGTCAAAGCGCAGGATCAAAATGATGCCATGAACAAAGCACATCATCGTTTTGAAAAATCTCATCCCGGTATGAGCTGCATGGTTCAGAATGTAGAAAAGGCAGGTGGTTAAGATGGAAGACGAAAATATCGTTTATGAAAACATCAATCCTGAAGATGACGACGAAAGATATTTTCTGACTCCTTGGGGTTGCCTTTGCTGTGCATTTGGAGATTTTAGCTTAAAACCTCCCGAAATCTCTGGAAAGATGGCTGATGTTCTCATGGATGATTTCTTTGAGATTATGGAAGCAGCGGGTATTTTAGAGAAGAAGGGAAACGATGATTGTTAAATTCTTAAAACATCTTCTCCGTTGGTTTCTTCCAGAGTGCAGTAGATGTGGCGGTGTTATGCTTTACGATAACACTCATAGCTTGCATGATAAATGGCATTTTGTATGTGATACATGTGGTAGAGAAAAGTGGGGTGCATTATGAATGTTGAATCAAAATGTTACTTCGATATTGACCCCATATTTAACCCATCATATAAAGAAGTGCTCATTATTGAAACCGATAACTGGGCGTCTTGTGAGATTGTAAACGAGAATACTCATTATGAAGTGGAGAGCATAATAAGATACGAATGCTGCAATAATGAGCCGCTTGAAATAAAACATCTTGAGGCAAAGAAGATAAATGGAATTCCGTTGAAGAATCTTTGGATGGAAATGTATTCCAGATAAGAATGGAGACTGTTATGAATTATGGCCAAACCTGTGTATACGGTGTAAGTTTATCATACATTATGGCTAACGGAGAACGCAATTTCTCATATTATGAGATCCCTGCTGACAGTGAGTATGAAGCAATTCAATATGTGCGCGGCCAATGGCACCGGGAGCATCTATTTGCTCCTTACGAGCCAGATGTAAGCGCTCGACTTTTGTACACTAACTATTAGAGTGCTTTATAAAAGTGCCGTTTTATCGTAAAAATTTATTGAGTTTATAACGTGGATACGTTAAATAATAGGAGGCAAAATGAAGAAGTGGACGCAAGAACTGCTTGAAGCCGAAGGATACGAGATTCAGAATGCTCAAATCAAGAATGTTAGCCTTAATATGGCAGACCATGGAGTGTTGACCTCCGATTTGACGTTAGATGGTCACGGATGGGGCGTTTGCTATGGTGGTTATGTTCTTGGCAAAGGCTATGTTGGAGCAAAAAACTTTGAAGGTTATGCTTCTGGTCTCGAAGCCATCATGCGGATTATGGATACGGTTGGCTGTAGTACGTATGAGGGCATGAAGGGGAAATATGTCCGTGTTGCAACTAAAGGCTGGGGCAGTACAGTAAAGATCATTGGCAATATTCTTGAGGATAAGTGGTTTGATTATGAATCTTTCTTTGATGATATGAAAAACGACACTGCCGATGATAATGGTACTGAGGTAATATGGAGAAGAAATACGTAAAAATTTTTAAATGCCGTGGATGCGATCGCAATATCATTAAAAATGATGTTGATTTATCTGTTGTTGAGGAATGGACTCTTTCCGAAATGTTTAAAGATGGGTGTGAAACCGCTGAAGCGTCTGGCGGTTCTAGGCTTTCTGGACAGAATAAATTCCTGCTTCATCGGTGTGACCCAGAGAAGCTTTGTATTTGTGATTTCATTGGATGGAAAGAAGTCGAGGATAAAAATGATTAACAATCCTTTTGCAGAAGAAGGTATTATCGCTTGTCAGTATTGTGGCAGTGGTGAGTATCTTTATAACGAAGATGGAAACCGAAATAGCTACTGCGGTCAGTGTGGAACTCGAATTGACTGGCCGGAGGACGACATGAGTACGATTTTATAAATAGAATTCCGCTTTTAACAGAAAGGAAAAGTATGTTTAAAACTTTCAAAAATACTGCCGTATGCATACTTCTAGCAGCTATTATACTGACTGGATGCAGTGCAAGTGTGAAAGAAGACTCAGTGGGGAATGTAGCTGTAGAGAATGGCTGGTTCTATCGTATCAGTGATACCACTATGGTATACGATAAGGATACACACATTATGTATTACTTATTTTGTAGAAGAGTAGGCTATAAAGGCTACGGCTATATGTCTCCTTATTATAATGAGCATGGTCAGATGTGCTACTACGTTGATGGTCAGATTATTCCAATCGAGGAGGTGTTAATCGATGCTGACTAAGATTGATTGGCTTATGACCAAGGCTTATATTATTTTGATTTTCACCGCAGCGGTGATTCGCTCTGAGCAGATTCTGTATGACACCTCTACATATATTTTCCGAGGTGATAGGAAGAACGGAATATATGGTTGCGTCGCGCTGAATGTTTTTATTATCGTTTGTGCAAGTATGTGGACGAGGTTTATTTGAGATGAACTACATGAAAATTGAAAGGATGTGATTTTATAGACTCAAAAGATGTGCTAAAAACCGAATCTGAGCCAGTAGGTTATATTTATCTTACAGAAAATTTAGTTGACGGAAGAAAATACATAGGCCAACATCATTCAAAAGAATTTGATCCATATTATAAAGGATCTGGAAAAATATTAAAACAGGCATTTGACAAATATGGATTTAATAACTTTAAAACGACGATTTTGGAATGGTGCTATTCGGATGAGGAACTAAACGAAAAAGAACGTTATTGGATAAAAGAAAACAATGCAGTAGAAGATAGATTATTTTACAATATTTTGCCGGGCGGTCTTGGTGTTCAGATGTTTGGGCCAGACAATCATATGTATGGAAAACACCATACAGAAGAAGCAAAAGAAAAAATGTCAGATGCTTTGAAGGGGAAAATGGCAGGAGAGAATAATCCAATGTATGGAGTCCATCTTACATACACTCAAGAGCAAAAAGATAAAATGAGCGAACGAAATAAACGAATGGGGAGATGGGTAGGAGAAGATAATCCTTGGTATGGAAAACCATCACCATTTAAAGGGAAAAAACGTAGCGAAGAGTGGTGCAAGAAATCTTCTGAAGCTCACAAAGGAATTCACCCTAATATTTCAGAAGAAACAAGAGCTCGTTTAAGTAAAATGCGAAGCGAACGGATGTCTGGAGAGAAAAACCATTGGTATGGGAAAAGAGGGGCAGAACTTCCATGGTATGGGAGAAAAAAGACACCGGAAGAAATAGAAAAGCTAAGACAAGCAAGTTTAGGAAAGAGAAAAGGAAAAGATAACCCCGCATCTAAGCCAATCTATTCAATGGACGGAAGGTATTTGTTTTGGACAATACAAGAGGTGGCTGATTTTTTGGGAAAGACATACGGGCAAGCAAGACATGCAATCGACCATGAAAAACAAGTTGACTGTAACGGAGAACAAATAATTTTCACAAGAGACAAATCTAAAGTAAAGGAGAAGAATCTTCAGGATGAATTACGCTAAAATTGTTCCATGTGATATAGCAAATGGGCCGTCGGTGCGCGTCACATTGTTCGTACAGGGTTGTGACCATCACTGCCCCGGCTGTCAGAATCCTACCACATGGGACCCGAATGGTGGTCAGCCATTCACAGATGAAACGCTTGATAAAATTGTAGATTTACTTCGACCTGATTATATTCAGGGGCTTACGCTTACTGGTGGAGACCCGCTCTTGCCGGAGAATAGAGAAGTTGTTGAGAAAATCGTCCATCGTGTGTGGACTGAATTTCTAAGCAAAAAAGACGTCTGGCTCTGGACTGGATACAAGTGGGAAGACTTATGGAACCAAGATGGGCTCGTGGCTGACATTCTTGCGGATATAAATATTCTTGTAGATGGGCCATTTATTGAATCAGAGAAAGATATCTCTCTTCCATATATGGGGAGTAAGAACCAACGAGTAATTGACATCAAATGGAGTCTTGGATATAAAGAACCGACTCTTTGGTGGACTCCAGAAAAGAAAGGAAAATAATATGAATTTTAGTGATTTTGGCTCGATGCAGAGTATCACACCTTATCGCCCCAACATTAAAATCAATAAACTGCATGATGATGCTCATCTGCCAACTTATGGTTCTACAAACGCTGCTTGTGCAGACTTGTACGCCTATATCGGTTTTGATGACGCAACGATGGTAAACAAGAATGGTGATCGCTGCATTATGATTCAGCCGCATGAAACCGTTAAAGTACATACTGGTTTACGGATGGCTCCGCCGGAAGGTTGGTATGTCGCCATCTATGCTCGCAGCGGTTTGGCAACCAAACTGGGACTTACTCCTGCGAACAAAACTGGCATTTGCGATCAAGATTACCGTGGAGAGTATATCGTTGCGCTCCATAATCACTCCAACATCCCTCAAATGATTACTCATGGCGACCGCATTGCTCAGATAGCAGTTGTTCCGTTCTGGCAGGCTGATTTTGAAGAGGTTCCCGAATTAGACGAAACTGAGCGTGGAGCCGGTGGGTTTGGTTCTACTGGTAAACAGTAATCGAGGTGTTTATGGGAAAGACGATCGATACGTCCGAGCTTCTGTATCGGATGGGTAAGTACGCAGAAATCGATGCTGGAGAAGAAGGACATGAAGCGTTTATGCATTTCATGCTTCTTCTAACACGCACAATTGAGAAAATGCCGAATGCTGCATTGACTCATAAAAATCCGATTGATGATGAGATTATAGAAAATCAGTACAAGCTTGCGAACGCAATCTCACTGGCAACGGGTCGCACTCGAAACGACGGCTGGTATCCCACTTGGATTGGCATGACCATGAAGATCGTACGTCTGAAGAGCGGAGAGTCAGTTGGATTCCAGTATATCAAAGATAATGAGGGACATGATTATCCGGGTGCAATGCACACATCTTGTGTTACCGATTATTATATTTCTGATGACAAAAAGAATGTTATCATTCAAACAGAAAACACTGTTTATAAATTTGAAAAAGTTGAGGAGGACTAAATTATGGCTAAGTATTTTTATGTGTACGACAATGGCGAAGAGACTACCGAGTGCATCGTGAAGATGTTTAATGGTGACAACGGCGCTGTGGTAGAGAAGGTATTACCGAAGGATAAGGCTGAGGGCTTCTGTGAAGGATTGATTCTTAACGACTTTAGCCGCAGCGATGAACTTGCAAATGCCGACATGAAGGAGGTTATCGCAAAGGCGGAGCTAGTTGAGAAGATGAATGCCTATCATGTGGCAAAGGACGCTTATAACGAGGCAAACAATGCCCTGAAGATGGTTAAGGAGAAGCTTGGTCTGTAAGGAGAACACATAATGAAGTATTACACTATCGAATCTCATTACGAGAAAGAAGCTCCATTTGGAATTGCATGGCAAGTAAAACTGTTTAATGGGCATACGCTTTTGGAAGAGTATAACTACATCTTCTATAACGAGATTGCTGGCTACTGCAAATGCCTTGAAGATATGGGATTCATTAAAAAGGCAAAAGTGAAAAATGACATTCAAAAAGAGCACAGCAAGTCTTATAACGCTTTTGGCAAGACTACCATGACGGATAAGGAAATCAATGATCTTGTTAGAATGTGTATGGAGCCAATGATTGGTGATTTAAGTAAAAACCTATTTGATTCAATTAACTTCTAAAAGGTAAATTTTACGGAGGATTTATGGAGGGGAATGAAATCGGTTTCCTGCAAGCGACAGACGGAATTTACAACGTAGATATTGGCGTAAGGGTCTCGAATAGCTCTGTTGAACTTGCATATTATAGTGATGCTCCAGATATGGAATTGAGTTCTGCAACGCTTACAAAAGAGAAGACAAAGACTTTAATTTTGTATTTGATATATGCACTTGAACAATTAGAGTAAATATGTTTTATGGGTGGGTGGGAGGAATAAAAATCATTATGCACAAGACTGATAGTTTGAAGAATCCAGTAATCGTATTCCGTTGTAAGAACTGCGGTTGCACAACTAAGATTCAAGTGGATTCTTTTGAAAATCCTGATTTGGATATTCCTGAGAATAATGTGATTGCGTGCTATAGATGTAGAGCGGAAGTTGCTGGATCTGAGTTTATTTCTTGGAAAGAAGCAACTCAAAATATCTTTACCGTGGAGGTGTCCGATGGCGATTAAAATTATTCAACATAAGCAGACTCCAAAAGAACTTGCATATCATTTTAAATGTGGTTGTGGTTGTGAATTTTGGTCTGATTCGGAAGGTGTTTTGGTTGCGAAGTCATTGGATGTGATTCTATTTTATCAAACACAATGTCCAGAATGCGGCAGTCGTGTAGAGAGCCACGATGAGCCTGTTTTGAGAGAAGAAATTTTTGACGATTAAAATGTATGTTTTAAAGTGTGGTGAACGTAATGGAATTTTGGGAACTAAATCTTCTGCATGATGGGGATATAAAACGAATATGTAGATGCTCTGATGAACAACCACTATTCGAAATGGCAGTCGATATGGCATTTAGTTTATTTGCAAAAATAAATGAGTGGCCTCTCAAACAAGAAAATTGTCATGCTTCAGTAAGTGTAAACGACAAGCTTCATTCTATTTTAGTGAAGATTAGCACACAAGACGATAATACAGTTGAACTCTGGGAGTATAAATGGGAATGTATTTATAAAAAACCTCATGAAGACAAGTCTAGTGACACCTTACTTCAGAAAGTTGTTCCTCGTGTACGAGACATTTCAAAACTATTTTATGATTTGGCAGAGAATTTCTGCTGGAAAGCGAGAAAAAATGGTTATTTGCAGTAAATGTCTACATAAAGAAGTATGCGCTTTTAGGAAGCAGCCAGGAGATTGTTGCACCGAATCTTGCGAAAACTTCCTAGGTTGGGTCAAGGTCTGTGATGAACGTCCGATTCCTTTAAAAGACAACGTTGTAATAAGCGATTATGGTCTGTCGTTTATTGGATATTACGATTACAACAAAAGAGTTCGAGAGCACTTTTGCGATGCAAACACCCTCGAAAAAATTTATGAATGTCCATCTTACTGGCTGAAAGGACTTGATTTACATGAGCAGGAAAAAATCGCTAACAAAGAATACGAGTGTAGGAAATCCAATATGGGACAAGTATGAAATTGTGGGAGTCTCTTTTGACACATCAGATAATCCAAACAAGAAGTTCTTCAAGCCGGTTTACATAATGCCGGATGGAGACGTCGTAGCTTGCGATGGGACTCACAATTTCAATTATGATCCTAACAAAGAAATTCAAATTGTTCCAAAGGAATCTATCCCATTTTATGGCAAGCCAACAGAGCCTGCTGTTTATTGTGATGATGATGGCAACTGTGTGGATGTTGACGGTAATCCTCTCGGTATGAAATGGGACGACTTTATGGAGAAACAATTCCGAACGGTAAATAAATAACGTATTATCGCTATAAAAATTAGAAAATAATACGGTAAAACTAGACTTTTATGAGGTAGTAAGATTATGACAATAACGAATGGAGCACGAGATCCAGTTACAGTAGCAACTAGAGCATCTGAGTTATACGATATAGAAACACTGGAACACGCAGAAAGAGTAAGCACCTATGTACTCATGAGTCCTTTTGTAAGAGATGTCGATATGATTGAAGCTTCTTGTATTGGACTCATGCATGATTTACTTGAGGATACGGATTATGATCCAGATAAGGACGACCAGAGCTGCTGGTGCTTCGATGAGATGATTGAGGCCGTAAGGCTTCTTACAAAGCCAAAAGATATAAGTTATGACGAATATTGCAAGAAACTTCATGATGGTGCAAACACTCATGTTGGTATGCTTGCATATGTTGTCAAGCTGGCCGACATAAAGGATCATCTATCACAGATAGATACGCTGACGCCACAGCTAAAGGAAAAATATTTAAGCGGACTGAGGTATTTGCTGTGAATAAAAATGAAAGTGCAAAACTCACTTTTGGAGAAAAGATTCTATTCTTGATTGTTGGCGTACTCGTTACTCTTATTGTTGGATATTTTGTATGGACGATTGGAGAAGGAATCTATCGCCAGTACAACCCGATTGAGTGGACTGCCACTATTGAAGAACTGGAATCTGGCATCTACGGATATACATCTACTATGGTATCTAATGTCCCAGCAGAAAATTATGAGATGCTTACGGTTCTTTGTAATGGCACTTATATGAATATCAAAGGACATGTAAAAATTGTATATGATAGCAACACTCCATATATCGAATATAAATCAACCAATACTGTTAATGCTGACTCTGTAATAATTCATGTTCAAAAAGGACAGATTAAAAATAATGGAGTTAGTACAGTAACGAGGTAATTTTTATGGAAGAATTAGGGTTTTATAAAGACCAAACAGAATATTATAAAAGATCAATCGAAGATCTACTGCACCATTATACTGATAGCTGTGGCATGTGTACGGTTAATTTAGATTGCAGTGAATGCGTTGTGGATGGTTTTATCAATCAGCTACGAAATATTCTGTATAGTAGTAGTGAATGTAAAGGAGAAAACATATGAAGCTGCTTTTACAGTCTAATGGAGGATTTTCTGGATTCTATAGTAGATTTATTTTGATTGATACAGACCTACATAAAATGGTAAAAACGGATGGCCTCATGAAAGATGGTCTAACTGGAACAAAATATATTCAAGACTATATCGATAATGAGAAGATTCCAGATATTGATGATTTTGGTAAATCTCTTTGTCAGGATTTCAATTATGATATTTCATTACTTGAATGTTTTTTACCGACCGCCAACGTTGTCACTAATGAATCTTTCATAATGGACGACATCAATTATGATGTTTATCTATCATCTGAAAACGTTCCGTACAGAAAGTTCAGATTGAATTCTTCATCGTATCTTGAAAATGACGCTCTCAGCGCAAAGCTTAGGAAACTATTTCAGACATTCTTATAAAACTTGGATTCTTATAAAGGGGGTTCACAATGATTATTGATTGCAAATCTATCGCACAAGATATCAAAAATAAAATCAAGAATATTATCGCAGAAGCCGACTACACTCCTGTTTTACATATTTATCAAGTAGGGGACAACCCTGCATCCAACGCTTATATTCGCGGCAAGCTGCGTGACTGTGAAGAGGTTGGAATCGAAGCGGAGCTTATCAAGTTGTCAGAAAATATTACTGAAGATGAATTGAACAACAAGATCTTAGAAGATTATAATTGGGAATATGTGGACGGTATCATTGTTCAGCTTCCGTTGCCAAAACATATCGATCCTAAAAATATTTGTATTCCAGATGAACTTGATGTTGATGGCTTTAACTCCACATCCAAATTTCAGCCATGTACTCCGCTTGGCGTTATGAAGATTTTTGACTCCATAGGTTACGATCTGGATGGCAAGAATGTGCTTGTATGTGGTCAGTCTGATATAGTAGGTCGTCCACTGGTTGATATGCTGATCGGGAGACACTGTAATGTGATCTCTGTTAATAGTACAGGGAGCTACATGAAGAATACTGCTTACGTTACAAAACTAGCAAATGTTGTCATCTCTGCGGTTGGAAAACGCAATTTTATTTCTCATATAGATCTATTCAACACAGACATCTGTATTGACGTTGGCATTAACTACGACGAGAATGGCAAGCAACATGGAGACTGCGCTGATGAAGTTTACGACATGAAAGATATTATGGTGACCCCTCGTATCGGTGGCGTTGGTCTGATGACCCGTGCCATGCTCTTATATAATGTATGTGTGGCTAAATATGGTGAAGAGAAGATGGAGGATGTGATTGCATGAAAGAACAGATTATTCCAATTGAACAACAGCTTGTATATAACGTAGAAGAAGTGGCAACCCTCTTGAAAACCACGCGCCCTGTGATATACTCTTTAATAGAAAAGGGCTATTTGCCAAGTATCGTGTTGGGTCGTCGCAAAGTGACCCGTAAAGCACTTCTTGAGTTTCTTGATAAGAATGCCAGCACTGACTTTGGACAACTTTTAAGAGCCGGTTGATTGGCTCGCCCACAAAATTGCCCACATTTGAATTCTCGTGGGCAAAACGTGGGCAAAATACGCATCTTTTTGCATTAAGTAACGACGCTGCGATAATTTACTATTGCAGTCCAAGGACGAAGCACGTCATGGCCGTGGCTTCGAGGGCCTGCTGAAGCGCTACTTCAACACCGAGGTCTGATCCCGTTTTTTCAAAAGCTGCTGTGTGGCTCAAGCTGCACAGCAGCTTTTTTGCTTGACGCGCCCGGCGGCAAAGCGTACAATGAGACAAAAAACGAAAAAGGAAGTTTCCTCATGAAATCGTCTTCATCCCGTTACGCGCTGCTGGACGAGCTGCGCGGGCTTGACCTCATCAGCATGATGCTCTACCATGGCATGTGGGATGCCGTATATCTCTTCGGGGTCGTGGTGCCGTGGTATTCCGCCGGGCAGGGGCGGCTGTGGCAGCAATCCATCTGCTGGGTGTTCATCCTGCTGTCCGGCTTCTGTCTGCCGCTGGGGCATCATCCGCTCAAACGCGGCGCGGCGGTCTTTGGTGCCGGAGCGCTGGTCACAGCGGTGACGCTGCTGTTCATGCCGGAAGATGTGGTCTGGTTTGGGGTGCTGACCCTGCTGGGCTCGGCCATGCTCCTGACGGGCCTTGTGCAGAAGTGGCTGCAAAAGATCCCACCGGCGGTGGGGCTGGCGGTCAGTTTGATCCTGTTCGCGCTGACTTATCACACGATGGATGGCTATTGGGGACTTGGCCTGCTGCGCTGGGCGCTGCCGCAGGGGCTGTATGCCAACTACCTCACGGCATACTTCGGCTTTTATCCGGTCTCCTTTTACTCCTCCGATTACTTTCCGCTGCTGCCGTGGTTGTTTTTATTCTGGGCGGGGTACTACCTGCATCCTCTTGTCGGCCGCAAACGGATGGAGCCGCTGCGCCGGTCGGTCTGCCCGCCGCTGGGCTGGCTGGGGCGGCACTCGCTGGTGCTGTATCTGCTCCATCAGCCGGTCATTTTCGGTGTGCTGACGCTGGTGTTCACCGTTCCGCAGCTGCTTTGAGCAGGGGAGTGGAAAAATCTGCAAAAGAACCTTGACAACCCTGCCGCATTGTGGTATCCTGTTTGCGGTTAGAGAAATCTAACCATGAAAATGCGCGTCCGTTTCGGATGACGCATTTTTCTGGCGATAAAAGTTAGAATGCACTAACCACAATTGAAAGAGAGGTTCTTCTTTATGAGCAAAGTAGCAATCGTATTCTGGAGCGCGACCGGCAACACCGAGACCATGGCAAACTGCATCGCTGAGGGGGCAGGTGCTGCCGCCACCATCGTTCCCTGTGGCGAGATGAATGCTGCCAAGCTGGGCGAATATGACGTTGTGGCATTCGGCTGCCCTGCAATGGGCGCTGAGCAGCTGGAGGAGAGCGAGTTCGAGCCGATGTTCGCTTCTCTGGAAGGTTCCCTGAACGGCAAGAAGGTCGCGCTGTTCGGCTCCTACGGCTGGGGCGACGGCCAGTGGATGCGCGATTGGTGCGAGCGTGTCAAGGAGGAAGGCGCGGTCCTGTTCAGCGAAGAGGGCCTCATCTGCAACGAGACGCCCGATGATGATGTCCAGGCTGCCTGCCGCAAACTGGGCGCTGACCTGGCTGCATGGTAAGCCTTTTCTCTTGACAAAATGAGTTTGTCTTGATAAACTAACCGACAGAGAACCGAACGACACCGGCTTTCTGCCGGTTTTTTGTTGTATCTGGAGGAACGCATGAAACAGACCACCCCGAAAGACCTTGTGAAAAAGCGCGCGGAGGAACAACTTCTGGTGAGTGAGATGATCGCGCTCTACTGCCGCAGGCAGCACTACACCCCCAAAGACTCGCTCTGCCCGGAATGTCAGGAGCTTCGCGATTATGCGCTGGCCCGCATCGACCATTGTCCGTTCATGGAGACGAAGACCTTCTGTTCGGCCTGCAAAGTCCACTGCTACAAGCCTGCCATGCGGGAGAAGATCCGCACTGTCATGCGCTGGGCCGGGCCGCGGATGCTGCCGGTGCACCCCATCCTTTCCATCCGGCATGTGGTCGTGACCATCCGGGCCAAACGCGAGGCCGGGGCGGGGAAGTGACCGGTGTATAAATCTCACGGAATGGGGGCATCCTAGAAGCATCCCAGATTCAAAGAGGTGAGAACGAATGGAAAATACCGGTGTTGTCTGCGATGTCTGCAAGTGCCGCCACAATGTGGAGAGCTGCAAGTGTGACCTGCCGCAGATCAAGGTGACGGAGCACTGCTCCTGCACCACCCAGCAGATCGAGACCCCGCACTTCTGCCAGAATTACGAAGCCAAGTAACTTCGTAACTTCTACGCGCAGAAAACCGCCCGGTTCCGTGCCGAAAACAGCATGGAACCGGGCGGTTTGTGTTTTTGTGCGGCTCAGCGCAGGGCCACGCCGCAGGTGGCAAGGCTGCGCACCAGTGTGCCGACGCTCTCCTTCATCTGGATGCCGGCGAAGCCCAGCCGGAAGGCCGCCTGCACATTGTCCAGCCGGTCGTCGATGAAGACGCTCTCCTGCGCCTTGAGGTGGTATTTTTCCAGCAGTGCTTTGTAGATGCGGGGGTCCGGCTTGTTGATGTGGACCTCGCAGGAGGCCACGCCGCCGTCGAACAGGCCCTTCATGTCCCGGTTCATCAGCAGGTCGAGCACATCTTCCGGAATATTGCTCAGGTAATAAACGCAGTAGCCGTGGGCTTTCAGCTTCTGCACCAGCTCCTGCATCCGGCGGCGGGGGCGCAGGATGTGCATCCAGTCATCCAGAACGCCCTGCACCTCAAAGGCGCAGCCCTGTTCTCTGGCCTTGGCCAGCATCCGCTGGTTGGCCTCGAACCGGGTGATGAGCCCGGCGTCCAGCAGCTTCCACTCTTCGCTGTCAAAGGTCAGGGCGCTGACCTGCTCCTCCACATCAGCGTTGCAGAAACGGTCCACCAGATACTCCTTGGGGTCAAAATCAACCATGACGCCGCCGAAATCAAATACGATATTTTTATACATCGACACATACCTCGATCTGAATGGGTGAGTTTTCCAATTGGTCGCTGCACCCAGTATAACACAAGGGACCGGTCTGCATCAAGCGCCGCCCTGCCGCATACAGTAAAAGAGAACATACAGCGGGGAGGGGAGCCGATGACATTCCGGGAGCTTTGCGCCAAAGAGGTCGTGCAGCTGTCCAATGGGGCCTGCCTGGGCAGGGCAGATGATCTGGAACTTGACCCGCAGACCGCGCAGGTCCGGAGCCTGCTTTTGCTGGGCAGGCCGCATCTGTTCGGGCTGCTGGGGCGGGACGAGACGCTGACCATCCCCTGGGAGGAGATCGACAAGATCGGGCTGGATGCCGTTCTGGTGCGCACAGAACTGCCTTTGCCGGAGCAGAAAAGTGCTTCGTTCTGGCAAAAGCTGCGCCGCTGGTTGGATGGATGAAAGTTTTTCATCTGTTTTTCCGGAATTAGGGTTTGATTTTACAGAAAACAGGATTATAATAGGGAACCGTGGGCCATGATTTGTGCTCGCAAACTCAAAAATCATCGCCCCATTGGGGCGCTCAGGAAGTGAAAGGAACGGTTCTTGTATGAATAAACGCGCATCCCGCACTCCGGCCAGGCTCCATGCGTTGCGGCTGGCTTTCCCGCCGGTCGTCACACTGGTGCTTGTGGTACTCACGGAGTGGATCGCCCGCGGCAGTCTGACCGTGGACACTCTGACCCAATACATTTTTCCCCACGCCGAAGCCTATCTTCTGGCATGGGCGCTGCTTTTCCTCATCTGGCTGACGGTGGACTGGCTGACCCGGTTCGCGCCGCTGGCGACCCTGATCGCGGCCATTCTCGGCTGTGCCCCGGCGGCGGTGGATTTCTACACGCTGCAGCTGCGCGGTGAGCCGTTTCTCCCGTGGGATCTGGCGCAGGTCTCGGAGGCGGCGGGCGTTGCTTCCGCTGCCGGGATCCATATCCAGACCAGCATGGTGGTCTCCATCGTTCTCATTCTGCTGCTGCTCGTGGCCAGCTTCTTCCTCTACCGCGGGCGGAAAAAGCTGAACTGGAAGCCCCGTGTGCTGGGCGTTGCGGCCAGCGCTGCGGCCGTCTGCGGCCTGCTCTTCGGCGTCTTCCTGCAGCCCACAGTCACCCAGGCCATCGGCATCCTGCCCGACGCCTGGATGCAGGACCGCTATTATCGCTACTACGGCGTCACCACCAGTTTTCTGACCAACCTCACCAATCTGGAGATCTCGAAACCGGACGACTACTCGGAAGACGCCGTGAACGAGATTTTGGACGACACCGCCGCAGCCGGGAACTACCAGACGGCACCGCTCTACCCGGCGTCTTATGGGGCGGTCACGCCTGCCGGGGAGACCGAACAGAGCCCCACCATCATCTATGTGATGGACGAGTCCTATTGGGATGTCTCGGAGCTGGAGCAGTATGGCTTTGCATTCGACACGGATGTTTCCGCTAACCTCCATCGCCTGCAGGAGACCAGCGCTTCCGGCCGGGCCTACAGCCCCAGCTTCGGCGGCGGCACCTGCGATGTGGAGTTTGAGGCGCTGACCGGCTATTCCGTCTCCTATCTGCCCAACGGCAGCAAGCCCTATCAGCAGCATGTGACCCGGCCCATGTTCTCTCTGCCGAATTACCTCAAGACGCAGGGCTATCAGACCGCCGCCGTCCACTGCTTCTGGGCCAAATACTGGAGCCGCGACACGGCCTATCCGAATCTGGGTCTGGACACCTTCCTCAGTCTGGAAAAGATGACCCATGTCAACAAGGTGCGCAGGCACTACTGGACCTCCGGCCTTGTCACGGACGACTCCATGGCCGACCAGATCATCCAGCAGTACGAGAGCATGAAGGCCTCCTCCGATGCGCCGGTCTTCCTCCATGCCGTCACGATGCAGAACCACACCAATTATAATAAGGACAACTACCCCGACGACCAGCGCGTCAAGGTGCTGAACGCTCCGTCCGGCATCAGCCGGAGCACACTGGGGGCGCTCGAAGACTTTGCCACCGGCATCCGGGATGCCGACGCCATGCTGGGCCGCCTGACCGACTACTTCTCTCAGGTGGACGAGCCGGTCATCCTCGTGTTCTGGGGCGACCATTACAACCCCATTGATTCCAACTACGACGTCTTCACCAAGAGCGGCTATGCCAGCGATTCCAGCGCCGATCCCCGCCTCCATCAGACGACCCTGCTCATGTGGTCGAACTATTCGCAGCAGCCTGTGGACCTTGGCACCATCGCCGCCTACGACATCTCGCCGGTCATGATGAACATCTACGGCCTGAAGCAGCCGCTCTATTTCCAGTATCTGAACCGCCAGCTGCAGGTGGCGTACCGCACGAACACCCGCGGCACCGTCATGAACCGGGACGGCACCACCACCCAGGAGCCTACTGCATTGCAGCAGCAGTGGGGCGCCAACCACTGGCTGCTCCAATACGACCTGATGTTCGGCAAGGGATATGCCCTCAGCCGGATGGGGATGGAGGGCCTGGAAGCGGCACCGACCGGCAAATAAGAGAAAATCGCAAAATCTTTTTGTAAAAAACAGCGAAAAGCTCTTGAATCCGCGTCCTTTTTGTGCTATTATAATTCAGCATTACACACGCATCACTATGCCCTTTTGTGCCCATCCGGGTGGAGGGCAGTCAGGCCCGTCCGATACGGTGCCCTGATCACGGTGTGCGGAGGCAAAACAATATCTGGAGGTATTTTTACTATGGCAGTCGTTTCTATGAAGCAGCTTCTCGAAGCAGGTGTGCACTTCGGTCACCAGACCCGTCGCTGGAACCCCAAGATGGC
>ULRQ01002452.1_pt1 | contig 21745 bp, 20 predicted proteins | sample 1955491 | NCBI WGS metagenome assembly ULRQ01 (sample SAMEA4835684, study PRJEB28245) | human gut metagenome | biome: gut microbiome; material: fecal sample | place: Denmark | collected 2008 | reverse complement strand
TTGCACTCATTGTAATTCCTCCGCTGATTTATTCTAACTTAATTATAAATTAAATATCATCCATTAAATCGGACTGGATTCAAATATCTTTAAAAAACTCGGAAAGTGATACATCTAAGCCGTTTGCGATTTTTTCAATATTGACAATTGAAATATTGCGTTTACCGAGTTCAACGCTTGCAAAATAAGTTCTGTCCATACCTATTTTTTGAGCAAATTTTTCTTGACTCAATCCGGTACGACTTCTTAACTCTCGTATTCTATTACCAATTTTATCTGTAATCATAATGTACCCTCGATATTAAATTGCACATATCGCAGACTATATTTATACAGTTTAATTATATGTTTAATCCGTAAATAAGTCAACTGTTTTTAAGCAACAAAAAATCGGCAGGGATTACTCCCTGCCGTCGTTATGTTTATACCTTGTAAATTATATCCGCATTTACAATTTCCGTTGCACGGTTACGGATATTGTTCATTTTTCGAACCCATAGCATTTGGTCGGTTGCTTTTAAGTTTTCGGTTACATTTTCTTTTTCGGCAAGGTCTTTTGCCAGTCGAGAAAAAAGATTTTGCGCCTGCTGTTCAATATCTACAAGATATGAATTGAGCTTACCGCTTGTCAGCAAATTGTAGTAAAGCACTTTGTGATTTTGCTTCAAATATCGTTTATGCCTCATTCCCCAAACGCCGATATTCGCTTCCGTTTCTTCTTCCGCCGGTAATAAATCAGGCAACATATAGTCGCCCGCCTGCGTATAAGTACCACCTGTTTGTTCAAAAATTGTGTTTGCCATTTTGTTTTACCTCCAAAAATTTATTTATCTTGAGCGTGGATTTTCACGCTTACGACCTTTAATATTTCTTGCCTGTTCAAGCAACTCGTCAATCTGTTTATGCCCGAAAACTTTGCGAAAAAGCTTGTAATCTTTGACCTCTGAACGCAGATTTTCGTTTTCATTTTTCAGCTTGCTGTTTATTTTCGATAACATTTCTTTCTCACGATATAGGTTGCCGTTTGTGATGTTCAATCTGTGATAACTGTCCAATGCTTTGAAATATCGTGCAAATAAGGTGCTGATTAAAGACTTAAATCGAGATATGAGCGGCTCAACAAACTTTGCTTTATAAGTTCTCGCCAACATCATTGCAGGCGGTTCAGGTAACTGATATTCAGGCTCATTCATTATGCTTTCATCAAGTTTCTGCAAAGATTTTTCTCCGTTATCGAAGTTCTCAATGCGGTCAGCCATAACACGAAACTCGTCTTTTTTCTCGGCAAGTTGGTTGTCCAATACAGCAATTTCCTTTTCTCGCTCCTGTTTTTTGTAATCCAAAACAGACAAGTGTTTTTCGTGAGTACCCTTGTGTTCCCACTCAATTCCGTGGCGTTCCATAACAAACGCTAAGGCGGATTTTTCTGCGCTTACCCATTGATTCCACTCGGTATCTCCACGGGTTCCGCCCTTAAATCCTTGTGCGGCAAGCGCCTGCTTGAGTGATACTCTTGTATCAAGTCCACGGTTGCTGCCAGTTGTGAACGGAACAAAATCAATATGCAAATGGGGCGTTGCCTCGTCCATATGCAGATGAGCAGAGAACACTTTTAGGTTGGGATTTCGCTCTTGAAATCCCCGATAATACTCATCTAAAACCTGCCGTGCAAGCTGTCCGTTTTCGCTTTCGGCGCTCATATTTTCCTTATCGCCAATCTGTAAAATCAGTTCGTGAAACGGCTTTTCTTGCTTTGAGTTTCTGATTTTCTCATAGTAGTTTTCTATTCTGCGGTCGGCTCTTGTCTGCTTTTCATTGTATCTTTTTAGCGCTTCGTCAAACAATTCGTGATAGATTTTCTTTATCGGCTCGTTACAGTAATCAATGTTCAAATGCGTTCTGCTACCGTCAACATTTTCCGCCTTGAACTTGCGGTTGTTATGATTGACCGAGCCTTTACCTACCATTGCACTTATCGTTCTTTGCATTATATACACCTCCAATCTCATAAACTTGCTCGTCCTCGGTTCTGTTACTCTTGTCAAGAGTAACGCAAAAGCACTTTTGACAGGCGAGTCCATCAAAAATGCAACCTGCAAGCAGGTTTTGCGTTCTCCGAAGGGCAAAGAGTCGCCTTTGAAAAGGCACTCTCTGCACACTCCGCTAAACTTTTGCTGTGACAAACCGTGACGATGGTGACAATGTTTTAGGCCACATACCGTTCTCGGAGAGTTTGTCACGGTCGTCACGCATTGACACGCTTTCTTTCCAAAGGGATATTTTTCGTCCGCTGTGCGTGCGACTCGCTTTGTAATGAATGTCGTAATCTTTAAGCAACCGCCCGGCGTTGATACTAAGTCTTAGCGACAGAACATTAGGCTTAATATCCAATCCAATAAGTTTGCTCAATTCAGAAGCCGTCCCGTCCCATCGGCTACTGTCCGAAGAAAGAACAGTCGATACCTTTTCAAGCAGCGGGTCAGGCGGCTCTGTCCAAACTTCTGTTTCGCTTTTTTCAAATTCACATATAAGTTTTTGCGGATTGCGAACAAGGTGTATTCGCTGATCCTGCTGATCTCTGCCGGTGACGTCAAGCGTTGCGGCATTGGTTGTTCGTTTCTCTTTGCTGAGAACAAAGGCGCCGTCTGCCGCACCGAGCAATCCGTTTGTGCCGGAGATTGTATCAAATTTATCGTCAGCCTGCTGTTTGCGTGTGTGATGGACGATAAGCATTGTTACCTTGTAGCTGTCGGCAAGCGCTTTCAGCTTTGCGACTACATCGTAATCACTGCCGTAGCTGTAATCCGCACCACCTGTCTCTCGAACACGCTTTAGCGTATCTATGATAATCAGTCCGGTGTCAGGGTGTTCCTGAATAAAACCTCTTATTTGGTCTTCCAAACCGCCGTTTACGGTTTTGCTTTCTGTTGCAAAATACAAGTTGTCCGTTCCGTCAGCGCCGAACATATGATAGAGCCTGCGCTGTAAGCGAGGGTAATCATCTTCAAGGGCAAAATAAAGAACGGTTGCATTGCGGACTCTGTAATTCCAAAGCGGAGTTCCAGTGCTGATATGGTAAGCGAGCTGTGCCATCATAAAACTCTTTCCTACTTTCGGAGAACCCACGAACAAATAAGTTCCCTGATAAAGCAGACCGTCTATAAGTGCGGTTTGTGTTTCGAAATTGGTATCATACAGAGCCGACATTGAAACGGTTTTCAAATATGACGGATCCATTTGCCTCAGCATTTCTCTTTGCATTTCACGAAAACTTTCGTCCAAATCCTTGATATTTTCATCGTTATCGTTTATACTAATGTCAGTACATTTTTGGATTGACTGCTCCGTATCTGCGCCAACAGATACATTCGGGGCGGTCATTTCTTTTTTATTCTCCATTGTTATCCTCTCCTTTCAATCCGCCGAGAATATCGGCAATCATTTCTATTACATCAAGCAACTCATCATTTACCTCCCCGCCGGCTTCTATTCGCTGTAATTCCGACAGCACATCGGCAAGCTGGTTTCGCAAAGCCTTGAATACTCTCGGATTGCCTTGCACAACTATATCCCTGTGTGTGAGTCGCCTTGTTATATAATCCTGCTTAGTTAGTCCTGAAAGCCGTACATAAGTTTCAATTTGTTTGTCCTCCTCCGGCGATACACGAAACGCTACGGTTTTGTTTCTCCAGCGGTTATGCTCATCTCTATTTTTAAGTGACATTTTACTCGCCCCTTTCCATATCTAACTTATCCGCCATTTCAGCCTGCTTTGATGGGAACAAATGTGCATAGTTGTAAGTTATATCAACGCTTTCATGTCCCACACGGTCTGCAATAGCCGTCGCAGAGAATCCCATATCAATCAGCAAACTAACGTGGCTGTGGCGGATATCGTGAATACGGATTCTTTTTACACCTGCTTCTTTTGCGCCTCTGTCCATTTCTCTGTGCAAATAGCTTTTTGTAATTGGAAACACTCTGTCCTCCAACCCCACATCGTAAAGCATTTTCAGATAATCCTGCATTTCATCACAAAGGAACTTCGGCAACTGAATTGTGCGGTTACTTTTCTCTGTTTTCGGCGAAGTTATAATATCTCTGCCATTCAAGCGCTGAAACGATTTATTAATTGTTACCGTTCGCTTTTCAAAATCGAAATCAGCAGAAGTAAGAGCTAACAGCTCGCCCTCACGAATACCCGTCCAATAGAGCATTTCAAACGCATAGTATGACATCGGCTTATCCATCATTGCATCAGCAAACTTCAAATATTCCTCTTTAGTCCAGAAAAGCATTTCACGATTTTTCTTTTTACCCATACTTCCTGCTTTCTGGCAAGGATTTTCTTTCAAATTATAGTACCTGACTGCGTGATTAAAGATTGCAGACAACTGATTGTGAATTGTTTTCAAATACACCGGCGAATAAGGCTTGCCTTTATCATTCTTGTAATTGATAAGTTCATTTTGCCAAGTGATAATTTGCTGTGCCGTTATGTTGCACATTTTCAACTTACCGAAATATGGAATAAGCTTTTTATCAATAATATGTTTCTTGGTTTCCCAAGTGTTTTCTTTAAGTCGAGTCTGCATATCTTCGGAGTAATGTTCAACAAAACTCTTGAAATTCATATCCAAATCTCCGCCAAGCTTATTAAGTTGTTCTCTTTCCCACGCCTGAGCCTCACGTTTTGTTTTGAATCCTCGTTTTTGTGATTGCTTTCGTTCGCCATTCCAATCGGTATAGCGATAGATAACACGCCAAGTATTTGTTTTTTCTTCCTTATAAACAGCCATTGATATCACATCCTTTCTTTTTCGGCTGTACCATAACAAACTCTTTCTAAAAAATACTGTTTGTTTACTCGTCCTGAAATTGTTATAAAACCTTGTGCTTTTAACTCTTCGTTAAGCTGCTGCACGATTTTATAGGCATAAGATTTTGAAATACCTAATTCGTCGGCAACATCTTGTACTTTCATAAATGTTGTACTCATACTGAAACCTCCTTTCAATTCTTGTTAGTTTGTTTATTTAGTGTCGGAGAACTTTCTGACCGCATTCCGATTTGCCCGAGCGGATACACCATTACCGTGATGTATGACGGTTATTCAGTTGTTAGAAATAGACTTAACGCTATTTGCTTAACTATTATACTAAACAAATTCCGTAAAGTCAAGTGGTTTTCGAAAAAATATTTACTTTTTTTGCTTTGGTTGTCTTGACAACGCTTAACTTATTATGCTATACTCTATTTTAGAATAATGAGAGGAGCATTTTTATGGCTATCGGTGAAAGAATTCGCTTTTTCAGAAATTTAAGAGGTATGACTCAAAAATATCTTGGTATGCAGGTTGGTTTTCCGGAGAAAACTGCGGATATTCGTATGGCGCAGTATGAATCCGGCTCAAGAACGCCGAAAGCAGATCTGACTAACAGCCTTGCAGAAGTGTTCGGAGTATCAACAAGTACGTTAACCGTACCCGATATTGACAGCTATAACGGCTTAATGCATACCTTGTTTACCCTTGAAGATTTATACGGTCTCAAAATCACTGAGCTTGACGGAGAAGTATGTCTGCATTTGGACAAGGGAATGGGTACAAATTACATTACTATGTTTGAAATGTTCACTGCTTGGAAAGAACAGGCTGAAAAGCTGAAAAACGGCAAAATTACAAAAGAGGAATACGATAATTGGCGCTACAATTATCCGAAAAATATTAAAGTGTGAGGCATATAGCTATGTTATATAAATTAAATAAAAATACAAACCGTAATAATTACTCAAAGGTTAAAAGAGTCACACTATCAGATATTGGTTGGAAAGAAAAAGATCTTGAAAACCTTATTTCTAATAATATTCAAGATTTCATTTCTTCAAATGACCTTATGGCTATTTTTACTGAAAGAGCTCGACAAGAAGAACCCGATATACTTGCCATTGATAAGGAAGGCGATTTATACATATTTGAACTCAAGCGCTGGTCTGGAAAACAAGAAAATTTATTACAAGTACTCCGATATGGGCAACTGTTCGGAAAAAGTACTTACGATGAATTGAATTGTTTATATCAAAAATATCAGCATAACGAAAAAGCTAATCTTGCACTTGATCATTCTTCCTATTTTTACGGAGACACTTCTAAGATTCTGCCTGACGACAACTTTAACAAGAAGCAACATTTTCTTATAGTTACGAATGGAGTAGATCAAGCAACAATAGAATCAATCATCTATTGGAAAAATAGTGGGTTGAATATAGATGCTATTGTATATTGGGTATTCGAGATTTCAGGTGAATACTACATTGAATTTAACATGTATTCTCAAACAGAAGACTTTTTGGAGTATGAAAACAATTGTTACGTACTTAACACAAATAAACAAAGCAACCCTCATTACACAAAAGAAATGATTGACGAACATAAAGCAGCAGCTTACTATCCCGGATGGAGAGAGAAAATTCAAAAATTCAAAAAAGGAGATATCGTATTTTTATATGAAAGCGGAGTTGGTATAAGAGCGTATGGGTATGCAAATGGAATACTAAACAAAAAATCATGCGATGGATACGACGATTACGAATACAATATGATTTTAGATAATTTTGTTGAATTGTCTAAACCTATTTCAGCTTCACAAATGAAAGATATTACCGACAGTAGTTTTAATTTTAGGCAAACTATGTTTTCAATTTCTGAAGAAGCCGCAAAAAAGATAATAAACTATGTGCGAAACAACAATTGATTGTATAAAACAAAGAGGCATTACCGACTGCAAAAGTCAGTAATGCCTTTTATAGTATTAAGATAATTGTACCTGCAAACCGATAGAACACTTAGAATAATGGCGTTTTACAATTTGCTATCATTTCGCTATCAAATCGGGAATTTGAGAGCCGAAAGCCCTGTGAGTATGGGGATTATGGGATAATAGTTAAGTTATATTTATTTTCCCTCGTCCCAGAATAAATCATCCAGCGTTTTTCCCAGTGCCTTACAGATAGCGGTACACAAGCGGATAGTAGGGTTATAGTCGCCTTTTTCAATGGCGTTGATGGTTTGGCGGCTTACGCCCACCCTCCTAGCGAGCTGCTGTTGTGAGAGATCAAGCGCAGCACGCGCACTTTTTAATTTCAAATTTTTCATTTACTTCTCGCTCCGCGTTTTTCCAAAATAATCTTAATGACAGAGAGAATTCCCAAAGCCAAAAAGCAAACAGTGGAAACTAAATACAAAACGAGTATTGACATTTCTCCCTCTTCCCAAAACGTTTGTCCGGTACCGAGACCCGACAGGAAATATAAAACACTCACGATGCTGTATGAGAAAAAGAAGATAACAGAATAATTATTTTGCTTTGATGAGTTAGAAAAAAATGCGTCTTTGATGATACATAAAGCGATAAATAACGAAAAAGATATGATAATTCCCAGAAACATTTGTATGGTTGTATCAGCCCATTTAAAGTCAAAAATGTGCAGTAATCCGCAGACAAAACAATAAATCAGCAAAAAGAAAAACGCAACTTTATATGCGGTGTTTCTCGCTAAAAGCTGGCGTTCATCGTAATCAGCTTTTTTAATCCTTTTTGATCGGACTATTGTGACAAACAAAACAAAAACAACAGCGATGATAATCGGAAACAGAATATTTCCATTCATAAAAACACTCCTTATTAAAACTTTGATAGCTATCATTACAGAAAGATTGTATCATATTGTTTTCTTATTGTCAATTATAGTTTGCATTAAGTAATAAATATTTTCATTTTTCTTATTGTATAATATGAAGAATCACTTATCAATTTAGCCTTTTAAAAAGCAGCAAAGCAGTAGATTATTTCAATTGGAAGTTGAAACTATACAGTATACACCATCCAAAAAAGTCAGATAATTGAATTGGATTTTCCACAACATTTGATTTTCTGCTTTGAGCTATTCGGTTACAACTTCCTTTTTTGATAAGAAAAACAGTAGCAGACAACTCTTATGTTGTCTGCTACTCTGAATAATAAAAATTAAATTGTTAGTTATTCCCACTCAATTGTAGCCGGTGGCTTGGAGGTTATATCGTAGACTACTCTGTTTACATTTTTAACCTCGTTTATAATTCTGCTTGATACCTTTGCAAGCAGGTCATATGGAATTCTTGCCCAGTCGGCAGTCATAAAATCGTTGGTTGTTACTCCACGAAGGGCAATTGTATTATCATAGGTTCTGCCGTCACCCATTACACCAACACTGCGAATACCTGTCAGCACTGCAAAGTATTGGTTAATTTCACGGTCTAATCCGGCGTTTGCAATTTCCTCACGGAAAATAGCATCTGCGTCTTTTAATATGTCAAGCTTATCCTCGGTAATATCGCCTAATATACGAATAGCTAAGCCCGGACCCGGGAATGGCTGACGCCATACCAAAAATTCAGGAATGCCAAGCTCCAAGCCTGCCCTGCGAACCTCATCCTTAAACAGGTCACGCAGCGGCTCTACAATGTCGGTAAAGTCTACATCCTCCGGCAAGCCGCCAACATTGTGGTGGCTCTTAATAACCTCGGCCTCACCTACGCCGCTTTCTACAACATCAGGGTATATTGTACCTTGACATAGAAAATCCACCTTGCCTATTTTTCTTGCTTCTTCTTCAAATACTCTAATAAATTCTTCACCGATAATTTTACGCTTTTTCTCAGGCTCTGAAACACCGGCAAGCTTGCTTAGAAAACGCTCTTGAGCATTTACTCTTATTAAGTTCATATCAAACTGCTCTTTGAAAACCTTTTCAACCTGGTCGCCCTCGTCCTTACGGAGCATACCGTGGTCAACAAATATACAGGTTAGCTGCTTGCCTACGGCCTTGTGAACAAGAAGTGCTGCTACAGAGGAGTCAACACCACCCGAAAGTCCGCATAGAACCTTTTTATCACCGATTTTTTCTTTTAAGCTTTGAATTGTTGTAGTAACAAATGATGACATTTCCCAGTTACCTGTGCAGTTGCAAATATCGAACAGGAAGTTATGCAGCATTTGCTTGCCCTCTTTAGTGTGCTGAACCTCAGGGTGAAACTGCATTGCATATAGCTTTTTTTCATCGTTTGCCATTGCAGCTACAGGACAGTCCGCACTGTGTGCTGTAACCTTAAAGCCCTCCGGAAGCTTTGAAATATAATCGGTATGGCTCATCCAAACAATGCTGTTTTCAGATACAGAGCTAAACATAATGCTTGTGTTGTCAAAGGCTACCTCGGTGTTGCCATATTCCTTTACAGCAGAGCTGGCAACCTCGCCGCCACAGGAGTTAGCCATCATTTGTGCTCCGTAGCAAATGCCTAAAACAGGTATTCCCAATTCAAAAAGCTGTGGGTCACATTTAGGCGCCTTGTCAGCATATACGCTGTTAGGACCACCGGAAAAAATAACACCCTTATATCCTAAAGCCGAAATTTCAGCGGCAGTTGTTTTGTATGATTTAATCTCGCAATATACATTTTGCTCACGAACTCGTCTTGCAATAAGCTGTGCATACTGACCGCCAAAGTCCATAACCAAAATAGCTTCACTCTTAATATTCATTAACTAACCTCCTGATAAAAATAATCCCCTAGATGCGGAGAGCTATTTGTTTTACAACATATCAATTATATTTAAAAATGCACCTTAAAAGGATTGCATTTTCAGAAAAATAAAACAGATACTCTGTGAAACAATGTATATGTTTAAGATACCATAAACTATGGGTATAGTCAAGATTTTGACCGTATATAATTAACGGTACCTATCTGCTTGTACTTAATCATATAATTAAGTATTCAAATTCGAATAACGAGTGTTTGTTTAAGATTCCTCCGCAATAGGTTCAGTATCGGATATATAAAAAAGGCTTTGCGTCACAATCTGTCAAAATCAAAATAAATATGTATTGACAAATTGTGATGCTGTTTATATAATATGTAAGGAAGTGCGTGTGTATTTCTGTAAGTAGCACTTTAACACATAAAAGCGTTACACTTTTATGTGTTAAAGTGCTATAGATAACTTGAGGAGGAAATAAAATGGCAAAATTAACTGAAGCAAACCTAGTAACCTACAGTCCGAATTTAAAGGTTTTGGACTGCACCCTTAGAGACGGAGGCTTGGTAAATAATTTCTATTTTACAGATGAATTTGTTAAAGACCTGTATAATGCCGCTATAAAGGCAGGTATTGACTATATGGAGTTTGGCTACAAGGCTTCTACCGATATTTTTAATGAGAGTGATTTCGGTAAGTGGAAGTTTTGTAAAGACGATGACATTAGAGCGATTGTAGGAGATAACGATACTAATCTAAAAATTTCCGTTATGGCTGATGTTGGCAGAACAAACCATAAGCGTGACATAATCAACAGAGCAGACAGCCCTATTGACCTAATAAGAGTTGCCACATATATTAACACTGTTCCGGCAGCAATAGAGATTATTGAGGACGCTAAGAAAAAGGGCTACGAGGTTTCCTGCAATATTATGGCTGTTTCAAAGGTAAACAGTGAGGACTTGATGAACGGCCTCAAGGAAATTGCCAACAGCAGCGTTGATGTAATCTATATGGTAGACAGCTTTGGCTCATACTATCCTGAACAGATAGCTAAACTTGCTGACCAGTATGTTGAAATTGGTGACAAATACAAAAAAAATATTGGTATTCACGCTCACAACAACCAGCAGCTTGCTTTTGCAAATACAATTACATCACTTAGACACGGTGCCAACTTCCTTGATTCAACAGTAAGCGGTATGGGCAGAGGTGCCGGCAACTGCTTTACGGAATCTCTTCTTGGCTTCTTGAGAAATCCAAGGTATAGCCTTGTACCAATTATGGACTTTGTTCAAAAGCATATGCTGCAGCTTAAAAAGGACGGCAATGTATGGGGATATGACATTCCATATCTGCTTACCGGTGTTTTGAACGCTCACCCATCATCGGCTATTAGATTTATTAAGGAAAATAGAACAGATTATTCAAAATACTATCAAGAGCTTTTAGATGACACACTGTAATTCATAAACTACAAACTTATACAATTAGAAATTTCATTTTAAAATGCTTTGATATATTTCATAATCCCCTTAGAGGCTACACTTAAAATTACAGTAGTTTTAGGTTAGACTCTAAGGGGATTTTCTACACTCTTACAGAACATATCTTTAGTGGACGATATTTGCGTTATAGCCGCAAAAATCTTTCTTCTGTATTATTTAAAGGGCAGCTATCAAAAATAGTTCTATAGGGATTTTATTATTGCTTTTGCCTCCCCCCCTGCTTTGTTACTAAGCGTTATAAGGATTTAAAAATCCGCCTGCTGCAAGAAATTGCAGCAGGCGGATAAATGTTTTATAAGCTCAACCGATAATTATACACAAACAAATGTATAACCTCGCTGTTTACTGTATTAACTAATAAATTACTTATTTGCAATAGCAGCCTGAGCAGCAGCCAATCTAGCTATTGGAACTCTGAATGGAGAGCAAGACACATAGTCAAGACCAATCTTATGGCAGAACTCTACTGAAGATGGGTCACCACCGTGCTCACCGCAGATACCAATGTGCAGGTTAGGATTTACAGGCTTACCCAGCTTAATAGCCATATCCATTAGCTTACCAACGCCAACCTGGTCTAGCTTAGCAAATGGATCGTTCTCGAAGATCTTAGCGTCATAGTAAGCATCTAGGAACTTACCTGCGTCATCACGGCTGAAGCCGTATGTCATCTGAGTTAGGTCGTTAGTACCGAAGCAGAAGAAGTCAGCCTCTTTAGCGATATCGTCAGCTGTTAGAGCAGCACGAGGAATCTCGATCATTGTACCTACTTCGTACTTTAGGTCACTGCCGGCAGCAGCAATTTCAGCGTCAGCTGTTTCAACAACAATCTTCTTAACATACTTAAGCTCTTTAACATCACCAACTAGTGGAATCATGATTTCAGGCTTAACTGTCCAGTCGCTGTGAGCTTTCTGAACATTGATAGCAGCACGAATAACAGCTGTTGTCTGCATCTTAGCAATTTCAGGATATGTAACAGCCAAACGACAACCTCTGTGACCCATCATTGGGTTAAACTCGTGTAGAGAGTTGATGATTGTCTTAATCTCCTCAACTGTCTTGCCCTGTGCATCAGCAAGCTTCTTAATGTCAGCCTCTTCTGTAGGAACGAACTCGTGTAGAGGTGGATCCAAGAAACGGATTGTAACAGGATTACCCTCAAGAGCCTCATACAAAGCCTCGAAGTCGCCCTGCTGATATGGAAGAATCTTAGCAAGAGCTGCTTCTCTCTCTTCAACTGTATCTGAGCAGATCATCTCACGGAATGCAGCAATTCTGTCCTCTTCAAAGAACATATGCTCTGTACGGCAAAGACCAATACCCTCTGCGCCAAGCTCTCTAGCCTTCTTAGCGTCAGCCGGTGTATCAGCGTTTGTACGAACCTTTAGCTTTCTGTACTTGTCAGCCCAAGCCATGATTCTGCCGAACTCGCCGGCAATCTTAGCATCAACTGTAGGAATCTGACCGTCGTAAATGTTACCTGTTGTACCGTCGATAGAAATGTAGTCACCCTCGTGGAATTCCTTACCGCCAAGTGTGAACTTCTTGTTTTCTTCGTCCATAGCGATGTCGCCACAGCCTGATACACAGCAAGTACCCATACCACGAGCAACAACGGCTGCGTGAGATGTCATACCGCCACGAACTGTTAGGATACCCTGAGAAGCCTTCATACCTGTAATATCTTCAGGTGATGTTTCCAAACGAACCAAAACAACCTTCTCGCCCTTTGCGTTCCAAGCCTCTGCATCCTCAGCTGAGAATACAACCTTACCACAAGCAGCACCAGGAGAAGCGCCTAGGCCCTTACCCATAGGTGTAGCAGCCTTTAGAGCAGCTGTGTCAAACTGTGGGTGTAGAAGTGTATCAAGGTTACGAGGGTCGATCATTGCAACAGCCTCTTCCTCTGTTCTCATACCCTCGTCAACAAGGTCACAAGCAATCTTTAGAGCAGCCTGAGCTGTTCTCTTACCGTTTCTTGTCTGAAGCATATACAACTTCTTGTTCTCAACTGTGAACTCCATATCCTGCATATCTCTGTAGTGGTTCTCCAAAGTTGAGCAAACTTCCTTAAACTGAGCAAATGCCTCTGGGAATTCCTCTTCCATCTTAGCAATTGGCATAGGTGTACGAACGCCGGCAACAACATCCTCGCCCTGTGCGTTAATTAGGAATTCACCCATAAGCTTCTTCTCGCCTGTAGCAGGGTCTCTTGTAAATGCAACGCCTGTACCACAGTCATCACCCATATTACCAAATGCCATTGACTGTACATTAACAGCAGTACCCCATGAATATGGAATATCATTGTCACGACGGTAAACATTTGCACGAGGGTTGTCCCAAGAACGGAATACTGCCTTAACAGCACCCATTAGCTGCTCCTTAGGATCATCAGGGAAGTCAACGCCGATCTTCTCCTTATACTCAGCCTTAAACTGTGAAGCAAGCTCCTTTAGGTCTTCAGCTGTCAGCTCAACATCATATGTAACGCCCTTATCAGCCTTCATCTTATCAATAAGCTCTTCAAAATACTTCTTACCAACTTCCATAACTACATCAGAATACATCTGAATAAATCTTCTGTAGCAGTCCCAAGCCCAACGAGGGTTGCCTGATTTCTCAGCAATTACATTAACAACATCCTCATTTAAACCAAGGTTAAGAATTGTATCCATCATACCAGGCATTGAAGCTCTGGCACCTGAACGAACGGATACAAGCAATGGATTTTCCTTATCACCGAACTTCTTGCCTGTAATCTCTTCCATCTTCTCAATGTACTCGTTGATCTGTCCCTGAATCTCATCGTTGATTTCACGACCGTCTTCATAGTACTGTGTACAAGCCTCAGTTGTGATTGTAAAGCCCTGAGGTACAGGAAGACCAATGTGTGTCATCTCTGCAAGGTTTGCACCCTTACCACCAAGAAGCTCTCTCATGTTAGCATTACCTTCGCTAAAAAGGTATACCCATTTGTTTGCCATTTGACAATTCCTCCTAAGAAAAGTTTTAATTAAGCACCGTAATATACGGCACACTACTAGCTGACTTTTATACTAAGTCTAAAAGTTATTATAACAAATACTTTTAAAAATTACCATACCTTTTTGCTAATTTACTATAAGTTTTCTAAAATTTTTAACATTAATTCTAACAGTACAAAAAAATTCATTTATTATTACATCATTAAATAACAATTTATAACAATAATTTTACTTTGAAAACTCCTCTAAAGCATATCAAAATAAAATATGCCATACAACGGTCAAATTAAGCTACAGTGCCGTATGTCTACTTTATTAATTTATTTCATATGTTTTTTACTATTCCTGTTAAAAGTAATAAATTTATAATTTTCATATTTTTTATGTCGAAAAGGGTTGAAATTTTTTTTAACTATGAGATAATATAAATGTATGTGAAAAAATTAACTAAATTCTTTTGTTTCTTTTTTCAGTAATCAATATAACGGAGGATTTTCCATTATGACAAATAAATGTGCTGTTATTCTTGCCGGCGGCGAGGGTAAGCGTATGAAATCTGACAAGCCTAAAACCTTGTCACAGGTTTTGTCAAAGCCTATGTTGCAATGGGTTATAGACGCTTTAAGGAAAAGCGGTGTGGACAACATCTGCGTTGTTAAGGGCTACAAAAAGGAATGTATAGAGGAATTTGCGGCAGGTCTGCCATACAAAATAACTACTGTTTACCAGGCCGAGCGTCTTGGTACCGGTCACGCAGTAATGATGGCAAAGGAATTTTTGACAGAACACGGCGGCGATGTTATTATACTAAACGGCGACGCACCTTTTGTGGACAGCAAAACGATTGAAGATGCTTACAAGCAGCACACAGCCTTGAAAAACAGTGCTACTGTTATTTCAGCTAAAGTCAGCGACCCTACGGGCTATGGCAGAATTGTAAGAAATCCTGACGGCTCACTAAAAGCTATTGTAGAGCAAAAGGACGCCGATGCTGCTACGGCTGCTATTAATGAAGTAAACTCCGGTGGTTTTTGGTTTAACACGGCCGACCTTTTAAGTGTGCTTGACAAAATTCAGGCAAATAACGCCGCAAAGGAATATTACCTGCCGGACGCACTAAGGCTTCTGCTTGACAGCGGTAAAAGCGTTGGCGCATACACTGCCGCCTCAGCCGACACCGTGCTTGGAGCAAACGACCCGACTCAGCTGGCAGAGCTGAATGATATTGCCAAAAGCAAGTACGGTAAATATCCATATTAACAGTCTGTATTTTTATTAACAAAACTAAAGTAAATTTTATTACACTCTTGTGTAACTGAATATCTAGGAGGACATTTACATGAATTTTCACGGTAAAGACATTAAAATTTTTGCAGGAAGCTCAAATCTTACAGTAGCTAAGGGTATTGCAGACGGTTTGGGTTTACCACTGGGTAAGTCAGACTGCTGTACCTTCAGCGATGGTGAAATTGCGATTTCGCTTAACGAATCAGTTCGTGGATCTGAGTGCTTTATTGTACAGTCAACCTGTGACCCTGTAAACGACAACCTTATGGAGCTTTTGATTATGATTGACGCAATGAAAAGAGCTTCTGCTGCAAGAATTACAGCAGTTATGCCTTATTTCGGATATGCTCGTCAGGACAGAAAGGCTAAGCCAAGAGATCCAATCTCAGCTAAATTAGTTGCCGACCTTATTACAACTGCCGGTGCTGACAGACTGCTTACAATGGATCTTCACGCTAACCAGATTCAGGGCTTCTTCAATATTCCTGTTGACCACCTTTTGGGAGCACCTTTACTTGCAAAATATATGAAGGAAATGGTTGGCACTGATAAGGACGATTACATAGTTGTTTCTCCTGACTTGGGTTCAGTTACAAGAGCAAGAAACTTTGCCAATAAAATTGGCTGCGGCCTTGCTATAGTTGACAAGAGAAGACAGAGAGCAAATGTTTCAGAGGTTATGAACATTATCGGTGATGTTAAGGACAGGAAGGTTATTCTTGTTGACGATATGATTGACACAGCCGGTACACTTTGCAATGCGGCTGCTGCACTTATTGAAAGAGGCGGCGCTACAAGCGTTACAGCCTGTGCTACACATGCTGTTCTTTCCGGCCCTGCTATTGAAAGAATTAAGAACAGCGTTATTTCAAAGGTTGTTCTTCTGGACACAGTACCTGTTGAGGGCGAAAAGCTTATCGACAAATTTACTGTACTTCCTGTAGCTCCTACATTTGCAAGAGCTATCGAGAGAATTTACGCTGACCAGCCATTTAACAATGTATTCGGCTGATAAATAAGCATTAATTTAGTTTTGTTTTATTCTCCCTCTGCATAAGGCTATATGCAGAGGGGATTTTTTTTATGGGAGAAAATTTTCCGAATTCCTATTTAAACAAAAAAACGCCCCACAGTATATGACATACTGTGGGACTGATTAACGAACATAAAGAATAAAAAGTTAAATTAAAAATTAATTATCTGTATATAATATTTTCACGCTTAGCACCGTTAGAAACTATTGTTATAGGAACACCGATATGCTTTTCAGCAAACTCAATATACCTTCTGCAGTTTTCCGGCAAATCTTCATATTTAGTAATATGTGAAATGTCACATTTCCAGCCCGGAAGCTTTTCAAGAATCGGCTTTGCTCTCTTTAGCTTTGTTGTAGATGGGAAATAGTCTATTCTTTCACCATCAAGCTCATATGCAACACATACAGGAATTTCGTCTAAATAGCCCAGTACATCAAGAACGGTAAAAGCTACCTGTGTAGCACCCTGCACTCTGCAGCCATATCGTGTTGCAACCAAGTCAAGCCAGCCCATTCTCCTAGGCCTGCCGGTTGTTGCACCGTACTCGCCGCCGTCACCGCCACGGCGTCTTAGCTCATCTGCCTCTTCTCCGAAAATCTCAGAAACAAATTCACCTGCACCCACGGCACTTGAATACGCCTTTACAACAGTAACAATTTCCTTAATTTCGTAAGGAGGCAAGCCTGCACCTACAGCACCGTAACCGGCTATTGTATTTGACGATGTAACCATAGGATATATACCAAAGTCAGTATCCTTAAGTGCACCGAGCTGTCCCTCAAGCAAAATGCTTTTGCCCGCCTTAACAGCGTCATATGTGAATGAGAAGGTATCGGCAACATATGGTGCAAGCATATCCTTGTATTCCATAAGCTTGTTGAAGATTTCTTCTTCCGCAATTGGTTCCTTGCCGTACAGATTCTTTAATGTAGCATTTTTAATCTCAAGAACACGCTTAATCTTTTCCTTAAGTGTATCAACATCATCATAAAGCTCATTTACCTGAAAACCGATTTTTGAATACTTGTCAGCATAGAACGGAGCAATACCGCTTTTAGTCGAGCCAAAAGAATTTTTGCCTAAACGCTCCTCCTCATAGCAGTCGAAAGCGATATGATAAGGCATAACAATCTGTGCTCTGTCAGAAATAAGAATATTAGGCTTTGGAACGCCACGCTCCTCAAGCTCCTTCATTTCCTTTACAAAGTTTTCAACGCTTAGAGCAATGCCGTTGCCTATAATATTTGTAATATGGCTGTGAAATACGCCCGACGGCAGCTGATGCAGTGCAAACTTTCCGTAATTGTTTACAATAGTATGACCTGCATTACTGCCACCTTGGAATCGAATAACTATATCGGATTCAGAGGCAAGCACATCGGTAATTTTACCCTTACCCTCATCGCCCCAGTTGGCTCCTACTATAGCTTTTACCATTTTTTCTTCACTCCTTAAATATTCCCAAATAGCAGGGAGGTTATATTATACATTAATTTCTGCCTGTTCTGTTGCAATGCTGCTGTATGGCTCAAGAGCAGGCTTTACAACCTCGTTTAAGAACTCCTCTGTTTGCTGCGGAGCTCTTCCTACATATTTTTCAGGAGAAATGATTGATTTCAGCTCATCTAAAGTTACACCAAAAGCATCATCAGCTGCAATACGCTCAAGCAGGTCATTTTCCCCGCCCTCTTCCTTGATTACTTTTGAAGCAGCCATTGAATGTACTCTGATTCTCTCATGAAGCACCTGCCTGTCGGCACCTCTCTTTACAGCGTCCATCATAATATTTTCTGTAGCCATAAAAGGTAATTCCTTTCTTAGACGCTGTTCAATAACTTTTTCATATACAACAAGACCGTTCGCAACATTGGCATACAGATTAAGAATAGCGTCAACGCCTAGGAATGCCTCCGCAACGCTTATACGCTTATTTGCACTGTCGTCCAGTGTTCTCTCAAACCACTGTGTAGCAGCAGTAATAGCCGGATTAAGAACATCGCACATAACATATCTGGATAATGAGGTAATTCTCTCACTACGCATTGGGTTACGCTTGTAGGCCATTGCTGAAGAACCAATTTGGTTTTTCTCGAAAGGCTCCTCCACCTCTTTTAGGTGCTGAAGCAGTCTAATATCGTTAGAGAACTTTGACGCCGACTGTGCAATTCCGCTTAAAACAGCCAGAAACTGTGAGTCAAGCTTACGGCTGTAGGTTTGTCCCGATACTGCAAAGCAGCCGTTATAGCCCATCTTTTCAGCAATTTTCTTGTCAAGCTGTCTGCACTTTTCGTGGTCTCCCTCAAACAGCTCCAAAAAGCTTGCCTGTGTGCCTGTAGTGCCCTTAGAGCCTAACAGCTTTGCTTTTGAAAGCTGATATTCAACATCCTCAAGATCCATAAGTAAATCCTGAATCCATAGAGTTGCTCTCTTGCCGACTGTTGTAGGCTGTGCAGGCTGAAAATGAGTAAAGCCAAGTGTAGGCAGGTTTTTATACTTGTCAGCAAATGCAGACAAATTGCGAATAACGGTTACAAGCTTATTTCTTATTAGCTTCAAAGCCTCTGTCATAATAATTATGTCAGTATTATCACCCACATAACAGGAGGTTGCACCTAGATGTATAATTCCCTTAGCCTTTGGGCACTGTACGCCGTACGCATACACATGTGACATAACATCGTGACGAACAAGCTTTTCACGCTCTTCGGCAACAGAGTAGTTGATGTTGTCGGCATTTGCCTTCAGCTCATCTATTTGCTCCTGTGTAATCGGTAAGCCAAGCTCCATTTCGGTTTCAGCAAGTGCAATCCATAGCTTACGCCATGTACGGAATTTCATATCAGGTGAAAAAATATATTTCATTTCTTTGTCACAATATCTTGAAGACAGCGGTGACTCGTAAGTATTTTTCATAGGTAATGCCTCCTATATTATTTATGGGCTTTTATCTCTAAACCGCCACGCTCTTTGCCCTCCAGCATTTTTTCTGTAGTAGGTGCCGGATATTTGCCTGTAAAGCAGCCGTCGCAATAGCCACAGTTCTTATGCATAAGTATCTCCGGCAGACACTCTACAGGCAAAAAGCCTATTGAATCTGCCCCGGCGATTTTTCCGATTTCCTCGATAGTGTGGTTGCAGGCTATCAGCTCTCCTCTTGACGGTATATCTGTACCGTAATAGCACGGCCACATAAACGGCGGCGAGCTTATTCTAAGGTGGACCTCACTTGCACCGGCATCTCTCAGCATTTTGACTATTCGGTCACAGGTTGTACCACGAACAATAGAGTCATCTATCATAACTACACGCTTTCCCTTAACCGATGTGCCAAGCGGATTAAGCTTAATACGCACACTCTTAGCTCTTTCCTGCTGAGTAGGCTTAATAAATGTTCTGCCTATATAATTATTCTTTACTATGCCCTTTTCATACGGAATACCGGACTGCTCACTGTAGCCTATAGCGGCGTCTATACCGGACTCCGGTACGCCTATAACCAAATCAGCGTCAGCCGGAAATTCTCTTGCTAAAATTCTGCCGGCCTGCTTGCGGGACTCATAAACACTAATACCGTCTATAACGGAGTCTGTGCGTGCAAAATAAATATACTCAAACACACAAAGTCCTTTTTTGCCGCCGCAGTGATCTTTAATAGATCTTACGCCGTTTTCATCTACAACAATAATTTCGCCCGGCTCAACATCTCTTACAAATTCTGCTCCGCAGGCGTCTAAAGCACAGGTTTCACTGGCAAATACATATGTACCGTTAATCTTACCCATAACAAGCGGTCTAAAGCCGTATGGATCACGAGCTGCAATAAGCTTTCTCGGGCTCATTACCAACAGTGAATAAGCACCGTTAATCTGGTACATTGCACGCTTTACAGCCTCTTCAACAGAGTGGCTTTTTATTCTCTCTCTTGCTATAACATAGGCTATAACCTCGGAGTCGATAGTTGTTTGGAATATAGCACCACGATGCTCAAGCTCACGCCTAATTTCTACAGCATTTGTAAGATTACCGTTATGTGCAATGGCAATTACGCCCTTTACATAACGCATAACAAGGGGCTGTGAATTTTCACGAACACTTCCGCCGGCTGTAGAATATCTTACATGAGAAACAGCCATCTGACCAGGCAGCGAATCAAGAACCTTGTTGTTAAAAACCTCAGAAACAAGTCCCATATCCTTATGGTAATCTATAACGCCGCAGTCATTTACGGCTATACCGCAGCTTTCCTGTCCCCTGTGCTGTAAAGCAAGCAAACCATTGTAACAGGCATATGCAGGATTAAGAGTGCCGTCACTGTAGATACCGAACACACCACATTCCTCGTGAAGTCCTTCAACGGGAACATTGTCAAATTTACAAGCCAATATCGGGTCACCTCATGACATTTATTAATTGGTTAATTAAAACTACCTTGTATTAAATCAAGCAAGGCCAATACGCTTCATAACCTCGGCATAAGCCTCTTCTACTCCGCCCATATCTCTGCGGAAACGGTCTTTGTCAAGCTTCTCCTGTGTATTAACATCCCAGAAGCGGCATGTATCAGGTGAGATTTCGTCAGCAAGTATAATATCGCCCTTATAACGGCCAAACTCAAGCTTGAAGTCAATAAGATCAATATTTACACTCTTAAAGAAATCACGAAGAATTTCATTTATTTTTAAAGCCATAGAGCTGATTTTGTCAACCTCTTCCTTAGTTGCAAGCTCTGCAGCCAAAATATGATACTCATTTACAATTGGATCGCCTAAATCGTCGTCCTTGTAGCAAAACTCAAGAACAGTTGTTTTCATAGGTGTACCTTCAGGCAAACCAAGTCTTTTTGACAAGCTGCCTGCAGCCTTATTTCTAACAATAACCTCAAGCGGCACAATTTCAACTTTTTTAACAACAGTGTCACGATCGTTAAGCTCTTCAACAAAATGAGTAGGAATACCCTTTTTCTCAAGCATCTTGCAAAGGTAGTTTGACATTTTGTTGTTTACAACGCCTTTACCAATAATTGTACCTTTTTTCAAGCCATTAAAAGCTGTAGCATCATCCTTGTATGATACAATGCAATAGTCAGGATTTTCTGTTGCAAATACCTTTTTAGCTTTACCCTCATATAGTTGTTCTGTTTTTTTCATTTTATTGTCCTCCTTAGATTGTTAAAAAATGAACACAAATACAATTTATATTATACTCTAAACAAAATTTAATGGCAATAGCTTATGAGATTTTTTTCTGTTAATTTGCAAAGAGCAAAAAGATAATCTAAATTTATCCGCAGGCTTTTTTACATATAAAAGGCTCTATAATAAAAGTTGGGGTAAGGAAAAGAGCCTACA
>ULRQ01006692.1_pt1 | contig 21825 bp, 17 predicted proteins | sample 1955491 | NCBI WGS metagenome assembly ULRQ01 (sample SAMEA4835684, study PRJEB28245) | human gut metagenome | biome: gut microbiome; material: fecal sample | place: Denmark | collected 2008 | reverse complement strand
AAATGTTTAATAATATTTTAATATTATTCTTTAAAATAATTTCCGTAAATTATCTTAACATATAATTTTTGCTCTGACAAGATATAATTTATACTTAATATATTTACTTTATTCCAAAAGAAAACTTATAGAGAAATATATTAAAATTTAAAGTGAACTTTTTAAAATTCTCCTTTCTATATACAACACTGACGAAATGATCTCATCATATCCAGCCAATTTTATTCACTCCTGATACCGCCTTATATAACAAAAGAACCCCATATGCCAAAGCATACGAGGTTCTTTCATAATTTTTTTAAATATCAGGCATGAGGAATATTCGTATAGTCAGAAATCTCACGATTGATCGTACACAAATCCCCTACATTCAAATCATGCAGATTCTTATGGCCAGTGATACGGGCATATGTTTTCAGCTCTGCCAGGGAACAGTTCAAAAAGTTTGCTACCCTTTGCGCCGATGCTTCGATCTTCAATCTGGAACGCAGCGCCTGATCCTGCGTAGCGATACCGACAGGACATTTACCGGTACCGCAGATACGATACTGCTGGCAGGCTGCCGCAATCAAAGCGGCCGATGCTACTGCAACGGCATCCGCACCCATGGCCAAAGCCTTGGCAAAATCGGACGATACCCGCAGCCCGCCGGTAATCACCAGCGCAATATCATTAGCTCCCACAGCATCAAGATACTTACGGGCACGATACAAAGCATAAACGGTCGGAACACTGGTCGCATCACGAACCAGCTTCGGGCTGGCGCCTGTAGCACCGCCGCGTCCGTCGATCGTAATAAAATCAGGCTCTGCAAAAACGCAAAACTCCAAATCACGTTCCAGCTTACCGGCTGCGATCTTGATACCTATAGGCCTGCCGTCAGACTCCTCGCGCAGCTTCCTCACCAATGCTTTCAAATCCTCTTTCGTATTGATATCAGGGAACTTGGACGGGCTGATAACATCTTCGCCCAAAGGTTTATTTCTGATCGCCGCGATTTCCGGTGTCACTTTGCTGCCGGGAAGATGTCCGCCCATACCGGGCTTCGTACCCTGGCCGATCTTGATCTCGATCGCATCGGCATTACGCAGATTTTCCCGGGTCACACTGTATAAATTGGGGATATATTCAAAAATATATTTATGCGCCGCTGCCATTTCTTCCGGCAGAATACCGCCTTCACCACTGCACATCGCCGCACCTGCCAAAGCGCTGCCCTTGGCTAAAGCCACTTTGGTCTCTTTTGACAAAGCTCCGAAAGACATATGTGAAACAAAAATCGGATTAGTCAAAATCAACGGCTTCTTGGCATTTTTACCAATCACTGTTGTCGTATCGACCGCATCATGGTCGTTGAGCGGCGGCGGATTCAACTGATTGCCCAGCAGCAGGATATCGTCCCAACCAGGCATCGGCATCTGCGTACCCATAGCACCGATGATCGACTTACCTGTTACAGCCATTTCATGGATATCGTCCATATAACGGCAACTGGAGTCACAACGGGCGTATGCCGGATCATAAGTCAGCTCCTTCGGAGCTGCAGCGGCTTCCAGAGCAGTAGAAGCAGCAGCTTCGCTGTCGTTTTCCTCCATCAATACCATCGTCATTCCACAGACCGGGCATTTACTGTCAAGCAGCGGCTGCCCCTCTTTTTCTTCGTCATAAATATAACCGCAGACACTGCATTTATATTTTGCCATTTCTCTCAACCTCCACATTCAATAATCATTATCTAATAATATATTCTGTATCTATTATAAGTTTTCTGAAAATTATCGTCAAGCAGTTTTCTGTTTTTTCATAACAAAAAACATCGTCCAAAACCCTTTGCGCCCCAAATACATCTGCCGACAATCAATAAAGCCTGACTGTTGCCAGTCAGGCTTTATTGGGGAATATTTTCAAACAAAGCAGAGCTTTGACGCACTTTATCGAAAAATCAACTTACCAAAACTTTCAGTATCATAAATTAAAATTCAAACCTTACTCCTGCATTTACCTGCCATTTCTTTTGGATATCGGCACCAAAGCTGCGTTCGATATCACCATAAAAATGACTTGTTTTACCAAGCTTAATATTAGCACCAAGTCCAAGCTCAAACCAGGTATCGGCATAGTCTTTAGACGTCGATAAATTCTCTCCGTTAGCTGCCAGCATATGAATATCTCTGTTACTGCCACCAAATTCCTTCAATACGTTAGCCTTAAAATAGACATCATTGCCGTCAGGAGTTTTCTGCCCTGCAATGAAGCCAATACGGCCAATATAACTGTTTATACCACCTAAATAAACATTATTACCGCGGTCTGTCGTATAACTGCTGCTTCCCAGGCTGCCTGCAATAAACTGTACCTGAGGTTCGATAAACGTACCCGCTTGTTTGTTCACTTCAATAGTTTTTCCGTATTCTACACTCAGGCTATAGGCATGGCTTTTGGCATTTGCTTTGTCTGGGTAATCGCCATAGGATTTAATATCTGTATCAAACTGACCCACACGGGCGACAACATCAGTATAACTGCCTCCCTCGCCATACCAGGTGCCATACAAACTGCCTGCCCACAGCTTGTCCTTACCACTGCCAAAGCTGTAATCAGACCGCCCTGTACCGCTGTCTATCGCAAATCCATATGTGCTTTTTGCATTATCAGCTTTATCATAACCGAGCTGATACATATTATAGCGCCCTGCAAAATCACCGCTCCCAAACCGGCCGCCGGTATAACGGGCCCAAATACCGTCACCATCTGTTTTATCGTTTCGGTAACGTAAGTCGCCTAACCGCTGACGCAGGCTGTCATTAGTATTACGCCACAGGGCATAACTGCTGTCGGCAGCGTCCAGTAAAGTTTCCGTATCGTTATTGATAACCTTTTCAAGCTTGGTCAGATACCATTCATTGGCGCTACCGACCGAATTTCCGGCAGCATCGACTGCTTCAAGGCCATTTTTAATAGTTGGAGTCACATCCCACAATCCACCTGCATTAAGATTCTTACCAGCAAACTTTGCGTTTTCGCTGGCATCAGTTATCAAAAGCAGATTTTTATTTCCAATAACTTCGACACCATTAACAAGACTGGCATCTTTCACCTGTACATAAGTAGTGCCCGTTGCTGCGCTGACAATCGTTATTTTATCACCATTTAACTGACTATTTAAATCAGTATCCATTATAAAGTTACCATCTTCACCGCTATAATCACTTACTGTCAAAGTATCAGCACCATGAGTCATATCTATAGTCGCATCATTATTGTTCACCAAAGCGTTTACAACGCTGTCACCAGTCATATTCCAAACTGATGCGTTATCAAAACTCAGGTTAGTTACCCTGTTTGTACCGTTAGCGCCAATACTGGCTCCTTCCAGAAAAGAATCTGCTGTTTTAAAACTGATGTCAATCAAAGCTCCTTGAGTTCCATATTTTGTGAAGTGTTTAACATCACCAAGCAGCTGTACCTTTTTACCGGCTGCAGGATCTATAACGATAGATGCTTCATTAGAACCATTATAACCAACAACACCAACAGCTGTGCCTTTATTAGTTTTTACAATTACATCACCTGTATATTTACTATGGTCACCCGCAGAAAGAGCACGCAAGCCGATACCATTTTCGATTTTGATATCAACCATCACATCACCGGCGGCTTTGATGCTGCCGCTGATACCTACAGTGCCAAGTAAGCCTGCATCGGATACACCCGCACCTTCCACCACTACATTCAGCTGCGATCCGGCCTGCGTGATAGATTCTGTGCTTTCTGCATTTGTCAGAAGCAGTCCAAAAACGCCCTCACTTCCACCGGTATTACCTAATTGTACGCCGTTTGCCTCGACACTGACATTTAAAACAGCGTTGGCTCCCAGGTCGAAGCCTTTGTCATCACGGTCATAAATGCCGTGCGTCTGCCAATAACTGTCTTTAGTATTTTTTAAAGTGATATTCGTCACAGAATCATCTGCCAGTTTAACACCGCTGAAAAAACCTTCCGCAAAATCACTGCTTCCCTCAACATTGATGTTATTCTGCAGCCCTCCGATATTAATCATTGTCCCGGTACTAGCAGTACCAATAACAGCTGCCATCCTGTCAGGAGCGTTGGTGTCATGGATATTAACATTGAAATTTCCGGCAACCGTAACAGCATCGCTGGATGAGATACCGGCAACAACTCCGTCTTTACCAGTTATATCCATATTCATATTATGCCCAACAGTGACCTGTCCTGCATTGATGCCGTAAGCACTGCCCAAACTATTGATCTTCATATCTACACTGCCGTCAATATTGGCTGTCCCATGGATACCAGTAACATTTTTCCCACCGCTCAGATCTGCATACACATTACCTGCAACCTGCGCTTCACCTTTAACCCCTATAACATTGCTATTAGCATTGCCGATGATACGCAGATTCAAATCATCATTGATGATAGTCTTATAACCACCAACATCTATGCCAATTGTTTTATCTGTCCCTTTATCATTATCCAAAAGAATCGACAGGCGCTCACTCTTAAAGTCGACTCCTGTATTCAATACACCATACATCACGCCATTTTCTTTTTTAATAAGATTGATGTAAACATTTTTCAAATCCATTTGATTAGATGTCTGGTTTTCTATGCCTGCCATAAACCATTTGCCACTGGCATCGATCGAAACATTATCTGCACTGAAGGTACTGCCGCCATTCGTACCATTTTTATTGGTTATGCCAATGACATTACCATCATTATTAGCCTCAATAATAATATCTCCTGCCTTAAAATCTACTGCATTGTTTCCGTTAGTCCCATGGCTCCCATTGATAATACCATAAATCTCACTGCCATAACCTGTTAAGTCCATTCTTATATCACCTGCAGCAAATTTTGATGTGCCATCTGCCCCTGTACTTTGGTTAGCAATACCTTGGACCATATAATCACCGGTACCACCAACAACAGTCATGTATATATCTTTGCCTGTATAAGTACTGCCGCCATCATTAAAAAAACCAGTAGCCTCCTTATTAGCACTTCGTACTTCAAGTAGAATATGATTTGCAGTCAACGTACCAGACTGAGCATTAAAAATACCTATCGCCTTATCCGTCATACTATTTACAATAAAGCTTTTACTTGATTCCGGTATGTCAACCGTTCCCCCGCTATTATTTAAGCCCCATTCCCAGGCCATGGCACTGCCGCTGCCAATACTTGACAGCACTAAACTCAACATTATAACCTTTTCCAGATTTTTCCTATTCATAACAATTCATCCTCTCATCTTTTTTCTTTAGGGTTTGGTCTTTCTTTATAACAAGAATAACTGCAATAATATTGCCGTTTTCTACCCATTAGCGCAGTGTATACGTGATATGTCTTATTACAGCCAAACTCACGCCCACAAATCGGGCAGGTCATCGTCAAACCATTGATCCCGTTGCGCGGCTCTTTATGTATTGCATTTTCCCATGTTTCAATTTGAATCATTATAAGACTCCCTTTCTTACATGCTACTCATTGTCCTGATTTTTATTTCCACTCCTTTTTTTCTTATCCAGTTCTCCCATATTTCTCACCTCTCTTACCATTTATATCTGTTTATTACTGTAATAAATCAGCTACAGTCATCTCTTGCAACTTTGTTTCCAGAAGCTTCTGCAAACCGCTGTAGAAAAAACGCACCGGGCAATTCTCCGTTGCAAAACGGCTGCAGTACTTATCCTCTTCCAGGCAGCGGTTGAGCCTGGTCGTCGGTTCCATAATATTTATGATTTCGTATAAACTGATTTTTTCTGGTCCTTTGTCCAATAAAAATCCACCCTGTGCACCAATAACTCTGGCAGCGATACCAGCCCGAACAAGCTTTTTAGTTATTTTCAACACATATCCCCTTGGAATTCCCATTACTGAAGCAATCGTTTCCGAATTCACCAGTTCTCCCCGTATCGCCAGATATGAAACAATTCTAATTGCATAATCAGTAGTAATATTTAACTGCATTTTTTAATCTCCCATAAAACCCTACCTTGTCAGGTTTCTTTATTTTTCTTTATTTTGTGAAATAAACCGCCTAAACTTTTATCATCAAAATAATCTCTTTGTTATACCAATTATTTTTTAACTATTTTTAATTTCCAATACAATATTACCATATTTGTCCCCCCCCGCAAGACACTATTGGTTTTCGTTAATAATTTTCTAAAAAAGGTCTTGCAACTGATAACCAAAACAACGCAATATAAAAACACCAGGCAGATTTTCTGCCTGGTGTTTCGCCAGTTACTGATATTCAAATAATAAAATAAAAATTTATACTTTTTATTACAAACAACTTCATTTTTCTTTTAACCCTGCGCAGGTAAAACCCCACCTACCCAGGCGCCAAAGCTGCCAGGATTACGGCTTTGGGTGTAAACCTTGCCCGGCCCGGTAAACTTACATACTAACATCTCTCCTGAAGTCAGGCTGGACATGATCCCGGAACTTGCTTTCGTTACCTTATAATTCATATCAGCATCCCAAGCTACCAAATGACCTGTATCAACAACCATCTCTTCACCAGCCTGCAATTCAATTGGATAAATGGCGCCAAAAGAATTAAAAAACAATGTGCCATTACCGGAAGCCTTAACTACGAACAGCCCCGCTCCTGAAAAAAGCCCCTTACCTAAATTCTGCATCTTAGTTTCAATTTTCACCGACTCTTCCGCTGCCAAAAATCCACCGGAAGTAATACATAAGGTATTGCCCCGCAGTTCGTAAACGCCCACATCACCCGGAATAGGTGGTGCTAAAACAGCTTCCCCATCCTTATTTTGGGCAGTAAGCTTTTGAAAAAACAGGCTCTCGCCGCTTAAAAACTTACGTGCCAAGCCGCCCAGCATGCCGCCTTCCATCTTACCTTCAACTTTAACATTACCTGACATAGCCATCATAGCATCAGATTCCGCTTTAATACTTTCGCCAGCTTCCAGATTCACTTTCAAAAAAGCGAAAGCGCCCGGCTGCATAATCTCATAACGCATTAAAACTCCCCATTTCCCTGTTTCATTTTGACAATTATTAAATACTGGATTTATTATAGCATTTTATTTTTTGTTATATATTTTTAAATAATATTTTACTCTACAGCAAATCATATTGATTCTTTTTTACTAATGCCTACAGCATCCAAGCTAATGGTTATCAGTTCTTTTGAAATTTAGTCATATTGCCCTCTAAATCAAACTCCGCAGAATATGTTGCCCGAGGGCTTTTAGCACCCATGGAAGCATACCAATTTCCTCTCCAATATCTAAAGCTGAAATAGTCATCTATTTTCGCGCCTTCGATATCTTTAAGTTTGTCTTCCATGGCTTTATACATTTGCGGTACTTTGGCAAAATCAAGCTTATTCAAAGAAATGCAGTTATCAACAGCCTTGCCTTTACCGCTCAGCTGTACTGGGTTAGCTTTGCCCCAGCCGCCTCTGTATTCATAGTTATCAACTTCATCGTCAGTACCCGGCTTTAAAACATTGATGATAACTCTGTTGCCGGTTTCACCAGTATAAACATTTACATCCTGAAACACCTGGATCTCCTGCCCTTTGAGGCCATCCAAATTTTTAAACTGATCCATGATCTTTACCAAAGCACCCTCATCTTTGATGATATTACCGCCGATACCACTGCTGCCGCAGCCCGCCAGCAAAACCATGCTTAATCCCAACATCAACAACATAACCAACAATTTTTTCATTTTAACAACTCCTCAAAATTTTATAAATTTCCTTAAAACTCCCACCTAAAACCACCTTCAATACGATAAGGGGTTTTTACTTTACCACCAAAAGTTTTTTCGATATCAAAATAAAAATTAGTTCTTTCACTCAATAAAAGATTAGTACCAATACCAACTTCACACCAGCTACCACTCTGACTGTCATCAAAAGAAAGGCTGTCGTTAGTAGCTCTGTCAAGCATATTTACTCTGCCATCGCCAAAGAACTCATGAAGCAGTGAAGCCTTCGCATAGTACCTTGATGCTTTGTCAGTTTTTTCGTCAAACTCGCGGCTCAAAATGAAACCAATGCGCCCTACAAGACTATTCATAGAATCTGTTTCTACCTCAATACCATTGGTTGTAGTGTAGGAATCACCCCATAAATGTCCATAAGTCAACTGTGCCTGCGGTTCAATATACCAGTTGGCATCATTAATTTTTTTCTTACGGCCATATTCCGCACTTACGCTGGCCGCCCAATTTTTACTGAGACCTTTATCAGCAAACTCACCATAAGTTGTATAGTCATTATGCAGCCTGCTGCCCTTTAATACTAAATCCAAATAGTGGCTTTTATCTCCAAGCCAAGTCCCATACAGAGCCAAACTATTGTTACTATTCTCCCCCTCACCTTTATTATAAGAACTTGTACCTTCAGCCCTGCTTAAAGCAATACCTTTACGCCAACTACCATTTTCCTTTACTTCACGCTTGTCGTAACCAATTTGAATATTTGTCGTGTGATTTGTAAAACCGAGTTCTCCTGCACGAGTGTGCTTGCTTCTCACAATACGAATCCAGTCCCCATCATCATCAGTAGAATAACGAAGCTCACCCATACGTTTAAGCAGAGTATCATTTTCATTCCAATGCCTCCAGCTGGCAAAAGCACCTGCAACAACTGCCGACGGCACCTTAGCATCTTCCGAAGCTTCTTTGGCGTAACCGGTGATCCACCAATCGCGATTATCAGAATTCAGCCAATCTAAATTATCAAATTCATCTTTATTCACGAGCTCGCTGTTTGCTTCATTATTTTCTTCCTTGGTCTGCAGCAAGATCGGCTTATATGTATATAACTCTGAAACCTGAGTTTTCCCGGCAGTAAAGGTTACGTTATCAGTTACTCTGGCAAATTTGAGAAAATTACCTTCAACATCAGCCTCATTTTTAAAAGCATCATCGTTGACATAAATTATATGCGTCATATCACCGCTACTTTTTTCAGCATGGATAAAATCACCGTATCTGGTATAACTTTGAGGACTATTTAACGTAACTGTTTTATTGCCATCCGCATAAGTGTACTCGTTGCCATTTAAAGTACCACCGTGGTAAATCTCGGTGCCGTCTTTCACAACGGTTACCCCTGCCGAATTTAAAATATCAGTATTAATGATAAAATTACCGTTATTACCGCTCAAAGTATCAATCGACATTTTTTGATAAGGATTAGAGTCTTTATAATAATGCTCTTGGTGCGAAAGGTCGATCAAGCCTTCATTAACGCTAAGCTCCATAAAATCGCTGTCACTGGTAACCTGCCACTCCGTCCCCGTTGCGGCAGTGATATATACATTACCGTTAGCGGCGCCATATAAATACGAGCCTTCCTTATCCATAACAAAATTGATATATGAGCTTCCGTCAGCAGGCAAGTCAGTTGCCAGCCTAGCACTCGGTTCACCGGTATTTAACGAATACAAATCCGTATCCTGCTCCCAATGTGTCCAGGGATTAACAACAATTTCCAGCGACATATTACTGCCGTCAGTGTAGCCCTTGCCGTCAGCATACAGATCGCCGTCTACCGCGACCAAATTGCTTTTGCCGCCTGTATTTACTTCAATAATGCCGCCTTTAACAGCGTGCAGCGCCCGCGCCAGTTTAAAATCGCTGTCATGGGCGGTGCGGTCTACTTTAATATCGGTTTTGCCATCAATAACCACTTTACTTTTAGCCTTGTTAGCCCAAACGCCAAACCCGTCATTTGCAGCAGCATTAGCGCTAATCTTCAAAGCACCATTGACAGTTACCGTACCTGAATTCTCTGCCAAAATACCCACAGTCCTGCCCTTGGTAGACGTTACATCAATATTTACAATACTTTCAGCACTGGTAGTTACCGTTCCGCCTACCCGCACCCATTCAAAACCAGCCGATTCATAACGCCCAACCAGCCCCATAGCATCGCCGATATCAGTTGCAGCTTTCAAATTTACCGTACCGTTGATAATAGTTTTACCGCCATTTACCAAAGCATAAGCATCGTTCTTCTGCGATTTAGCAGTAATATTACTAACAGTAGCTTCACTAAATTGTGCAGCGCTGTATTTTTCATTATAAACACCAGTCGCCGTACCTACAGCCTCAGCATTTATTTTAGTTTCGACACTGTTAAACTTTATTACGCTGCCATAGTTATCTCCCGATGTATTGACCACCGCTATCACACTGACGCCGTTTTTACTGCTGACCGCACTCAAATCAGTAAGATCGGCATTAAGCTCTACCATCGCGCCATCATATGCCGTCAACGCCGTCAGCTGCTTGCTATTGATACCGTTATTGGCGATCACCGTACTGGTGCCGCTAAAAATAGCTTTCCTATCCGGGTCACCTGCGGCATTAAGCAAATAAACCACCTGTTTATCCCCGCTATAAACTTTATTGATATCACTAAATTCCTGTGTTTTATCGCCTGTCGATGGTAAAGTTATATTTTGGTCAGCACTTGTTACTAAGGTCGCCGCCTCTGCCATCGGCCAAGCAGATGTCCCCCCCAGATATACACACGACATAGCCAGTAAACTCGTCAGTACTTTTTTACTTAAAGTTTTATTTTCCATACTCTTCATCCTCCTTATTTGAGACTAGCCCAAATAAGGGCTAGCCATTAAAAATTCCACCGGGCACCTACGTTCCACTGCCAGTCTTTTTTGAAGGCGCTGCCTGTGCTGCGTTCAACGTCAAAGTACAGCTGGCTGTTTTTACCTGACGCAAAAGCCGCACCGATACCGTACTCAAACCAGGTATCGTTAAAGCTGTCGCTTACCTTCACCTGACCACTGCTGTCGGCCATCGTTACATCATAACCACCGCCGAATTCGTGCAGCAGGTTGGCTTTGGCATAAACAAGGCCTTTACTGCCGATTTGCTTGCCGATATTGAAACCGATACGGCCAACTGCGCTCTTGATGCCGCTCTGATTTACTTCGATACCATTGCTGGTAACGTAGTTATCGCCGCCAAAATAGCCCAAAGTAAACTGCGCCTGCGGCTCGATATACCAGCCATTTTGCAGGTCGTTTTTGCGTCCGTATTCAGCACTCAGCGCTACGCCCGTATTGTTAAAATCGCCGGTGATCTTCTTGCTGTTGGTGTCGTACACAGTAAAATCATTATCCATATTGCTGATTTTAAACACCAGATCCAGATAATGACCCTTGCTGCCGATCTCGGTATTGTAGAAACTGATCGACTTGCTGCTGTTATCACCGCTGCCCCTGCTGTAGCTGCTGCTGCCGTCGGTGTAGCTGATGGCAGCCCCCTGATAACGTGTCTTGTCCTCAGTACGCTTTACCGCCTGATCGTAGCCCAGCTCATAAGCAGTATATTTGTTTTCAAACCCGAACTGCCCTCGCGGCCTATCTTACTGCCCTTCACTCTGAACCAGGCACCTTTGGCCTCTTCGCCGTTATGGCGCAATTCGCCCATGCGCTGCAGCAGCTTGTCGTTTTCGGTACGCCAGGTGTGGTAATTCAGCGCATTGGCCGAAAGCACGGTATCAACACTAGTTGTAGGTTTAATATCCGGGTCATCAGGATTGTCCGGGTCTACTGGCACTATTGTAAAACCGTCCAGTTTCCATTCCGTCATACCCGTTCCCAATGCTTCATCCTTTAGGTTATAACGCACATAAAACAAAGTCTGTTCTCTGTCTTGCGCCGTAAACTTTATAGCATCGGGAGCAGTTGCCAAAAGTAATCCCTTGCCGGCATCGGCAGCAATCTGATCCATCGTCACCTCGTTGACATCAATAATATCAATGCCGTGCGTGCCTGCATCTGTGCTGGCAAGAATATTAACCTTGTCGCTTTGCATATTCACAACATCCGTTTCCAATTTGAACAAACCATCGGTACCATTAACGCTGCCAATAGTTAGATCAGCATATTTATTGGCAGTCTTCGTCATATCAACGATCCCGCCACCATGCAGATTCAAATTCATACCTTTGTTATAAATAGTACTATCGCAACCGGGATACCAAACCGCACCGTTAGCTACCTCTACATTGATCGCAGTACCGCTGGAATTTACCTGGGCATCGCCCTCCCACCAGGACTCCTGATTATTGAAAACAGCATTGATAACGCCTTTAGATGTGGAAACGAAATGTCCTTTGATCTGTACTGTTTTATCTTTGGCACTGTTGACATTGACGATACCACTGTCCTGAACACCTATAGCTGTAGCTTTCATCGTACCGCCGTCGGCAGAATGATTGTTTAGAGTAATCTTAGTATCACCAGTAAAATCAATGCTTCCATAAGCCGCTTTTAACCCTTGCTGCTGAGAACCTCCTGTCATCGTGATTTCTGTATCACCAAAGATAGCTGACGAATTATTACCGTTTACCTGAATGGCATAACTAATTTGTCCGGCTGAACCAATATCAATGGTAGTTTTGCCTTGAACAATGAACGTATTATTTTTCCCAAATACACTTATACCGTAGCCTAAATTACTGCCTTGTTGAGTGCTGTTATGGTATAGCTGCAAAGTCAGATCTTTCTCAAAGGTTGCAGAACTGTGATTGTCCGTATAATTATTGATATAGATACCGTATAAAGCACTGTTTCCGTTACTGATACCGTTTACAACGACATCATCTTTAAAGGTACCCTTCGAGCCGCCATTCAGATATACCGCCTTTATACCGGGTCCTTCAATATCAATATTCAGCTTACCGCTGAAAGTTATATCACTAGCATCATCGATTTTATTAAAAGTTCCAGGAGTTGTATATTTTGTACCGCCGGCAATAACAAGCCCCATGGCTTCACCGGCAGCAGATTGCAAATTAAGCTGCCAATCACCATTGATCGTACCTGTGCCTTTGACAAAACTATCAGACGGACCACCCCAACCGCCAGTATCAACCTGCTCTGTATGAGCAATATCGATACCAACGATATTGCCTGTACCGGCCTTGCCATTAACCGTATACACACCGCTGCCTGTCATAGGAATATTCAGGTTGTCGCCAAAAAAACGCAGTGCCGTAGAGTTATCATAGCTGTCAGAGTTAAAATTAAAAATATCGCCGCCGACAAGACTGCCGCCGTTAGTAATCAGTTGTCCGACAGTATTATCGGCCGCATTTTCTGCCGCTTCTGTTGTCTGGAGCTCGAATGTCCCCCCCAGATATACACACGACATCGTCAACAGAGTAGACAACACTTTTTTACTTAAAGCTTTATTTGGCATAATACACACTTCTCTTTCATTTCATTTCATCTTTTCTCTTTTGGATTAGGTCTTTTTTTATAACAAGAAAAACTGCAAAAATATTGCCGTTTTCTTCCTACCAAGGATGTATAAACGTGGTAAGTCTTGTTGCAGCCAAACTCACGTCCGCAAATTGGGCACCGCACCGTTAAACCATTTAAACCAGGTTGTGTATTTTTATTGGTAACCTCTTCCCATGTCTCGATATGCAACTAAAACATCTCCTTGCAGCTATTTGTTACTCGTCGCAGCGCACCAGCCTAAAGCTCCTAAGCTTATTTTTACTATTCAAAAGCTCTTTATAGCCCTCCGGGTCTACTATCTCGTCTAACGTGCACACAAAACGCTGCTTTATTTTAATCAGCAGCTTTAAGCTAAGCATCACCCGGCCACTTTCTACATTGCTTAAATGAGTCTGCGAAATACCCAAAAATTTAGCAAATTCTGTTTGCGTTATGCCATTGCGGATACGCCTTACTTTGATCTCGCAACCAACTTTTTTATAATCCAAATCTTCCATCTTCCCATTCCTTTCCACCGCTTATTCGTGGAGCAGGCTTGCTATCGTCATTGCTTGCAGCTTCTTTTCAATCAAGCTCTGTAGCTCACAGTAAAAGGTCCGTACCGGACAATTTTCAGTAGCAAAACGGCTGCAATACCGATCGGCCTCCAAACAGCGGTTAAGCTTTGTAGTCGCCTCCAGCACATTGATTATTTCGTAAAGGCTGATCTCCGTTTGCTTTTTGTCCAGCAAAAAGCCGCCTTGTGCCCCTACTATTCTTTTGATGATGCCGGCCGCTACCAGCTTACAGATTACTTTTAAAACATAGCTTGGCGGTATACCCATTGCCATCGCTATCTCGTTCGATGTCGCCCGATCATCTTTGATAGCAAGGTACAAAACTGCCCTGATTGCATAATCGGTCGTAACATTTAATTGCATTATCCACCTCCTCACTAACCTAAGCCATACCTGATCGGGTTTCTTTTATTGCAAAAAAAAACAAAAGCCCTGATACTTATTTATAAAATCCCACCAACAGTTTTGCTATTTTATATTTTTTTAAAGTAATTTTAATATTTAGTATAATATTACCACATTTGCCCCCCCCGCAAGACAATTCTATTCGATTTGTAAAAAAATTTGTTCGATGGTCTTGCAACTGATAATTACTCAACTTTTATCAGAGCACACAAAAAAAGCACAGACCATTTCGGTCTGTGCTTTTACAATATTCGCAAATATACAAGCAAGAATAATATCCTGCTCAAAATTTTATCGGTTAAAACTCAAATCTTACACCAGCATTGATCTGCCATTTCTTTTGGATATCAGCAATGACTGTATACACACCTTCATTTTCAAACAGATTCTGTCCCCATACCATAATTGATGCGTCAGTATCAGTTATGGTGCCAGGATTATAAACAGCTGCTGCCTCTGCCATCGGGGGCTCGAATGTCCCCCCCAGATATACACACGACATCGTCAGCAGAGTAGACAACACTTTTTTGCTTAAAACTTTATTTTTCATCATTATCATTCATCCTTCCTGTTTAGAGCCCGGCTCTAAACACAGCCTGGTCTTTTAAAACATCCAGCGGGCACCTACGTTCCACTGCCAGTCTTTTTTGAAGGCGCTGCCTGCGCTGCGTTCCACATCAAAGTACAGCTGGCTGTTTTTACCTGCTGCCAAAGCCGCGCCAACGCCGTACTCAAACCAGGTATCGTTAAAGCTGTCGCTTACCTTCACCCGACCACTGCTGTCGGTCATCGTTACATCATAACCACCGCCGAATTCGTGCAGCAGGTTGGCTTTGGCGTAAACAAGGCCTTTACTGCCGATTTGCTTGCCGATATTGAAGCCGATACGGCCGACCGCACTTTTGATTCCGCTCTGATTTACTTCGATACCGTTGCTGGCAGTGTAGCTGTCACCGCCTAGATAGCCCAGTGTAAACTGCGCCTGCGGCTCAATATACCAACCGTTTTTCAAATCATTTTTGCGACCGTATTCAGCGCTCAGCGCTACGCCCGTATTGTTAAAATCGCCGGTGATCTTATTGCTGTCGGTGTCGTAAACAGTAAAATCATTATCCATATTGCTGATTTTAAACACCAGATCCAAATAATGGCCTTTGCTGCCGATCTGCGTATCGTAGAAGCTGATCGCTTTATTGCTGTTATCGCCGCTGCCGCTGCTGTAGCTGCTGCTGCCGTCTGCATAACTGATCGCTGCGCCTTGATAACGTGTTACTGCGTCTGTCTTTTTAGTCACCTGATCGTAGCCCAATTCATAGGCAGTATATTTGTTTTCAAACCCGAACTTGCCCTCGCGGCCGATCTTGCTGCCCTGCATTCTGACCCAGGCCCCTTTGGCCTCTTCGCCGTTATGGCGCAGCTCGCTCATGCGCTGCAGCAGCTTGTCGTTTTCAGTACGCCAGGTGTGATAATTCAGCGCATTGGCCGAAAGTACAGTATCAACACTGGTTGTAGGTTCATCAGTTTTAATTATTTTGTTCAAATACCAATCGGTAGTGAAACCGGCTGTCTCACTGGCTTTATTGGCCAGATCATAATGGGTGTAGAACAAAGTCCCTTCACGGTCTTTGGCAGTAAAAGTTCCGTTGCCATTTACAGATGCCAGCACTAAGCCGTTTCCTTCTGTGCTGTCACCAGCAGGAATATAATTATCCTTCTGGTAAATATCCAGTGCCTGGCTGCCGCTGAAATCATCCGAAACCAGTACTTTATCGCTTTCCATACTACGGACATCGATATCCTGCTTAATTACACCTTCATTACCGCTCAGCTTAGCCGTTCTCAATGTACTGTAACCATTGTTGTCGGATCTCATATCGACAATAGCATCACTCAATTTCAAATCAGTTAACGTACTGTTCCCTGTCAGATTCCAATAAGAATCCTGATTATTAAGATTCAAATTGATGATACCATATGCAGGATTATTTAAGTCATGCTTTACTTCTGTAGTGCCCTGGAATTGGACTGTACCTGCTCCTAAAGCATTGATATCGACAACAGCACCATTTAGCGCACGAATCACACTGTTTTCATGGGGACTGATAAACTCATTCTCCAGCCGAACGCTCCCTTGACCGCTGGTTCCACCATTAGCAGATATAGCAGTCGCCGCATCAACCCAAACCCTGTCACTGAAGTTAACCTCCCCTCTCTCCTGTATCAAAAATGCAGTTCCATCATCGCCAGAAACACGTATTCCAACTGTTCTACCTGTAACCCTGCCCGCAGCTACTGATAATCCTCTGCCGTTTGTACCGCCAACTGCAGTGAGATCCAAATGACCGGTCACTGACGCATTACCATTGTCCACAGAAAAAGCACTATTATCTGCGGCATCACCCACCAGAACTGAAATATTTTGAGCCTTCAACATGCTATTCTCTATAATATTAATGCCACTGGTGCTCGCTGTAGAACCCGCGACACTAACTTCTAAGACTACAAAATTAGCCTGACTACCACCAGATAATTGTAAACCATGGGCAATTTCTCCACCTTTTGCAACAAGGATAGTATCTCTCATGTTAAGTATAGAGCCATCATCAACTACTACAGCAAAATTGGTGTCCGTGCCACTGCTAGCCCTAATTTCGGTGGTAGTGATAAAAGTTCCTGTAGTTCCATTTCCCAGCCATACCCCATTGGTAGCTGTGCCGCCAGAAGCTTCAATGTTGACGCGGTCATTAAATGTCAGTTCACCCTGAGCTCCCATAAACGTTACACCAGTGTTACTATTTAGTGCTCCGGAAGCCTTGATAGTAGTTACCCCTGCAAAATCTAATCTGTCAGCTTCGCCATTTCCATATACTCCATAAACATTATTGCCACCCTGGACGGTAATGTCAGCCGTGTTTAAGCGCACTGTGCCACCGCCCACATAACCGTTCCAGTCATTGTAGTACAGACGAACACCAGCCCCCCAGCCATTTGCCGGAGCAGTGAGATTAACAACTGTATTTCCCGCTACATCTATTGCCCCACCACCACTGGCAATGATTGCAGCTCTGTAATTAATATTATCTTGACCAGTTACCGTCACTTCAAGGTCCTTAGCAACATTAATATGACCATCCGAATCTGCGATTAAGCCCAAATGCGCCGAACTGACCTTTGTTCTTTCATTCTCAAAATTAATGGTTTGATTACCGTAAGTATAAACAGCATTACCATTACCAGTATTATTATTGATGATATTTACTGTATCACCAATAAACGTGATCGTGCCATGAGAACCGGCCTGATCACCCTGAGCTACGACTGTACCGTGGCCACTATTACTCTCAGTTTGCAAGGTAAGCGTACCGTCATTTATCCTAACGGTAGTATTTTCATTGTCAACATTCCAAACAGCGTAATCATTGCCAACCTTGACAGAACTGCCATCTTCATACACCTTATTTTCATTTCTGACATGCGATGTTTCTTCAACGGGTGCCGCCTCGGCAATCCGAAACACAGGCGTCCCCCCCAGGTATACGCATGACATTGTCAGTAAAGTAGACAACACTTTTTTGCTTAAAACTCTTTTATTCATAAATTTTCATCCCTTACTTTCATTTAAAATATTTTTAATATTCTTCAAAATCAGCTCAGTTAAAACTCAAATCTTACACCAGCATTGATCTGCCATTTCTTTTGGATATCGGCACCAAAACTGCGTTCGATATCGCCATATAAATGACTGGCTCTGCCAAGCTTTATGTTACCGCCAAGTCCCAGTTCAAACCAGGTATCGCCATAATCGTTGCTGCCTGTCAAAACCTCGCCATTAGCGGCACGCATACTGATGTCACGTTCGCCGGCCAATTCATGTAATGCCGATGCTTTGAAATAAAAATCGCTGCCGTCATTGATTTTTTTGCCTACTACAACGCCCAAACGTGCTATAGCGCTGTTCATACCTTCAACAGCCACAGCGGTCCCCCGGTCAGTAGTGTAGCTGCTTCTTCCCAAACGGCCTATAATCAGCTGCGCCTGCGGTTCGATAAAAGTGCCACGCTCTTTGCTTAACTCAATTCTTTTTCCATATTCAACGCTCAAGCTATAAGCACGGTTTTTATAACTGGCCTTATCCGGATAATCGCCATACGAATCTACATCCGTATCAAACTGACCCACACGGGCAACAACGTCAGTATAATTGCCCTTCTCACCCGTCCATGTACCATACACACTCAACGCCGTCAGTTTGTCCTTACCGCCGCCAGACGCATAGTTCGCATGGCCTGTACCGCTGTCAACAGCAAAGCCATAAGTGCTTTTAGCGTTATCGGCCTTATCGTAGCCAAGCTGGTACATATTGTAGCTGCTGTCAAAACCGCTGCCGCTAAACTTACCGCTTGTATAGCGCGCCCAAATGCCATCACCATCAGTTTCATTAGTGCGGAACCGCAGCTCGCCCAAGCGTTTGCGCAGGCTGTCGTTAGTATTGCGCCATAAGGCATAACTGTTATCAACCGCGTCCAGCAAAACCTGCGAATCGTTATTCACCGCTTTAGCTATTTTCGTCAAATACCATTGATCTGCCGTACCGATAACATTACCGTCAGCATCAGTAACAGTCAGTCCATTCTCAATAGTCGGCGTCACATCCCACAATCCACCTGCATTAAGGTTTTTACCTACAAAATTTATATTTTCGCTGGCATCAGTAATCAAAAGCAGGTTTTTATTGCCGGTTACTTCAATTCCATTAACCAGGCTGGCATCATTTACCTGTACATATGTTGTCCCGGAGTTTGCCGTCGTAATATTTATTTTGTCGCCATCAGCTTCGCTGGCCAGATCGGTGTCCATAATAATGTTGCCGCCAGTACCGTTATAATCGGCAATATCTACCTTTGTTGTAGCAACTTCATCAAAAGTCAAATCAACTGTCGCACCACTATCAAGTGTCACTTTATTCACAACATTTGTAATATCGCCTTTCGATACACGCCACACAGCATTATTTGCCATATTCAGCACCGCATTACCACCGTTGCCCGCAATAATAAAACCCTCCAGCAACGAATCAGCCCTGTCTAAAGCCAAATTCAAATTGCCACCATTAACATTGATGCCACCTTTGATAACAACTTGTTGATTACCTGACTGATTGATATTGACCGTACCATTACCTTTAGTAGAGATCGCCGCATTTTTAAGATGATCTTCTTTAACGTTGTCCTTGTTGATAAATACTGCACCGGCAAAATCTATCGTGCCTTGATCCAATGCAACAACAGCAAAACCACTACTATCAGTATCCACCGAAATATCGGCCGCACCGCTTATCGCCGCCGAGGAATTAACCCCCTGAACATGCAGACCAGACTTAGCAACAGCCCCGGCAACAGCTACAGTCAGTTTGTCTTTCACCGCAATGGCGCCGCCGGACATTATTACAACGCCATAATTTCCATCAGCAGCATCACCATTTACCTTTACATCCAAAGAACTGTCAAAAACAGCGCTGCCTCCCTGTGCTATTTGGATACCGCGATTTGTATTGCCCCCAAAAGTTTCGATCGAAATCTTATCTTTCGCATGTATATTGCTTCCAGCCTGGACTATATACATTCCAAAAACACCGCTTTTAGTTGCACTGCCATAAATATCCACTGCATGGTCAAAATTAACAGACCCTCCGCTTATAGCTGCAATAACATAGTTATTAGTACCACGTTCATTAGTACTGTTTGATATAAGCTTGGTATAATCATTAGTAAAATTCATTGTTCCGCCATTACTAAGCAGCCCGCTAACGGTAGCACCACCTAAAGGTAGCACATTCAAAACAATATTTTTGCCGGTAAAATTTAAAACACCATTTTCAGCCACTACTGTTCCCTTAGACGCCCCGCCACCAGTTATCAGCAAATCCCCCTCGGCATTTATCGTCATATTATCATCGTCATCCTCTACTGCGATAGGAATGCCACCCACGCCTCCAGGAACTTTGACCGTATAACCATCGGCAAAGCTATAGATACCTTTGCCGTCTACATTCACACCTTCCAGGGCAGCCGCCTCTGTAGTCGGGAGCGCGAATGTCCCCCCCAGATATACACACGACATGGCCAGTAAAGTATGGAATACCTTGTTGCTTAAATTTTTCCTTCTCATCATCAACACTTTCCTTTCATCTTTTCTCCTTAGGATTGGGTCTTTTTTTATAACAGGAATAACTGCAGTAATATTGCCGTTTTCTCCCTATCAGCGCTGTATAAACATGGTAGGTCTTGTTGCAGCCAAACTCACGTCCGCAGATGGGACAGGTAACAGTCAGACCGCCAAATCCTGCCCTGTTATCTTTTTGTATCGCTTCCTCCCAGCTTTCGATATGCATCTTAAACATCTCCCTAAAGCTACTCGCTGCAGCGTACGAGTTTGTATCTTTTTACCTGTTCCTTCTTTTTCTCAAATCTGTCAGGATCAACTAATTCATCCAAAGTACATTCAAAAATATCCCTCAGCTTTAACAGCGCTTTCAAACTTAGCATCACTCTGCCGTTTTCAGCATTGCTCAGATGCGTTTGAGATATCTCAAGCTTCTTGGCAAGATCAGTTTGAGTAATCCTTTTTTGTATCCTTTTGATCTTAATAGTCTCCCCAATCCTTAAAGGATCGATTCCTTCCATCTTTTTCACACCTTTCTTTTTGCTTTATCACTTCGTTAGACAACCTATTTCCATAGTGTTGTAATTGTGATTGCCTATCAGCTGCCTCTTAGTTTAGCTTCATAACCTGCAGTAAAATTTGCTGACCTGATAATTTACTGCAGCAGAGCTACTGTCATCTTCATTAAATTTCAAAAAATTTCAAACAACTGCCAAGCTTAGCAGTAACGCTAATAAAATAAAACTATTATCTTTTGATTCATTTTTTTCTATTACAGTTAATATTTTTAATCATTTATTATATTACCATGTTTGTCCCCCCCCGCAAGACATTTTTGTTCGCTTTTTAAAAAATTTGTTCAATGGTCTTGCAACTGGTAACTTTTAGGTGTATAATACAAAACATAAAAGATAAGGCGACGCTTACCTTTAGGTTTGCGTCGCCTTATCTTTTTTTGTCTAACTTAAAATAGTGCCGGCTATAGCTCGTCGCGCCATAGCCGCAATCAGTTCACAGTACGTTCTTTTTCTGTTCTTTGACAATGGCGCTGCTCAGCTCGTGCAGGCAGTCGCCCAGCTTGTCCAGCCGCTGCTCCATACGCAGCAGCAGGTACCAGCTCAATACTATCGGGAAGCCAAAATTACCTATTGCTGTAAATAATTCCTGGGCTTCCACTAAGCAAGCACATCAATAGTAACTGTTTTGATGCGGGCTTCAGTAAATTCTGTCAGTTCCAGGCCGCCGCTGGTCAGTACGTTGGCGGCTATGATCTTGTCGGCTGCCGTTTTGGCGGCAGCAAGGGTAAGTCCTTCGCGTGGGTCGGCGATGCTTAAGGTTTTTTTGGCGCCGTCGCTTTTAGTGAAGATGAGTTCTAAGGTTTTTTCCATGGTGTGTGCTCC
>ULRQ01019363.1_pt1 | contig 22057 bp, 20 predicted proteins | sample 1955491 | NCBI WGS metagenome assembly ULRQ01 (sample SAMEA4835684, study PRJEB28245) | human gut metagenome | biome: gut microbiome; material: fecal sample | place: Denmark | collected 2008 | reverse complement strand
TTTATGAAAGAGATGTAGTGTATATTATTTTACATGATTCCTTTTTCGCGTAAATGCAGTTGCCATTTCCAGGCCGACTTCAAAGTTTCGGCAAGTGGCGTTTCTGCTTTCCAGCCCAATATCGTATTGGCCTTTTGTGGATCGGCCCACACTTGTGTAATGTCACCTTCCCGGCGTTCCGCGATTCTATAATTGAGTTTTACGCCGGTAGCCTCTTCGAAAGTATGGATAAGTTCGAGTACAGAAACACCTTGCCCCGTACCGAGATTGAATATTTCGACGTCCTCCTCGCTTTTATGTCCGAGCATACGTTCTATGGCTTTGACGTGAGCTTTGGCCAGGTCTACCACATTGATGTAATCGCGTATGCAAGAGCCGTCGGGGGTATCGTAATCGTCTCCGAAAACGCTGAGTTGCTGACGTACTCCGATGGCGGTTTGTGTGATATAGGGTAGTAGGTTCTGCGGAACTCCGAGCGGGAGTTCTCCGATTTCGGCACTGGGGTGAGCACCTATGGGATTGAAGTAACGCAGCAATATCGATTTGAACGGAGCTCCCGAGTGTATGGTGTCCGTAATGATTTCTTCACATATCTGCTTGGTATTTCCATAAGGCGAGAGTGCCGGTTTTATGGGAGCCGATTCATCTACGGGCAGGGTATCGGGTTGGCCGTAGACGGTACACGAAGAAGAAAAAACAAGTGCTTCTACACCGTATTCGGGCATAAGGTCGAGCAGGTTGAGCATCGTTACCAGATTATTACGATAATAGAGCAAAGGTTTCTTTACCGATTCTCCTACCGCTTTACTGGCTGCAAAATTGATAACGCCTTTAATGCCGCTGTGTTTTTCGAAGAGCTTGCGCATGGCCTCTTTGTCCTGCATATCGATTTGCTCAAAAGCCGGGCGTGTACCCGTGATGCGTTCGATACCATTGATGACTTCGGTATTGGAGTTGGACAAATTGTCGAGTATGATGACTTCATACCCTGTATTTTGTAGTTCGACTGTTGTGTGCGATCCGATGTAGCCGGCACCGCCTGTAACCAATATTTTTGTTTTCATGATTGCTGTGTTGGAGGATTAGTATAACGACAAAAGTAGAAAATATATACAAACAAAAGATATGAATTTGAGTTTTTCTCTTTTAGCGTTTTTCTATCAATACCAATCGAGTGCATCGTAAGAGTTTCCGCTCTTATCGTATTTCAAGTCGCTGAGTATCGACGATTTTACACGAATGCTGAAATTGTAGGATTTGTATGCCCCTACGGGTATGAAGCTGGCGCTCATCGACCAGCAGTGCATATCCCGGGTAAGATTACAGTTCATATAAGCAAGACGGTGGGTAACGAAATTGTAACTGGCCGAGAAAGAGAAAGACCAGTTTTTTGTAGGCTGTATGCTTCCCGATATACTCAGGTTCTGATTGATGCGGCCGTCGTATTCCATTTTTTCTTTGTTGAAATCACCGTAACCGTAGTTGATGGAGTAGTTTATGGATAGACTCCACGGAACTTCCCACACCATATAACCGTCACGCATTTTCAGTGTTTCATCTTCTTTGTCTTTCTCTTTTTCTTGTCCCGACTCTGTAATTTGATCGGCGTTGGAAAGGATTTCGTCTTCGGGATTTTCGACGGGGTTGTCGTCTGTCGATGATTGGGATTTATTTTTCCGTTTGAATGTGCTGTTGTTGAATGTATAAGAAAAAGAGGTTCCTGCACTCGACAGTCGGGCGAAACCTTTCCCTGCTTTCCAACGGGGTACGTTTACCCTTACGGGAGAACCGTTGGCGCTGAGTTGATAGGTATATGGATCGAATACGGCGCTTACTTGTAGATTGAACTGCTTGGTGAGTTTTATGAGGAGAGACGTATTGATATTGCTCCAATTGAGAGAGTCGGCAGCCATGTTATAGCTCATGCTGGCCGACAGGTTCTCTATAAGACTTACTTTACGCACACCCGTAGTATCCTTGTCGGTGTTGACTTTCATTTCGAGGTTGTTGGCTACCGAGAAACTTACTGTTCCGGTTTTCCCTCGACTGGGAACACCGTAGGTGCTTCCTGCAAACGGAGAGTAATAAACCTCTTCGGGTGTACCATTGGTATTTATGCGGGTATAGCGCTGCCAATAACCGTAGCGGGACGAGCCGAAATCGGGCGCACCCGATACACGTATCGTAGGTGTCAGGACATGTCGTATCATCGGAATCTTTTTCCCGATAAAGGGCAGCGGTCGGTAATATCCGTATAATTTGGTTTGTGCGCTCACGCTGAACGAGTAGTTATAAACGTTGTAAAAACCGTATGTCGTATCTCTGACGACCGATGCGCTGCGGGGATCCCATTCCTGCATGATGCGGTGGGTATACATACGATCGGTAAACGAGAACGAGGGTGTGATATTGATATATTTGAATACACTGAATGTCGCCGATATGGGTATATTGTGCTGCATGCCGTTGCTCCAATCTCTGATAAGATTGGATTTGAGAAACATGTTTTGTTTGGTCTGTATCGAGTTTTTGAGATTTCCGGTGTAATTGAAACTTATTTTTTCATACCACTTTTCTTTTCCTACCCGGTTTTTGCGTTTGAAGGGGTAGATACGGCTCATGTTGATGGTAAGATTGGGGAAGGATACGTTTAGGGTGGAGTCGGAATTTCGTTGCGTTACGTTGGCGGTAAGAGCTATGCTGAATGGCGAATTGGGTACGTTGTATGAAAGGCTGACGGTAGAGCTGGTCGTATTGGTCGTAAAAGCGGTCGAGTTGCCATAATTGGTTAGGTTATTGTGGCTATAACCGCTGGTGGCGAAATTCACACTGGCCGAGAAAGTAAGATTGGGATTGGCTTTTCGGTCTTGTGTGTGCGACCATGTCAACTTGAAGTTGGTCTGTTTGGAATAGTCGGGCATACCCTTGTCGCCGAGTACGGTAACGAGGTAACTGAGGAAAAAGTTTCCGGAGAATTTGTAGCGTTTGACGTATGCCGATTGAGCGTTGAGACCCCATGAACCTTTTGTGTAGATCTCTCCTGTGAGGGCAAGGTCGATGTAGTCGTTGATGGCGAAGTAATAACCTCCGTCGCGCAGATAGAAACCGCGTGCGGTTTCATCGCCGAATGTAGGCATGATGATACCCGAACTGTATTTTTCGGAGAACGGGAAATATCCGAACGGGATAGCCAGCGGTAACGGTACGTCGCCCAATACCATATAAGCAGGACCGGCTACTACATCTTTCTTGGGACGCATTTTTGCCTTTGTCAGTTGCAGATAGAAGTGTGGGTGCTCGTGATTGTCGCAAGTTGTGTACTTTCCGTCTTTGAGAAAGTAGGAATCGTCGGGATTCTTTTTGGTTTTGCCTCCGGTCAGGTATCCCTCTCCTTGCTGGGTGATAACGTTGGTGATGAATGCTTTTTGGGAATCGAAGTTGTATTTCATCGTGGAGGTTTCGTATTCGCCGCTGGGGTCTTTGAATACGGGTTTACCCACGATGTCGCCGATTGAGTCGGGACGGCCGGTCGCGAAGATTTGGCTGCTGTCCATATCCATGTGCATTTCGTCGGCGGTGAGTTCCATAGTTTGGTAAGTAACGATGCTTCCGCCGAAAAGAAATCCCATGTTGTTATTGGTAAAAACGGCCGAGTCGTCGGCATGGTAGGTGATGACATCTTGGAAAGCCTCTTTTCTCGGTACTTTTGCCGAATCGGTAGCCAGACTGTCGGTCGTCAGGATTGTCGAATCGTTTATTTCGGTCGAGTCTCCGTATGTGATGGAAGAATCTGTCGGAAGAATGAAGTTCCCGGCTGCCGAATCCGGTGAGGATTCATTATCGGGGAATAATTGTCCCGGCATTACCGAGTCTTGTGCTTTTCGGGAAGAGTCTGTGGTATATGTCGGGTCGGAACGGAAATCGTTTTTGTCTCGACGGCGTTTGTTTTTTCTTTTATCGATGTTGTCGCCGGTTTCTTCGGAGTGGCTACCGTATACGGCACTTAGATAAGCGTGATATGCTTCGATTTTGTTATCGGATACACCGAAAAGATTCTCGTGATCGTTCTCCGCAGCCGAAGAATATGCGGGGAGTAATCCGAGAAAAAGGAGTAGCAGGGCTATGTAGAAAGTCTTATTTTTCGGTGGCATTCACTTCTTATGTGAGCAATCAGCCCACAAAGATAGGCAATCTGCCCGACATAGGGGTGTCGGGCAGATGTTTTAATAATTTTTAGATGAGAACGATAAGTCCCATTGTTCAAATCTCTTGACTGAGGCTTCACCGTATTTCGAAAGACTTTTTCGTATTTCTTCCGGTGTTTTTTCACAGTCGGGTTCCGATTTCGTGTAAAATTTGTCGGCGTAGCAGATAATTTGTTCCTCGATACTTACGGGTAACATATCGCGATGGGGAATCGGTAAATTTTCACGAATAATGTCGTCGAGTGAAAGACCTGCTCCGGTATGTCTCTCGCATACGAGGGCGTGGCGGAGCAATCCTTCGTTTTTCAGTAATTCGCTGCCGAGAGTTCCGTGGCAAATGTAAGGACGAGTACCGAAACACTGTATGTCGGGTGCGTGGGTAAGATAGATACCTATATCGTGCAACATCGCCGCCTCATAAAGGAAATTTTCGTCGGCTTCGAGTTCCGGATGAGAGTTGGCTATTTCCTGGGCTTTCTCGGCCACCCGCCGGCTGTGAGTTACCAATATATCGTATAAAGGCGAACCTTTTGCGTAATATTTGTCGATAAGAGTAAACGGATCCATTCCCATAAATTTATTCCAAGACGGTTACCCAGCCGTGTGTATCGGGTTCGTCGCCGTATTGAATGGCACGCAGCTTGTTATACAATCGGGTACATACGGGCCCCGGTTTGCCGTCTTTGGAGATGACATATGATTTTTTATTTTCGAGGTCATCGATGCGTTCGATAGGAGAGATGACCGCTGCGGTTCCGCAGGCTCCGGCTTCTTCAAAAGTCGATAGTTCTTCCTCCGGAACAGGCCGGCGTTCGACTTTCATACCTAAGTCTTCGGCCAGTTGCATGAGGCTGCGGTTGGTAATCGACGGAAGTATTGAGGTAGATAGGGGCGTGATATAGGTGTTGTCTTTGATCCCGAAGAAATTGGCAGCTCCGCATTCGTCGATGTATTTTTTCTCTTTGGCATCGAGATAGAATTCGCAAGAGTAACCCAGGTCGTGTGCCATTTTATTGGCACGTAGACTGGCGGCATAGTTGCCGCCTACTTTGTAGATACCTGTACCCAATGGGGCCGAGCGGTCGTATTCGCGAATGATGACATAAGGATTGGTGGCAAAACCGCCTTTGAAATACGGGCCTACCGGCGTTACGAATATGACGAAAAGGTATTCGCTGGCGGGGTGCACCCCTACCTGAGCACTGGTGCCGATGAGCAGCGGACGTATGTAAAGAGCGGCTCCGCTTTCGTACGGGGGAATAAAACGTTCGTTGGCTTTTACGACTTTTTTTACGGCGTTTACAAAAAGTTCGGTCGGGAGTTCCGGCATAAGAATGCCCCGGCATGTACTTTGCAGGCGTTCGGCGTTGGCTTCGGGACGGAAGATTCGTATTTTTCCATCTTTGCCCCGATACGCTTTCAACCCTTCAAATCCTTCCTGTCCGTAGTGTAGGCAGGTTGCGGCCATGTGCAGGTTGATGGTCTCTTCCGAGCAAAGCTCCAATGCTCCCCATTCCCCGTTGCGATAATAACAGCGTACATTATAGTCGGTACGCATATACCCGAACGGCAGATTCGACCAATCTATATTTTTCATGATGCTTTTATTTTATATGTTTTACTTATAGAGAATCACAAAGGTAAAACTTTTTCAATAAAAACGTTCTTTTTTCTTCTGATTTTTACTTTGCCGGTAAATTCTTCTTTTTGTACGACGAATGGAATTTGCTGGATAGGAAATGTAAGCCGGGGAAGTAAAAAGAAGCCTCAACTTTTTAGGGGTTGAGGTCTTCTATATCGAAATCAAAGTCGAATTCGGGGTCATCTTCCGGCATCGTGCCGAAAAAACTGTCTTCGGTAAATTTTTTCAGTTCTCGTCCGTCGCGTTTCGTGGGGCGGCCTTCTCCTTTGGCTCGGTTCACAAAACCGCTGATTCGTATCATTTCTATCAGTTCGTATTGCTCGGGTGGAGTTACATTTTCGAGGTATTGCGGTACGAGTTTGGCTCCCATACGGTTCTCGGCGAGGGCAAGGACTTTGAATGAATAAGTGATCGGCGGTTTACGCACTTCGATAATTTCACCCGTTTGTATGGGGCGGGAGGGCTTTACATGAGTACCGGCAATCGAAACCCTCCCTTTTTTACAGGCATCGGTGGCGATGGTACGGGTTTTGAAAATGCGGGTTGCCCAAAGAAATTTGTCGATTCTTATCTCTCCGTCTTTCGGCATGATATTATTTGTTGTTGAAATGGTTCATGGCATTTTGTATGCCGGCAAGACAAAACTCTTTAATGATTTCGCCGGCACGTTCGAGCCGTTCCGGTAACAGCTTTTCTTCTTCGGTAGGGAATGTCCCGAGAACGAAATCGATTTGTCCGCCACGCGGAAAATCGTTGCCTATGCCGAATCGCAGACGGGCGTATGCGTCGGTTCCGAGAATTTGTTGGATATGTTTCAATCCGTTATGTCCCGCGTCGCTTCCCCGGGGTTTCAGGCGCAGCGAGCCGAAAGGCAGCGCAAGATCATCGACGACGACGAGTAGGTTTTCGATAGGAATTTTTTCTTTTTGCAGCCAGTAGCGTACGGCGTTTCCGCTCAGATTCATATACGTAGAGGGCTTCAAGAGCGTGAGTATATGACCTTTCAGACGCATCTGGGCAACGAATCCGTATCTCTTGTCTTCAAAAACGAGATTGGACGCCTCGGCAAAGGCGTCCAATACTCTAAAACCTATGTTGTGCCGGGTAGCGGCGTATTCATCGCCGATATTACCCAGGCCTACAATCAGGTATTTCATGCCGTTATATCCTTATTATTCGGCTTTCGCTGCGGCACCGCGAGCGGCACGAGTCAGTTTTACTGCGCAGACAACGGCGTTTTTGGCATTCATGATTTCGAGGCCGTCGAAGTGCAGGTCGCCTACTTGCATGGTTTTACCCAAGCCGAGGTTGTCTACATTGATAACCATTTTTTCGGGAATGTGGGTGTAAACGGCTTTTACTTTGAGTTTTCTCATTTCGAGGCTTAGTTTACCACCGGCTTTCACACCTTCGGAGTGTCCTTCGAGGGATACGGGAACTTCCATTACTACCGGTTTCTTTTCGGTTACTTCAAGGAAGTCCATGTGAAGGATTTTTTCCTCCACAGGGTGGAATTGTATGTCTTTGATGACAGCCATTACTTTCTTTTTGCCGATGGTCAGTTCTACGGCGAAAATATCGGGTGTGTAGACCAGTTTACGAACGTCGTTGGTGGTAACGGTGAAGTCGGTTACGATAAGGGCTTGGTTGTTGCCTATTTCTACGACTTTTTCGCCTTCGTTCAATTTGCCGGTGTAGGGGAGGTTGAATACTTCTCCGCCATTGAGTACGGCAGGGATAAGACCGTTTTTACGCAAAGCCTTTACAGCTTTTTTGCCCAGATCGGTTCTGGGAGTTCCTTCTAATTGGAATGTTTTCATTTCGTTTGTTTTTTGTGTTACTCAAAATTAAGATTATCAGCTTCTTAATTTCCCATCGCACGGAATACTTAAAAAAGCACGGCAAAGGTAGGTACTTTTTTCGGAATCTCCAACATTTAGGGACCGAATATCTGGTGTTTTATGGATTCCGATAGTCCTTTTATAGGTTGTGTCGTTAAGGGAAAACGGATTTTTTCTTTCTTTTTTCAAAGATGATTTGGCAGAGAATCTTTTTGTGGCGAGATGGGCGGGCGTTTCTGCGTCTGCAAAAAAACGGTTGCCGATTTGGTGTTTACAATATAATCTCTTACCTTTGCGACGCTTTTTCGATGAAAGAGTTTCGGAAAAGTGGCCGGTCGGGTAGCTCAGCTGGATAGAGCAACAGCCTTCTAAGCTGTGGGTCGAGGGTTCGAATCCCTCCTCGATCACGAAAGTGAAACGAGACATCAATGACTTGATGTCTCGTTTTTTGTTTTTGGAAAAAATATGGATTTGGATCTTTTTCGGAAGAGTTTAGGTACCGACCATTTTTTTAGTACGGTGGTATAGAAGTGTGGTCAGGTCGTGAAAGTCGGAGATGATGTACGGTGCGGAATTGAGGTCGTCCTTGTCGTTCCAGCCCCGGCCTTTGAGCCATACCGGTGTGATACCCAACGAAAGGGCGGGAGCGATGTCGTTTTTGTAACTGTCTCCCACGACGATGGCTTCGGCCGGAGAAAGCTGCAATGTATCGAGGGCGAGACTGAAAATTGCCGGGCTGGGTTTGCGAATCCCGACGCATGCCGATTCGATAACGGTATCGAAACAGTTTTTTAGGTCGAAGTCGTCCAATACGGCAGATAGATTGCCGTAGAAGTTCGACACCAATGCCAGCCGGTAATCGTTGTGCAGTTTTTTCAGTAAAGGGCGTATCCCGTCTATATGATCGCGGGCTGTCGCATAACATTTTTCGGCGATAAGAGCCATACGGTTCCGGGTATCGGTGTTGTCGGATAAAAAACCGTGCGTTACACCGTAGTCAAGTTCGATAGCAAGTTTTTTTTGCAAAACTTCCCTGAACGTATCGTTGGTAGCAATAACCGGTTGCGCAGCCAACTGGCGTTCGCCTTGCACGTATATTTCCCGAAATATTTTATCTTCCAGTGAAAATCCCACCTCACGGTAAGCCTCTTGTAACATGATACCCCAATGTGTCCCGTTCGTATCGAGAGTACCGCCGAAATCGAAGAGTATTCCTTTGATGCCGTTCATGCCTTATCCTCCTTTTCGATAGTTGCGATAAATCGCCGGCATATACGTTCGTGCCGTGCGATCATATATATAAGGATAATGTTCATGACCGTGAGTTCGAACAGAAAGTAATATAGCGGCTTATCGAGCAACATGGCGGCGAAAAGCACAAAGATGCGGGTATTGAAAGTCAGAATATTGGTATATTTCATCAGCGGTTTGCTTTCGTGGCGGAAAGCTTCACGTAACGGTGCTGGCCATTCGTCTCCGTATCGATTGTCGAGCAGATGCCTGAGTTTTTGGAGCGCAGGGGTGGAGCGTTCTTGCTCCCGAGTATAACCGAGATAGATGAGTGCTGACAGCTTGGCGAAGATATTGGGAAACCAGGGTATTTTCGGATATTCGGAGGCGAGCTGATCCGAGTCGTCCCATTCGCTTTGTTGTTTACCTTTGAGGATAAAAAGATGGAAGTTCCGGTAATAATCGGCCATAGCCGCTTGTTTCACATGGAATATGCCGGTAAAAACGCCCAGTAACCAAGCGTAGGTGCTCCATCCCTCTTGTCCCGACAGTCGATAGGTGACAGCCACATATATCGTTACAAACCAGATGTCGCCACACATGCCGTCGAGGAAACGTCCCAAACGGGAATATTGTCCTGTCATGCGGGCCAACTGTCCGTCGGCGCTGTCGAGCGAATTGGCAATGACAATCAACACGATAGCCCATAAAGTGAGCGGCAGAGAGCCGAAGGCGAAAAGTACTCCTCCTGCCGTTCCTAAAATAATGGCGACAATCGTTACCGCATTGGGGACGATTCCTAATCGGCGGCAGATAAGCGCCCATATATAACCGATGGGACGATAGAAAATGAGATCGAAGGTTTCTTCGGTGTCGCGTGATTTCAATGTCGATGCCAGTGTAGGTCGTTTGGACGACGATTGGGCTTGTGCAGTTTGTTGTTCGGACATGTCAACGATTGAATTTTTTGATGATAGATGAGCCGATGTGTGCGACCGCTTCATGGAGGCATGGCGAGAAACTCGGCCAGTCGTTCAGGTCGATGAGGTGTATCGAGCCGTCGGGCGATACGATAGCGTCTCCGCCGTATATATACAATCCCAATAGCCGGGCTGCCCGTGAGCAGATGTCGCGCAACATATCTTCTTTGAACGGAATAAAAGTGGGGCTTCCGTTTATGCGTTCGTAGCCGAACTTGTCGAACCCCTTACGGCTGGGATAGCACCAATAAAAGAAAGGAGTTGCATCTATGCCGTAAAATTTTATGAGGTCTCCCGGTAGGTGTCGGTTTACGACTACACTGGCAATACCCCGTTCTGAAAAAGTTGGCAATAGACGCTGTGCGTCATTGCCGGTTCGGGCGAAACAGATGTCTTCGGGACACATGGCATATGTATCGCTCCGTTTCAGCCAACACGATTCTATGCCCGATTGTCTCAGATGCATGTCTATCGGCATCGAGGTATCAGCCGTGAAACTTTCGGGATAAGGAATTCCGTTTTGCAGTAATATGTGCGTGAGAATATCGCGGCGACAGTTTTTGATGCTTTGTACAGAATTGACAATGATAGAACCTCGGGATTCTTTTTCGGCCAGATATTCGAGTATCTCGTGTCCCCGTGCCATGTGGAATATCCATCGTTCGTCCCCGTCGGAGCGAATGAACTCTTCTTCGGTATAGGTCCGTACCGAAAAGCCGTTTTCTTCCAAGTAATTGACAGTTAAGGAAAATACGGCGCTGTCGTTGCATTCCCGATTGGGGGAAAACCGGCTGGCCCTGCTTATCCCTGCACAGATAGGTCTCATTGTTTGGGTCGTTCGTGGGTGTTTATAAAAGATTCGGCTTTTGCTATATCTGAGGCATGGTCTATGTCTATGATGCAGGAAAATGCATAGGCATTCAGTCGCAGACCGTTCCCGATAAGAGCGCGTTGGAAATTTCGCATGCGGGACATACCTGTTTCGATACCATCTTTCAATATGGGCAGTACAGAACGTGTAAATGCGTAAATTCCACCCGAAACATAACGACTCTCGGTTGTGGCCGAGTCGCCGAAAGCATGAATATTCATATCGGTGTCAGTTTCTACATAGAGAGGCTTCTCGTCATCGATGAAATCAGTTACGGCCATATATCCGTCGAGAGTATCGTCTTTCCTGAAAATGTCGATGTAACGGGCAAATTCCTGCTCGTCAAAAACGGGATCGACGGTCGTCAGGCAAAATTTTTCCTCGGTTATACCCGAAGCCAATTCGTAGAAACTATGCATCGAACTGGGGGTGTTTTTGATAATGAGGCGTATCGGGTAACGATGTTGCAAATTCTCGACATGGCGACGTACCTCTTCCCGTTCTTCGTTGATGATGATGTGTATGAGGGAGGCTTGGTTGTCGGAGAAAATACGGCACAACCGGTCGATCAGCGGGTCTCCGCCTACCGGTACGAGCGGTTTGGCGTATACTACCCCTTCTCGGGCGAGTCGCGATCCTTCTCCGGCAGCTATGACGGCATATTCCATATCGTTTATTCTTGGATTCGGTGGCTTTGCAAAAGTCTGAATTCCGATTATGAATAGACTTCGCTTTTATGATTTATAGTTGTCCGAAAAGATATAAATATCTGTTTTTGTTATCGGCATACAAAATTAGGCAAATATTCTTTCCCGGCGATATATTATCTATTATATTTTGCACGGCGAGATAAAGTGGAATCTATTAGTAATAAACCCATAAATTATTAGTAATATTTATCTTTTTGTAGAATTTCGACTTTCGATCTGCTGGAATTGATAACGCGGTAAGCCTCTTCGGCTGTTGCCGCCAGGGGACCCGATTTTTCCAGTTTGAGTGTCGATAACGCTGCGGCGAAGCAGCCGGCGTTGGGGTATGACACTCCTTTGTTCCGCATATAGAGATATCCCATAACATACGTATCACCGCAGCCAGTAGCATCGATTGTTTGTAGGGGTGGATAGGCTGGTATCTTGTAACAGAAGCCGTCGGCAAGTATGATAGACCCGAGGCTGCCCAGTGTGAGCAGAACTTCTTTTACGCCCCACGCCGACAATTGTTCTGCCGCTTGTTGGGGATTGGTGTAACCGGTAAGTACTGTGGCTTCATGCTCGTTTACTTTCAGAATGTCGATGTATTTCAGAATTTCCTGTTTTTCAGGCCAGTCGATGGGAGAGACTTTGTCTCCTTTTACTTCTCGCAGATAACCTTGTGCGTCGACCGAGAGAATGGCTTTTCCCGATAGGTACTTGATGACTTCTGGCGGGAAGTCGTCGGCCAATAAACTGCCCAAGTGAAAAAAATGGGCATTTTCTTTGTGCAAGGCATCGATAGTGAAGGGATCGGCTTTTGCCAGAACCCGCTGTGTGCGGTTATCGCTGTTCTCGCCGTACCGATTTTCGAAATAAACGGTATGCCGGCTCGGTAGTACATCTATGTCGATGCCGGCCTTTCGCAATTCGTCTACGACCGGATACTCTTTACTTCCCAGTGCGGTTATCAGTTTATAACCGGTCAAGGCGTGCAGACTGGCCATACCTCGGGAAAAATAATAGGCTGTTCCACCCGGCATGTAAGAGATGTGTTGCGGGGTAATTATTTTGTCGAGCGTGATGTGTCCTATACAGCAGATGTCGGTCATGCCATGTGTTTTTGGTGTGTAAAACGGCCGCAAAGATAGCGCTTTTCAATGAAAAACAATCGGTTGTATCATCGTGTTATTACAGAAATTCCGAATAAAAAGTATAAGTATATCCTGGTCGAAAAAGAGAAGCCTTATTATGAGACGTTGGGTTTGCGTTACACCATTCCGGGGCTGGAATGCGTGTATATTGGTTATCAGGTAAAAGCACATTTACTCAAAGCCGATTGTATGGCTTTGAGTGTAGGAATAAGGCTGGAAAAATTGAAAAAACGGGGTGGTTGTACGATTTGATTTTTGCTATGAACAATTTAGACGATTATCCGTTTCTTTTGATGCTGAATTGGTCGTTTTGTCGTTGTTGATGCTCGTTTTATCGTAATGCAATTTGTTGTCGGAGTATGCGGTAGAAAAGTAATAGATAAAACTGTTTTTTAATAAAAAAAGAGTTATCTTTGTCGTCGCAATTATTTTGCAGGAATTAAAAATAAGGAAAAAGTATTTTTATAAGAAAATGGAAAAAATGAATGTAAAACCGGCAGACGGTAAATTGGGCGTCTTGTGTGTCGGCCTGGGAGCCGTTACAACGACGTTTATGACTGGTGTGTTAATGGTTCGTAAAGGGCTGGCTAAACCGGTCGGTTCGATGACTCAGTATGACAAGATACGGGTAGGTCGCGGTGCCGACAAAAAGTACCTGCATTATAATGAAATCGTACCTATGGCGCAGTTGAGCGATATCGTATTCGGCGGTTGGGACGTATATCCTGCTAATGCTTACGAGTCAGCCATCAATGCCGAGGTTCTGAAAGAAAAAGACATCAATCCTGTAAAAGACGAGTTGCAGAAAATCGTCCCGATGAAGGCTGCTTTCGATCACGAATATGCCAAACGTCTCGACGGTGATAATATAAAAAATTGCGCTACCCGTTGGGAAATGGTTGAGCAATTGCGTGAAGACATTCGTAAGTTCAAGGCCGAAAACAATTGTTCTCGTATCGTTGTGCTGTGGGCCGCATCGACCGAGATTTATGTGCCATACAATGAGACGGTACACAATACTCTTGCCAATCTCGAAAAAGCCATGAAAGAGGACGATCGGAAACACGTCGCACCTTCGATGTGTTACGCTTACGCGGCTTTGGCCGAAGGCGCTCCTTTTATTATGGGTGCTCCCAATACGACAGTCGATATTCCCGCTATGTGGGAAATGGCCGAAAAGACAAAAATGCCTATCGCCGGTAAAGACTTCAAGACAGGGCAGACTCTTGTGAAATCGGGATTTGCACCTATTATCGGTACCCGTTGCCTTGGCCTTTCGGGTTGGTTCTCGACCAATATACTCGGTAATCGCGACGGATTGGTGCTCGATGAGCCGGCAAACTTCCATACCAAAGAAGTGAGCAAGCTCTCGACGCTCGAGTCGATTCTTGTTCCCGAAAAACAACCCGACCTTTATACCGACTACTATCATAAGGTGCGTATCAATTATTATCCCCCGCGCAACGACAATAAAGAGGGCTGGGATAATATCGATATTTTCGGCTGGATGGGTTATCCCATGCAGATAAAGATCGATTTCCTCTGCCGTGATTCTATTCTTGCAGCTCCCCTTTGTCTCGATTTGGTTTTGTTGAGCGACCTTGCAGCTCGCGCCGGACGTTATGGTATACAACGTTTCTTGAGTTTCTTCCTCAAAAGCCCGATGCATGACTATACGCAAGGCGAAGTGCCAGTAAACCACCTCTTCCAACAGTATGTCATGTTGAAAAACGCCCTCCGCGAAATGGGTGGATACGAGGCTGATGAAGAGATCGATTAATTCCCCGTGGATATATAATTGAAAAGAGAAAAGAGGTTGTGTCCGCAAGGCACGACCTCTTTTGTTTGGATAGTATCCCGTCTGGGCTTGGGGGATTATGATATTTCGGTGTCGGAGTTATGTTATGGGAAGTTTGTAAGAGAAGGTTGTTTGATGAATTTATAGAGGTGGAATGTTTTCTGAAAATCTAAAAAAATATAAGAAAAGGAGTCGGGCAAGTCAAAACCTTGTATCTTCGCATTTGTTCTTTTTTTCGTATGGAAATATCATTTCGACCTATCATTCTTGAATCGCGATCAGAAATCGTTCGCTATACGTTCTCCGGCCTTTATCGTAATTGCGATTTTGCCTTTGCCAACATGTACAGTTGGCAGTTCCTTTATGGAAGCGAGTATGCTGTCGTCGAGGATACGTTGTTTGTCCGGTTTTATATCGATAACCATCGTCCCGCTTATATGATTCCGCAAGGGGCTTTACCATTGCAGGATAGTATAGAGATGTTGCAGGCCGATGCCCGGAATTTGGGGCATGCCTTATGTCTGCTCGGTATCTCGGAAGAAGGTCGTACAGCCTTGAACGAGGCTTTTCCTGAGCGGTTTCGTTTTGTTGTAGAGCGTGATTATGCCGATTACATCTATTTGAGGGAAGATTTGGCAACACTCTCGGGAAAACGATACCAATCGAAAAGAAATCATATCAACCAGTTTGTCAAAAAATACCCCGACTATCGTTATTTACCCCTTACGCCGGAACTTGTTCCCGAATGTTTGCGCTTTGGAAAATTGTGGCTCGATGGTAGTCAGCCCGAGTATGCCGAAGGTCTGTCGAACGAACGTCAAGCTATAACCCGGGCGTTGGCGCATTTCGATGAGTTGGGTTTGCAAGGCGGTACATTGTGGGTTGGCGATAAGATGGTGGCATTTACCTACGGATCGCCCATTACGCGCGATACCTTTGGCGTCCATGTCGAGAAAGCCGATGCCTCTGTTGATGGTGCATATACGATGATCAACCGTGAGTTTGCCCGTTCTATACCCGGGTCGTATGTATATGTCAATCGGGAAGAAGATCTCGGCATACCCGGGTTGCGGCAGGCGAAACTTTCGTATCAACCGTTTCGTTTGCAGGAGAAGATGGCGGCGTTTTATTCGCATAGTGAGACAAAAGACAAGGAAGAGGTTTTATCCGGGAGTACGGCTGTTTCCGATCCGTTGATATTGCGTCGGGCGACCTCCGCAGATAAGTCGGCTGTTATGGATTTGTGGCAGACCTGTTTCCATGACGATCCCCGTTTTCTCGAACTTTTCTTTTCCCGCAAGTTTTCTCCCGACAGGTGTTGTGTCGTAGTTCGCGGGGAGAGACTTTGTGCGGCATTGCAACATCTGCCATATACATTGTCGTTATGGGGCGGAGAAGAGCCGATGTCTTATTGGGCCGGATTGTCGACTTATCCCGAAGAACGTGGCCGCGGATTCATGGGTGCGTTGATGACTCATGCTTTTACCTTGTTGTGTCGCAGGGGATTCTTGTTGGTTTCTCTGATTCCGGCCGAGAAGTCTCTGTATGATTATTACGGGCGTTTCGGATTTGAAACGGCATTTTATTGCCGGAAATATCTTTATGAGATAAATGGGGTGTTGCCTGCGTCAGATGCGGTGCTCGACAATACGTTCGATAGTGAGTGGTTGAGCGGGGAGTGGTGTCGGCTCACGATGGCGTATTCTTGTCGTGTGTTGCATGATACCGATGATTTCGATGTGGTTCGTACCGATGTACGGTTGGCGGGAGGCGATGTTTGGGTCACTTCGGTCGCTGGAACGGCGACGGCAGTGGCCGTTGTGGTCCCCCGGGGAGATTCGTTGATTATTCTCGATATCTGTGCCGACGGAGAAATGGCAATGGCCGGAATCATTTCGGCTCTTTGTCGCCGGTATTCGCCGAGGCGGTTGTCGCTTTCGTTGCCCGACGGCAGCGAAGTAGGAGAGATTCTTCCTTCTCTTTTATCGGGGATTGCTTTGAAATCGTCCGAAAGGGAGGCATCGGGAATGACTCGTATTGTCGATGCGGAAACACTGCTCGGCCGGTATGCCGATGCTTATCCGAACAGGACACATACGATACGTCTGAGAGATGATCTCTTGCCTTCCAACTCGGGGATATATACGATAAAAGAGGGGCGCTCGGGAAAGCAACCCCTCTCGTTATCGGGAACAGATACTGTGTGTGATTATGATTTCGATGTTCGGGCGTTGACCCGATGGTTATTTCTCGAAAAAATCGATACGGCTCCTTATATGTCGCTGATGCTCAGCGAATGATTATTATTATTTCTTTTGTCGAGATACCGGTATTTCGATACGTCCCGGTACAATAGGTCGTCGCAAAGCTCTGATGATAAGCCATACACCGGCAATGACGAAAGGTATGCTGAGCCATTGACCCATATTGAGGAGCATATCGGCTTCGAAGGCTTCTTGGTCATTCTTGACGAATTCGATGAAGAAGCGGCTGAGAAATACACCGACGAAGAAGACCCCGAGTATCAGTCCGGGGCGATCGCCTGCACGACGTTTCCAGTACATATACATGAGCAGCCCGAAAACAGCGAGGTAACACAATGCTTCATAGATTTGCGTCGGGTGCGACGGTTCGGTGAAGATGGGCTGTGCTCCGTAAGTATGCCACACACTCACATTTTCGATAAATCGGAATCCCCAAGGCAAAGAGGTTGCATGTCCGTAGATTTCGTGGTTCATGAGATTGCCCATGCGAATAAGGGCGCCGACAAGGGCCGTAGGGATAGCCAATCGGTCGACGGCCCATAACATATCGCGGTGGGTAACCCTTCGGGAGAAAATGTAGAGGGCGATGAGGATACCTATTGTTCCCCCGTGGCTGGCAAGTCCGCCTTCCCATATTTTAAGAATGTCCAACGGGTGAGCCGAGTAATATTCCCAACCGTAGAATAGGCAATGACCCAGACGGGCCCCGATGATTGTTGCGATAATTGTGTATATGAATGCTTTGTCGCACCAGCCGGCGGGGGCATTGTCATGTTTGTAAATGCGTTCTTCTATGGCGTAACCCACAAGAAATCCTACGGCAAAGAAGAGTCCGTACCAGCGAACCTCACGCCCGAAAATAGAGAATATCGCCGGGTCGGCCGTCCAAGTAATGGCGTCGATCAACATGAGAGGAAATTAAACAAGATGCTTGATAAGGTCTTCGCGTTCGCCGTAGAGCATGTCGATGACTGGAATCTCGATCATCGTATAACAACCCGGTTGCTGGCGGAATGATGCCCGAGCTACTCCTACAAGGATTTGCGCCGTAAGAGCGGGGTTGTTGATTTTCATGTTGAACTCCAAAATCTGGTTTTGCGTTTTCCCCGATACGCCTTTACGTATCATGTGTACACCGTGTCCCATATCGAGGAGATCGTTGACGCATTCCACCTGCATGACGTGTGTTTCATCGTTTGCGAAATAAGGATCGCTTTTGATGGCTTTGGCTACGTCGTCGAACTTATATCCGTCTTTCAACTCGATATATACCATACGGCGGTGAATTCCTGTTCCTAATGGAATAGTCATGGAGAGTGCGGCATTTACACCTTCTACGGCTTTTACGGCAACCGTATGGCCCATACTCATGCCCGGACCGAAATTGGTATAGGTTATGCCTTTTGGGGCAGCGGCTTGCATGAGGGCCCGCACGATCGAATCGCTACCCGGATCCCAGCCGGCGGCTGTGATCGCTACGGTATCGTGTTTTTTACAGATGTTGTCGAGACGATTGCGGAGACCGGCTATCTGTGTGTGTATGTCGAAACTGTCGACCGTATGAATACCTCGTGCGAGTATTTTTTCGGCAAATTCTTCGACTTTACGGGTTGGCGTACACAATATGGCTACGTTGATATTTTTTAATTCGTCAATGTCGGAAACGACAGAATAGTTTTTCAATTCATCGGGGACATTAGTCGCATCTCGGCGAACGATGCCGGCAATTTCGAAGTCGGGTGCGGCCGATAACGCGTCGAGTACATACTTTCCAATGTTGCCATAACCAATGATGGCTGCTCTCATTTTTTTCATTTTGTTATGTATTTTATCATTAATGAGTTGAAAATGTCTATTTTTATGCCACAAAGGTAGCTTTTTTATTTGAATAATAGTGGTTTTGATGTTAAAAATTTATTGCGTATCTTTGCTCGTGGAAAATCTTCGCATTTATGATACATCAGCAACTTATCGTCGTACCGGCTCGTTGTCGGGGATATCATTTGATAACCAGCATGATATTAAAGAAGTTGGGCGAATTGCCCGATGCAGGTTTGCTCAATCTTTTTATCCAGCATACTTCGGCGGCTCTTACCATCAATGAAAATGCCGACCCTTCGGTACGTACCGATTTCGAGTCGGCCGTGAATCGCATTGTGCCCGAAGGTGCATCTTATTATACCCATACCCTGGAAGGAAACGACGATATGCCCGCCCATGTCAAGAGCTCGTTGTTCGGCCCCTCGCTCACTATACCTGTTCGGGACGGTCGGCTGGCTCTCGGTACGTGGCAGGGTATTTATCTGTGTGAGTTCCGTGATTATGGGGGAGACCGCCGTATTTTGGCGACATTGTATTATTGAGGAGGAAGAAGCGAACCGTATTTGTCGAGTAGGACAAGTCTTTTTTCTACGAAATCCCGTATCAGGCGAGCCGTTTCTTCCGACCCTAAAATAGATGAGTTTACCGACAGGTCGTACGAAGAAGATACTCCCCATTCCTTGTCGGAATAAAAGTTGTAATAGCCGGCTCTTCTTTTGTCGATTTTCATTGCTTTTTCCATAGCCTCTTTTTCCGATAGGAATTCATTTTTCTGAATTCGGGCGATCCGGTCGTTCATGGCGGCATGTATGAATACCGAAATGCAACGCGGGTTTTCCCGTAAGATGTAGTCGGCGCAACGACCTACGATGACGCAAGAGTGTTTGCGGGCGATATTCTGTATCACATCAGCTTGTAACTTGAAGATGTTTTCATTGCAGAGCGCCCCCTCATAATTGAATGAAGAAAAACCTAACATGGCGTGGTAGAGACCCGTCGGTGTCGTTTCATCTGCTTTTTCGAAATAATGCGGGTCGATCCCGCTCTCTTTGGCTGCTTCCTGTATCAACTCCTTATCGTAATAGTTGATATTCATGAGCCGGGAAAGTTGTCTCCCGATTTCCCGGCCGCCACTCCCGAATTGTCGGCCGATGGTTATGATAAAATTCTCGTTCATAATAACAGGCTTTTTCTGCATACAAATATACAATCTTTACCTGTAAGCCGGTTACGGTACGGGCTTAAAAAAGTTTTACGATTCGGACTTCTTTCTGCGTATAAAAACAGACCTTTTTTATCAATTCGTTATCGCTCGGGAGAAAAGCCATAAAAACTGTTATATGCTAATTGTTTTGTCGGAAAATATGTACATTTGTACAGCCCTTGCCGCAAGTTGCGGCAGGCCGATGCAAATGATGAGTAAAACCATGTGCCAACGTCTGTTTCTCTATCTGTTGCTGTTGCCTTGTTGCATATGGCAGGCAGCGGCTCAACTCAATACCGAACGCATTACCTATATCGGTCGCAATGCGCTTTATTTCGAGGATTATGTGTTGGCAATACAGTATTTCAATCGGGTCATACAAGTAAAACCCTATTTGGCCGACCCCTATTTTTATCGTTCGGTTGCCAAGTTGAGTCTTGAAGATTTCAGAGGGGCCGAGGAAGATGCGACCGAGGCGATCGAGCGGAATCCGTTTATTGTAGATGCCTATCAGGTGAGGGGAATAGCCCGGCAGAATACCGGTAATTATCAGGGTGCAATAGATGATTATGCGGCGGGCTTGCGTTATGCCCCCGAGAACAAGCAGATGTTGCTCAATAAGGCTATTGCCGAGGTTCAGTCTGAACAATATACCCAAGCTGACAGCTCTTTTTCCCGGCTTGTAGCCATGCATCCCTCTTATTACAATGCCTATGTGAGTCGTGGACAGTATCGAATAATGCGAGGAGATACGTTGGCGGCACTTGCCGATCTCGACAAGGCCATAGAAGTCGATAAGTGCCGGGCACAGGCCTATGCGCAGCGTGGCATACTGACGGCTATTTATAAACATGATTACGATGCGGCTTTGGACGATATCGATAAGGCTTTGCGCTTGGAACCGAATACACCTTCGTATTATATCAATCGGGCACTGATACGTTATTATCGCGAAGACCTGCGCGGGGCTATGGACGATTACGATAAGGTGCTCCGCCTCGAACCTACCAATCTTATTGCCCATTATAATCGGGGGCTGCTCTCCCTGACAGTCGGAGCGAAAAACGATGCCCTTGCTGATTTCAATTATTATTTGCAGCGGGAACCCGATAACCTTATTGCCCGTTATAATCGGGCTATTTTGTTGAGCGATTTGGGCGAATACCGCTCAGCGGTGGGTGATTTCGATGCCGTACTCGAAGCGTATCCCGATTTTTATCAAGGATTTTACGCCCGTTCCGAGGCAAAACGTTTGTCGGGCGATATGGCCGGCGGCAAAAAAGATTATGAACGGGCTATGACGCTTTATGAAGAATCGAAAAAACGCCGTTCCGATGTTGTACAGAACGATGACGGAACAGAAGACGATACAGAAAAGGTGCGGAAAGAGTCGGATCGAAATATCAATAAATTCGACCGTCTTTTGGTTGCCGACAATACGGCGGGAGTAGAACAGCAATACACCAGTGAAATACGCGGGCGTATACAAGACCGTGTGCAGAAAGTCGAGATATTCCCGTTGTTTACGCTTACTTACTATGAGAAGAGCGATGCCGTGCGACGGGGTGTTTTTTATGTGCCCGAGTTGGCTGAGCTCAATCATACCCGGTTGTTCGGCAAGCGTCTTTTGCTTTCCAATACGACTCAACCGCTCGATTCGTTGCAGGCTTTGTCGCATTTCAATTCGGTATCCGATTATTCGCGACTTATCGGTATCAATCCATCCAACCCTGTTCCTTATTTCGGTCGGGCGATCGATTTCATGTTGTTGCAGGATTTCGATAATGCGCTTGTCGACCTCGACCATGTTGTGGCATTAAGTCCCGATTTTATGTTTGCCTATTTCCTTCGGGCGTATGTCCGTTATAAACAGATCGATTATCGCCTTTCTACGACGGATACCGAGAGTCGGGCATCATATTCCATTTCATCGACGCCTGGCGTAATGACGCAACCGAGCAAACTTTCCGATCTCGGTTTGGTGAGGGAACCTTCAAATGTCGAGTATGAGATGGTCTTACACGATTATGATATGGCGATTGCTTTGGCTCCTGATTTTGCCTATAACTACTATAATCGGGCCAATGTACGATGCAGTAGGCAGGATTTCAAAGCGGCGGTCGCCGATTATACGGCGGCTATCGAGCGCAATCCCGATTTTGCCGAAGCCTATTATAATCGAGGTCTCGTCTATATCTATCTAGGGCAGAACGATGAAGGAATTGCCGATTTGAGCAAAGCCGGAGAATTGGGCGTCGTGTCGGCCTATAATGTCATTAAACGCCTTAGCGATTGAGTTCTGACCGCAGGAAGGAAAAATCTTTTGCTAATCGGATATATCCCCTTATGGGGCACGAT
>ULRQ01021788.1_pt1 | contig 23119 bp, 22 predicted proteins | sample 1955491 | NCBI WGS metagenome assembly ULRQ01 (sample SAMEA4835684, study PRJEB28245) | human gut metagenome | biome: gut microbiome; material: fecal sample | place: Denmark | collected 2008 | reverse complement strand
TTAATAATTAAATTTATCTATCAATAAATGTACTAGTGTTGTGTTTAGGATTAAATTGTCTAGGTGGGCCAAGAAACATCCCAATGATGGGTATTATTCCCCTCTTCAATCCTAAAGTTACCAATTGATAACCATAAACCTCTTACAGAATTATAGGCCCATACATAAACATTATCTCCAACCCCTCTATCCTTAGTAGTACTTTGAAGAGAATTCACAGTTATTTTACCTTCTACTGAGTCCACTATAATACCCTCACGTATTAAGCTCATATCATACATAAAGTCAGAAGTATGAGGCATATTAGCCGTATCAAATAATCCCCACGTATCTTGATCATTACCATTTGAAATATTTAAACTTAATTCCAATCTGAAATTATTTATTTTAGCTTCTTGAAGAACTCTGAAAATTACTGTTTTTCCAGATGACTTTTGTCTAAGAGTATTGGCTGCTGTTCTTACAGCAGAGCCTGCTTCAGCTATATTTGCCATAAACCTAAATGGGGATTGAGAATCTGGTGTTAATACTATACCTATAACTTGATTTTCTATCTCCAAATTTACAGTTTCTATAGCGGCTACAGGTAAGGGGCTACCATTGTGAGTAGAGATAAGATTCAATACATGTTTATTTGCCAATCCACTTGCGGGAGCTGAGAATGTGAAATCGGTGTAATGCCCATTACCATCTGAGTCAGTAATATAAAACTCATAGACATCTCCTGCTTCTTGAATTATTGTCAGAGTACAAGTTTTACCCGATTCTCCTTGAGTAAGAGTTATTACTCCAGTTCTAGATGAACTACTGTTATTAATAGCTACGGTATACCTAACCGTACTGCCATCATCTTGGATAGTAATCCAGTCAACATTAGAAGAAGCCCACCAATTAGTAAATCTCTTCCCATTTTTAAGAGAATTAATTATAAAAGGTCCATCCATAACCCCGTCATTTCCAGGCCAATTATCATAAGTAATACCTGTACTCCAAGGATCTGAAGTAGTTTTCCTAATATAAAACTCATAAGTTGAAGCACTCTGTTGTACAGTTTGTACTAACTCTCTATCTAAGCCATTAGGTTGATTAGCTCTAATTGTAAGAGTTCTGCCTGAAGTCTTTGAGTTCTCAGGTATGGTAAGAGTTACTTTAAAGTAATAACCACTCACATTAGTAATAGTTTCGGTTACTCCGGATGGCAAAATAAGAGTAGGTTTAATAGCTTCGGTAGAACTTAAAGAACCGTTAACATATCTAGACCTATAACTTTTTATATAAAAAGAAATATTACCTCCTTTACCTTCAACAGTACCAATGGATAAAGTACTAGTTTTATAACCACTATTCTGTTGAGTACTATGTTCAAATACTATACCGCTACTAGGATAAGTTACCTCAGCCGAATTCTGTGTAATGGTTAAATATACAGGAGTTGCCGTATCATAAGTAAACTTAATCTTAAAAGTTCTAGGTGATGAGTTAGGGTTTGGTGCTACACTAATACTACATCCACTAGAAGTTTTACCAGAGATGGTAATATCAGATGAAGTTCCCTCAACTACTTCAGCTGAAGTATAAGTAGTTCTAATGTTTTCTACATAAGTTCCGTTTATATATTTATCATAATTGGCATTTACTATCAACCTAAATTCTGAACCAGTTCCAGGTACATTTTTAGTAGTTGGGGATATAGATAGGTGATCTACATAGGTTACTTGACCTCCTTCCTGAGAAATTGAGATAGTCTGATCTGTAGCAGTTGGGAAATCGAAAGTAACCGTAAAATTTCTAGCAGAACCACTATTACTTGGGATAGAAATACTATTACCACTAATAGAAGCCGGACTAGAAACTCTTACGGTAGCAGTTTCTGATTCTGTATAACTACTACCTTGACCATTCCAAGTATAAGTTCTACTTGCACTCTTAGCAGTTACATTAGATTGACCTCCACTGTAACTGAAAGAAGTTTTATCTACTCTACAGTTATAACTCCATGGGGAATAAATTTTTCTACCTGCTGCCTGAGTAAATGTTGCCTGTAAGGTTTTACCTGAATACTTCTGAGTCCAAGTTACAGTGATTGATTTACTATTAGTAGATGTATTGTTGGGTACTATTCTACCTTTATTACCGTCGTAATCTGTAGTATACCAAGAACCTTCCGAAGTTTTAGTGACATCATTCACCAAACTTTGAGTAGTAGTATTAACACCGTTTACTTGCTTAACTCGATTAGAAGCATATGAACCAAATGGGTATGTACCTCCAGTAGCTGGAGCATTAAAAGAAGGATTACCATTCGGATCCCACTGGAATGTATAAATCCATTGCTCGGCATTGATATCCTCTAACTTGACACATTCATTGTTACCATAGCTAGCAGCATTACTAATTACAATAACCTTGTCAACATTGGAGTCCTTACCATTATTGAGTGCTAACAACTCAGCCTTGGTAGGGCACTCATTAGAGGTCTTACCAAGGCCGGTCTTATTCAGAATAGCACTCCAAGTTGCTATTTCTGCCATATTACTTATTGTTTAATTGTTTCTTAAAGTCTTCGAATTCTTTTCTCAATAACTTAACTCCTTCGAGAGCCATGACACTGAGCATTTCATATTCTACTACTTTTACTTTTACATATTCCTGACCATCTTCTCCGACGAAAGTTTCGAATCTAGATTGGTTAGGTACTTGAGAAGCAGGTATAGTATTCTCTGATACCAACAGAGGTTCAATTTCCTCTAAGCTCTGAGCAATAGTTCCCACTTGGTATTTACCATTCATCTTGAAGTGAACCGTGGGTATATTGCAGATTTGGTCCAGAGTATGGTTTAAATTCTCCACTTGAGATTTTAATCTACCATCGGATTCCTTCCAGAAACCAGAAGCTGCAGTAGTTTTAGCAAATACTACTTGGTCTGTAGTAGCCAATCCTAATTGAGCTCTAGTTACATTATGAGGATTATCTCTTCTGTTTGCATGGGTACTTAAGTCGGTCTGAGCTTTTGTACCTGCAGCCTTAGCATCTGCAATAGCAGCAGCCTGAGCAGTAGATACTGGCATATCTGCTGGAGCTAAGTTCTGTACATTACCTAAACCTACTTGGGCTTTGGTTACATTGTGAGGGTTACTCTTATTGCCAATATGAGCATCTAAGCTTTCCTTGATTACTTTGTCAGAATCCTGGATTAATTTCTCTAATGCAGTTTTAGCAGCATCAGTATAAGCCTTAGCTTCATTCAGAGCATTGGTAATATCCCCATTTAGACCAGAGTTAAGTTTATTGAACATCTCCCGAGTCAATACTCCAGCTCGATTAGCATTAGCAGCTAAAATTTCTAATGTCTGTGTAGTAGCTTCACCATATACTCCATCAGCTTTAGTAGATTTACTAATCTGTACCCAAACTTTATCCGTATTCTGAACTACTCCTTTACCAGAAATTATAATAGTACCCGGGATAGAATCAAACAGTTTCTTATCTGCTGCAGTTTGTACACCTGCTAAGTCTTTGGTAGCAGCTGGGATAGGTTGATTATAAGTATTTACACTTGCAGTATTACCAAAATCTGAACAATCGAAATTTAATCTAACTTCAGTAGCATTTCTAGTCCAAGCTCTGTCATCCTTAATATGAGAATAAAACTTTAGATTATCATTCAGAGATTTTCTCCAATCAGCTAAAGCTTTACCCTTACCTCCATCATAAGCAGTACCAGTAACTTCTCCAAGTATCAAAGAAGAAGTATTACTATCTACAAACTGAGTACCTGACCAACGGAATTGATAAGAGGGTTCATCCTGGGTAATATTCAAATATATCTTACCTGATTCTCCAGTAATAGGATTAGCATGATCTGGGTCAGAATATAATTTAATGTTGCTCAGCTTTCCAGTTTCACTGACATCATAAGTAGCATAAACTTCGATAACATCATCAACATAAGAAGGCAATTGACTAGAAGGTACTAATCCATTACCATCCAAAGATGCAAATCCATTAGCCTTACCCTTAGTTGCTACGAAATCATCATGCTTCTTTTCTAAGTTATTGATATTAGTTTGTAACTTATTCTCAAGAGCAGTATCTGCAGCAGCTCTGGCTTCTTCTTCTTCCTGAATCTTTTGCATCTGAACCTGGTCGTATTCAGCACGAGCATCTGCCTCTTCTTTGATAGCTTGAGTAAATTTGGTGTCTAATGCCTGGTCTGCATCCTTTCTATCTTCGATTTCTTGAGCAAGGGAAGCTTCGGAAGAATTCTTCAAGGCTTCAATTGCATCTTTTCTATCTTGGATTTCCTTAGCAATCTGCTGGGGTAAAGTTTCATCCAACTTAACCTTATCAGCAGCAGACATAGTACCAGCTTTAGTAGTTGAGGCTACTGGTAAATTAAAAGTGGTATTATCATCTTTATATATACCTTCGTTTACAGTTTTTCGGTTTACTGATACTGTAACTTTATTAGCATCTGAAGTTGCTCCTTCTCCAACTACTACAGTCTGAGGAATAGAGTTAAATAACTTCTTATCTGCTGCAGTTTGTACACCGGCTTTCTCAGCAGTAGAAGCGGGGATATCTACAGTGAAATCATTAGATTTCTGTATACCTTCATCGGAGTTATATGTACTTCTACTTATGTTAGTAGTAACCACACTAGCCTTAGGTGTATAACTAGCTCCCGTGATATAATCATTAGGCATAGAATTCCCTCTCTTCTTATCAGCTGCTGACTGAAGACCGGCTTTAGCATCTGTAGAAGCAGGGATAGCAAACTTACGAGGCATAGGTTCTCCATAGAGATTACCTTCTCCTTTTACAGAACTCTTAAAGTTTACCTCAGCAGAAGTACCATTGATAACTAAGTTCGGATCAATTTCCGTAACCATAGTTAAAGGTAAAGCATCAGAAGTAGCTTCTTCTTTTTGGAGACGTTCATCTAAGCCATTAGTGATACCATTGAATTTATTTTCAAGAGCCGTATCTGCAGCTTTTCTATCCTCGATTTCTTTATCGATACGTTTACCCAGTGCATCATCAGCAGCAATTCTTGCAGCCTCTTCAGCATCGATATTATCCTGGAGAACCTTATCAGCAGCCTTTCTCTCTTCGCTCTCAGTCTTAAGGTCCTGAGTATTCTTATCTACTTTAGCTTCAATACGAATATCCTCGGCCTTTCTAGCCTCGATTTCTGTATTCAACAGTTTCTTGATTTCAAGATAACCCGTATTCTGATTACTTTGTAAGCCCTGAATCAATTCCAAATTACGTTGAATATTAGCAGTATTCTTAGCAATTAATTCATCCTGAGCCTGAGCCTTTGTTAATAATTCAGAACGAGTTTCTGTTACGAAAGTTCTCAGTTCACTTACTGTAGCATTAAGAGTAGTACTTAATTCAGTAAACTTCTGAGTAACTTGTTCATCAGCTGCAGTTCTATCGGAGATTTCCTTATCTATAATACCTTTAAGTTCAGTCAGCTTGTTGGTAATTGTAGTAGCAAAGTTAGGATCATCTCCCAATGCTTTTGCAATCTCTTCTAGTGTATCTAATACTCCAGGAGCAGAACCAATAACCTTTTGGATTGCAGCTTCTACTTGTTCGGCATTCTGATAGTTAGAATCGTTTTCCAACTGAGATACCTTAGTAATGTAGTTAGCAAATTCCTGGATATTATCTAACTTAGCTTTTAATAAGTCGGTAAAGTCATTTGAAGAAAGCTCTTTGCCATCTACTTTATCAACCTTTCGGTCATTCAAGTTTTCAACAGCCTGAACTCTATCTGATACTTCCTGAGTAATCTTATTCTCTAACAGAGTGTCTGCCTGAGTACGATTAAGGGTTTCAGTATCAATATTATTCTGAAGCTTGGTATCTTCTTGTAGTCTACTTTGAGCCTCATCATTGATATCTTTAGATATAGCTACCAAATCATCTTTGTGATTTTCCATAGCTGTAGTCAGAGAATCCTTAAGAGCTTGTTCAGCAGCCTTAGCTCTTTCTACTTCGGTTTGAATAGCAGTAGTGTTATTAGTTACTTTCTCCCTGAGCTCATCTAAAGAACCGGTTACTCCACTATTGAGGCTATCTATTCTGGTGCTTAAAGCATCATCACCTGCCTTACGATCTTTAATCTCCTGGTCGATTCGAGCATTGATTTTCTCATCTTCATTTACCCGGGCAGTAGATTCAGTATTTATCAAGCCAGTGAACTTATTATCTAATAAAGTATCTGCTGAAGTTCTATCAGAGATCTCCTTATCGATATTCTGCTGTAAAACAGTATCACCAGCTTCTCTCTTTGAAACCTCAGTGTTCAAGTCGATATTTACCTTATCTACCTGAGACTTAAGATTAGTATCAGCATTGGCTCTTGCTTCAGCTTCTGCATTAACCATGCCTTTTAATTCAGCATAATCTTCAGCTTCCTTAGTAATCTGGTCATTTAATCTGTCAGTATTACGTTGGATATTTGCCTTGTTAGCATTTACTTCTGTTTGCAAAGCATCTATCTTAGCCTGAAGTTCATTTTTAACGGTATTTACCGCATCCTGAATAGATAAAGCCAATTCTTGTATCTTGGTAGCATTAGCAGTTACTCGAGTATCTAATGCAGCATCAGCAGCCTTACGATCCGTTTCTTCCTTAGTGATAGCAGCTTGTAATGCAGCATCGGCATCTTTTCTATCTTGGATTTCCTTATTCAGACTAGCTTGAATACCGTCAGTGTTACCAGTAATTTTATCTACTTCGTTATCAACGTATTCTTTCAACTTAGCCTCAAGAGCAGTATCAGCTTCCTTACGGTCAGAAACTTCCTTATCTACATTAGCCTGTACCTGGGCATCAGCTTCTGTACGATTAGTAATTTCTTGATTCAACTGTTCGGTAATAGCAGCCAATTTCTTGGTAATTGTAGTTGCAAAGTTTGGGTCATTACCCAAAGCATCTGCAATCTCCTTCAAAGTATCAAGAACCTCTGGAGCTTCCCCAATAATCTTTTCAATAGCTGCCTGAAGATCTGCTTCAGTTTGATAACCAGCATCATTGATAAGCTGAGATACTTTTGTGATATAATTAGCATGTTCTTCAATGCCATCCAATTTAGCCTTAAGAATATCGGTAAAGTCGTTTTTAGTAAGAGAATAGCCTTCTCTTTTATCTACCTTACGATTATCTAAGTCTTTATCGGCAGCAATACGCTCTTGTTTTTCTTGCTCTAGTTTTTCAAGCAATTCGGTTTTATCTGTACCGGCCTGAGTTTTCAAATCCTCAATCTTATGGTCAAGGATTTCATCTTGAGCAATTCGAGTTTCTTTCTCGTTATCAATATTGTTCTGAAGTACAGTATCTGCATTCTGACGGTTCTGAGCTTCTTGAATAATGTTCTGCTGTAAACCATTATCTGCATTCTGACGGTCAGAAGTTTCCTTTACAATCTGTTGGTGTAATACTTCATCCTGAGCAGTACGAGCTGCAGCTTCAGCATTAATCTTGGATTCAAGTTCTTGGTCTGCAGTTTTACGATCACTGATTTCGGTGTTCAGTTTAGATTCTAATGCTACATCTGCATTTGCTCTTTCTGAAGCCTCGGTTAGAATCTTATTATTTAAGTCGGCAATATCCCTAGTATGGTCTAACTGTACTTGATGAACAGCCTCGGTCAGTTTCTCATCAGCAGCTCTACGTTCAGCAGCTTCCTTATCTACCAATTCCTTAGCATATTCTTTAGCTTCAGTTAAGTTATTGTCAGTTTCTACTTCCAAATCACCAACCCGATCTTCTATCTTTTGAATACGAGCATTGATTGCTTCTATCATCTTAGTAATATCTTGTACTACTTTAAGGATAGTTGCATTCAACGTATTAACCGAGTTAACCAAGTTATCGTTCACAATCTTAATCTGAGAAGCTAATTCGTTTTCACGGTTCTTAGCTCTAGTTACCTCAGCTTCTAATTGAGTACGTAATTCAGTTAATCGGTTAGTGATATTGGTAGCAAAGTTTGGGTCATTGTTTAATGCTTCAGCCAATTCCTTTAATGTATCCAAAGCATCATCAGCACCATCTACTAAGTCATGTATATATTTCTCAACTTGTTCTTGAGTCTGATATTTCAAATCGTTTTCTAGTTGAGAAACTTTAGTAACGTAGTTAGCATGTTCCTCAATTCCATTCAGTTTTTCTAGCAATTCATCAGAGAAGTTATTTTCTGACAAATCCCAACCTTCTTTCTTATCTACCTTGTTTGCAATTGATAAGAAGAATGCCCAGAACTCTTTAAGAGTTCCAACAAAACCATGAGCCAAAGAGTCATCATAATAACCCTGTAATAGCCGTTGGTCAATCTCTTCGCAAGTGTAGTATTTACTAACGTACATATGTATATATTTTAAGGTGTTACTTTATTCTTTCCCAATAACAGTTCTGAGTTATTACCACGGAAGTACTCTTTTTCTTTACCAGCAAAAGCATTTGGGATATCATCTGGATTATCTGGGTCAACATCTCCTCCATCCTCTATATCCCCAACTACTACGGCATAATCAGGTAATTTCCTAACTCTGAACTTAATAACTTGGCCAAAGCCGATATGAGGTATATCTTTATCCCATACCTCTCCAAAGTAATCTTGGTAATTTGATACGAACTTCATACCAGTCATAGATTGCATGGTAGTAGCCGAATTACCAGTACCAGGCATTTCTATGTGAACTCCAGAAGGTCCATTCAAGATTATAAGATTACTGTCCCACCAATCTCCTTCTACATTGTTAAGCTTGGTGAAACGTAACATTAACATTTTCATATCTTTATGGATTTTGTTCTACGAATTTGATTTTAGTATCTCTATCCCTTTTGAGGATTACCAAGAATACCAAAGCTTCATCTTTAGCCTGAGATACTTGAGTATCTCCAGAAGGTTTATATACTATCCCATTGATAACAAATCTATCCTCAGACCAGTTAAAGTTCCAATAACCTTCCTGATTGAGATATCCGATTTGTTCTATGTAATTCTTTGAAATAAGTATAGAAAGGTTCTCATCATCTAATTCTCCAGAAACAGTAGCCTTATTAATAGGCCAATTCCTAAAAGCATTGTAGTAGCATAAAGCTTCTATGGGAATATTATAATATCTTGGGCTATCATCCTCAGCGTGGTCTAGATATTGATTAACATGTTTAGCCCAAGTAATTGTTTGTCTTCCAGCATCCCAGTCTAAGAAATCAGTGATAATCTTTTTATACCTATTCCAAGAATGGTTCTTAACCATTCTCCAAGGTTCTTTTGTCATGACTTCTTATCTATTATGGTTAACGAAGATTTACTTGCTTTATTGAGAGGAGCTGTTGGATTAGGTCCTCCCAAGGGAGTTGGTTTTCGATGATTTACTACTCTTGGTACTACTAACCGTTCGATTTGATCACAGAATGGTAAGTATATCTCTAACCTAGATGCCAGCATACATAGATTCTTTCTTAGTTCATCCATATACCCTCCAGGTTGAATCATCTTTGAATAAGTACTCCATAAGCTAGATATACTTTCGGATATCTTATCATAATACTGTACCTCGGTAGGACCTGTAGTAATTTGCTTTATCCTATCTCCTCTAGCATGTTCTCCAGGTGAATCACCATCTTGGTCTGGTCCATGAGATTCAGTGGAGATAATTTCTCTAAAACTGTTTCCTGCAACCAACAGTATATTTTGTATTTGTATATTGAGATAATCCCATACAGCCAATTCCATAATTAATTGGTTTTCTAGTCCCTCATACCATAATTCATCATTATATTTATCTGGTGGTATAACATGGTTTACTAGTGGGAAGATATATAATTGCCATTTAGTGATGTATGCAGTTTTATCTTCTATGGTCATACTCTCATTTAATTCCTTGGGAATATACCTATCTATCAAATTATAAATGGTATCCTGAAGAGTAGTATGCCCATAATTACATACAACTACGGTTCGAGTACAAGTCAAATCTAATCCATCAGAATTAGTGACATGTAAGGTTACATCATAAAATCCAGACTTCTCATAAGAGTAAGATTGATGTCTTCCACCATTGAAAACCTCTCCCTTATCATCGCCAAAGTCCCAGTCAAAAATGGATTTGGCCGGGACTTTGGTTAATACTCTAAATGAAACTTCCAGACCTGATGTTACATATGTGAAGTCTAGATTCTTTTTCATTTATATTCGGATTTGTTTATTCTTTGTTTTCTTCGAAATCTTCAAGTAAAACTTCAAGGATATCTTTTACGGTATCTTTCGGATCAGCTTCGATTTCATGTTTCTTAGCAATCAGCTTAGCTTCTTCAAGTGAATAAGCTTTGGCAATCTTACTGATTTCCATACCCTTTGCAAACTGAGCAGCTAGCTTCTTGTCAAGCTTTTCGATATCCTCAGCAGTATACTTGGCAGTTTTGTTCTTATCCGGAACTAAAACCAAGTGGCCAGAAACTAAAGCTCTCTGAATACGTTTTGTTCTGTACTGACGGGCAGTAAGTTCTCTCTCTTCGCCTTTTGCAATTGAAATACCTGTTACCTGGTCGTTAAAACTGTAGGCATTAGTTCCAACTGTTACAATGTAAGTAGTAGCCATAATCTTTTATTTTAGGTTATAATATAAAACCCCGAACAGAATGGATTGAAACTGTTCGGGGAGAAATTAGACAAAAATACAATGAAGAAATCCCGGATATTATTCTAAGTTAACCAATAGGTATGGGTCAATGTTCATGAAGCTCGGGAATCCAGCTTCAGAGAATTTCTTGTTAGCTGCCAACAGAAGAACAGCATCCTGGTACATCTTAGAGAAACCTGTAGTCAGAGAAGCATATACAGCTTCAGTCTGATTAGATACGATTCTTTCTGATTCAAGCATCAACTGTTTAGCAGTAAGCTTAATCAAGGCAGCACTGGTATCTACCATCAACAACTGCTGATCGGGAGTTCCCGGGTGAATATAGAAGTCAGCCTTATTGGGAACCGGAGACTTGATATTCAGTGTAGCTTCTGTAGTTCCTGAGTGACGTTCTTTAAATTCAGGCAAGTTCAACATCTCGATAGCCTGGTCTTCACCACCAATCATAGTAGTAAAGTTACGGCCCATACGAGCAGCACGAACCCAGATATGCAACAAGTCTTTATAAGTAATACCGTTGGTTGTTTCATATACACCAATAACCGGAGCAGATTCAGAACCATCAGCTTTGTTACCGTTCATCAAAACATCCATTGCCAAAGTATCCATAGCATAACCCAACTGAATACCAAAGTCACGGAGATAGATTCCCAATACATCGATTGAAACGTAGTTTTTAACTTCGTCAGTAAGTTTAAATCCTTTACCGATTTTGAACAGAGAAACTGATTTCTGTCCGAAGCTTACATCTCCCAAAGGAATTGTTTCTGCTTCATTTACCTTAGCGGGAGCAGCATCCGACATATTTACCATCGGCATAGTTACCTGCAAACCATTAATTGATTGGTCTGAAGCAATGATGTTCGGGTAGAAAGGTGCCTGACGCATACCAGTTGTAATAGCAGCACGGATGATTTCCGGTACAATCCAACGGATATTCTGTTGCGGCATAGTGAAGATGTTCTGCATTGTATCAATCTTCGGATTAATGCCCAACTTTTCAAAGAAGGCATCCTGTGATACACCATATTTACCCTGTACCAGTTCTTCCAGAGTAACTTCAATAGGCAATGTGTTGTTGGAACCCTGACGGTATGCTTCCAAACTTCTTACCATTTCCGGAAGTTCCTTTCTAAGGTCTTCCATTTTCAATTGTGCAAATTCTGTATTCATTGTTCTTTTAATGTTCAGTTAATGATTAGCGTACCAATACTTGAATAATATCATTAGCTTCATCAGCCGGTACGATGCTAATGAATTTTGTTTCATCGGCTGAAGTTTCAGCAGTGATGAAACGGTCAATCAACAGGGTATCTGTGGGTTTTACATAACCACATTCCATAGCCTCTTTAGCTACCCAGTTTACAACCATGAAAGCTTCTACAGCTACAGTTACTTCTACGGGGAAATTTCTTTGAGCCTGATAAGCTGGGTTAATGTTGTCAGTTACAGCTATACCCAGATAAACCTGGCTGCCATCTCCACCCGGGATATAAGGTTCGATATTACCATCGGTATCCAAAGCTACCGGCATACCCTGATGAATAACTTTGTTTTCTTTTACACAGAAAGCCTGATGCAACTTGTGAGATTCGCTCTTATAGATCACCGCTCTGGGAGTTTTTTCACCAAATAGAGTCATCGGTTGATCCTGATTTACCAGCTTAGTAGTAGGATGTATATTCATATTCTTCTTATTTTAGAGATTATTTTAATTTGTTTGAATAGATACCTTTCAGAATCTCTTCAGTACTCTTTTCGGAATTCTGAGCAGTAGCTTTGTTATCGGATTTATCTTCTGGTTCAGCTGCAGAAGAAGCACGGCTTACATCATGAGAACCGCATTTAGCACAGGTCATTGGGAATTTTTCTTCCAATCGAGCTTGGTAATCTTTAGTAAGAGATATCAAAGTTACCATGCCGGTAGTTTCGGCATTCAACATTGTAACGATAGTTTCATCAGCTTTGTCACCCATAAGTTTTTTATAGGTTGCAACAGCATTTTCACGGAGAGATGCAATGTGGTTTTTACCTACCTGAGCCATTTCTTTCAGATTTGCAACTTCTGCATTCAGATTAGTAACCTGTTCTGTAAGAGAAGTTTTTTCTGTAGTTAAGTTATCCACAGTAGTCTGAAGAGTGTTACGAGAATTAACCAATTCCTGAATGGCTGCAAATGCAGTTTCCTCGTTCATCTCTGTACCTTCGGCAAGAGTAAGGCAATCTTTACCAAAGATTCTTTCTAAAAATTTTTGTAGTTCATTCATATCTTTATTATTAGGATTTTGATTTCCTTGGTTATCATCATAAGATTGGGAAGTATCGTTATTTTCACTGAACAAAGCTAGATCAGTTTTCATATCATAGAAGAAATACTGTTTAGACTTATCATCCCTATATTCTTCGTATGAAGCCCAAGTTCTCTTGGCAAAATTGGGATTAATGATTTTACCATCATCCCCAATCTTCTGAGCAAAAGCATCAGCTCCATGAGATACCAAAGAAGTTTCTAAGTATCTTACTACTTCAGTAACGATTCTTCGTACCATAACTCCCTTAGAATCATAGGTACCCAATTTCTGGTAGAATTCATCATCTTCCATATTTGGGTGAGATTTATCCCACTTAAACTGTACTGTTACTGAATTAGAATGGATAGAGGGGGGATCCATAAGAATGCCTCTAGCAATTCTCGGATTTGCTTTACCATCAATCTTTAATATACCATTAATACCTGCAGGAATAACAAAAGAACCATCCTTGTATTTATCTTGCCAGATAACTTGTGATACAGCTCCAATAGCATTACCAATATTAGTCTCATGGTCACAGTTTACTGTTTGTCCTAAGAGCATTCTCATAGAAGCTTTTAATACCCCATTTTGACCAAAATCGGTAGGGTTCCAGTTCTTAGACACAATAGTTGCAGATAATAATCTGAACATTGGTTCTATAAACTCCTCATCTTTAGGAGTAAGTTCTTCTGGCTTCAAGTCAGGATAATAGGTATTATAATCTATTTCTCCTCCCCAAAAACCAAATTGACTGACTGACTCCTTAGAAGTTTGAGCCCATTTATAAAAATTCTCCGAGAAGGTTTGTGGTTCTATGGATGTTGGGATATACCCAGCCATTATAGTATGACCACTACCTATCACTAGAGAATCTAAATGTTCTCTGTTCTTTTTAGTAATCGGTTTACTCATCTTGATTTAGTATTTTGATCTCCTCGTGAAGGAGCCGGGTTATTTTTATCTCTTGATCTACGAGCGGATTGATTCTTATCGTCCTGTCTCTGTTTCTTCTTAGTACCCTCTTGTGGGTCTGAATTACCTCCCTTAGCAAATTGGTCTTCCAATGAAACTCTTGGTTCTTCTTCTGAAGGAGAATCATAACCCATTTCCCAAGCATATTGATATTGAGAAATGATACCTGCCTTGTAAAGTAAGTCAAGGTTCTGAATCTTATACTGTCTACCCTGTTGGATTTTAACCTCATCAGAGATAGTGGATGATCCCCAAGTAATGGATATTCCCTTACAATCAAAGCCAGCCAGACGTAGTTCTAGTTCATAAATAAACTTAAGAACATAAGAAACTATCATTTGGATATTCTTTAACTGACTTATAAGCTTAGAAAGCATAATACCAGTTGCTCCTTCTCCAATGGAAGCTTGTACTCCAATTAGGTTGCCATTTACTCCCAAACCATTAGCAACTGATTGCTGGTTCATATTCCAGGGTTTATCAATATTGCTCATCTCTTTTGAAGTAGAGTTAAGTTTAAACTGGTGGTCATCAATGTAACCAGTTACTACTCCATCCTTCATACCTTCCCTTACATTCTGTTTCAAACGTATTAGCTCCCTATTTAATCTTCTAGTATAAGCTTCTACATTTTCATTAGGTTTCTGTTGTGGTTTTTCCATCAAAGCCTCTAGAAAACCAACCATACCACAGATTTCCATGATATGTTTAAAATTGGTTTTCATATCATGCTGACCCTTTAATGAGTCCAATGATGCCATAAAAGGAGGTATTCCATAAGGTTCATCGGTATCATTATACATACCAACATAACAGTAGGTCTCTGTATTAAGTTTGATATAATCTTGCTTATTTGAGCCATTCCAAAGAGTGTTCCTCTGATATGGACTGTATACACCATTATTCTCTCTTTTGAATACTATCCTATCTGGTTTGAGGAATAATACAGTAGCTAGACCCTCTAACTTTTCATTTGGTACAGCTTCTACTGAGATAGCTCCACTAATCATCAATTGAACTATCATCTTGTTTACCAAACCATCCATACCAGCAGTATAGTTAGACCATTTAGAGGATACCTTAGAAAGATGATCTCTCATCTTATCAGCCTCTTTATCGGTATTATTAGGGAAGGTTATGTTGTGACCAGTATTAGCAAGCTTAAACATGTCCTGTAAAGCTATGTTAACATCTGGATTCACTTTATATAAATCCCTTAAAAGCTGAATCACTTCAACACGAAAAGAAGGCGTAACCATCTGAGTTAAGCCTTTCAATGTATGAATGAAGTTACCTGGGTCATCATCCGGTTCCGATACTCTACCGGGTGAAATAGGTACCTCCTCTTTTTTACTTGGAGGATTAGCCTTGTTTTCTTGTATTGGAGATCGATTCCTTCTATCGAATCCAAGAAACTTAAGAATTTTCATTTCGGTTGTATTATTACATTAGTTTTTCCTTTTCGTATGTGATTACAAATTGCTTTACCAAATATATCATCATCAGAATAAACATCTCCTTCCAAATCCACATCTACAGCAGAAGTATTATTTCGGTGTTTACCCATGGCTACGGGTCTACCCAAACTATCATATATAAAGGTAGGAGCTTCTTGAACAAAGAAAGGATCCTTCACAATAATATTCTCTTCTCGAACATCTTGTTCTAGACCCTCTATAATTACTGAACGATTCTTTTGGGTAGTTAACCAACCAGGAGATTTATCAACCTCAGGTCTAGACTTACCTTTCTTTTTCAGAATCTTTTGATAGTAATATAGGTTAGGGTATCCTTCTGATTGAAGAGCAGAAGTTACTGCTAACCCAACGTCGTTAGATTCTGGAGCTACAACAGCAAAATTAAATAATTGCCCAGTATCTCCCAGTAACCTAGCATATTTATCTACTGCCATTCTTCCCTTATACACAACTTGTTCTTCTCCCAGCTTGTCCATACAAGTGAAAGAAGAATAGTCTGAACCTCTACCTGTTGCAACGTCTGCACCGATAAAGTACTGTTTATTTGGATCTGGTTCGTTGAATTGTCTATACTGACGATTGAAACGATATTTTAAAACTGGATAATCACTTAAGCAATCTTCGATAGCCTTGATATCTGCCATATCAAATACTGTATTACCTGAAGAAAGAAAGTCTCCATCGATTTCTTGTGCAGTTCTTTTTGGACCCAATGCAGAAGCCATCTGGTCATACCAAGATTGATCCCGTTCTGGGTGCATCTGCCAATATAATCGAATAGCATTGAAAGGATTACCTCCAGCTATAGCATCTACCCATGTTGAATGGTAAAAATTACCCATACCGTATGGAGTAGAATTGATGATGGCTGAACCTCCGGTGGAAAGCGTAGGGAAGGCAGCTGCCCAAATAGCTGAAGCCCACCGAACGATTGCAGCCTCATCAATTACCAGGAGAGAAAGAGATTCTGAACGACCGGCTTCGGAAGATGTTGGGATGGATTCTATGAATGAACCATTATCGAATTCAATCATAGAGGCAGAACCAAATTCCCCAGTTCTTCCGTTAATGATCGGGGTTTGCATATACCATGGAAGATTCTTATACATGAACTTAATCTTCTTAAGTACCTTCTTAGCTGTTGTATCCTTAATGGAGATAATGTTTATCTTCTTATTAGGATGATATGATGCCAGCCATAAGCAGTACATAGATATAAGTTCTGTAATACCCGCTTGCCTGAACTTTAACAAGATATTGAATCTCTGGAGTATAAATTGGTATAGTACGGCTTTTTGATACGGATATAATTCAAATCGAACCTTTCCTCTCACTGGATGTATCACATAACAAAAAAGACTGAAAAAGAAAACATCCGTTGTAACCCTAGATAGATTAGATAATTCTTCTCTTGTAAGGTTAGTTGGTGTTTCCTGTATCTTCTTTGCCATAAAATCTAAATTAAAATTTATAAGTTACTACCAGTTCTAAATCAGTTTTGATACTTGAGAAATATCTTGGGTAATAAAAACTGTTTATCCCCAGTTTGTAATTAAATCTCTTAGTCTCGATTGAAATTCCTGTTCCCAAATCCCATAGATTGTTAAAGAGTCGGTACTTACCATAAACATAAGGAACTAATCTTATTCTAGATTTAATTTCTTGTGTGGTAAGTTTTCCGTTATACCAAGAATACTTGTAGTTATTAGGGTCGATATTGAATAACCTACTAGAATAAATTCCCGAGTTTTGATTAAGGAAACTCAATGTAAGTTGATTCTTATCGATTACTAATTGAACAAGAGAATCCTTCTCTGATATCTCTGCTGAATCGGTACTGCATAAACCCTGGCTAACCGAAAAATGCGGAGAATTGTAGAGAAGGATTCTACTTGGGTTAAGTAAATTATCGTAGGAAATTGGCAGGAAATCTTTCCTCAAATAAATTGTATCAGTATGTTGAATGATCTCTTTATCAGGTAACATACTGAGTTGTTGATTCAGTTTGTAATTCCTGAAGCAAAGGTAAATAGTAAATCCTAGTAATAAAAGGACTACCATGGCAACTTTAAGCTTCTTCATCTTTTGATCTGAGATAGGCATCTTTTGTTTTGTATCTATCAATTATTACTCCCAAAATTACTTTGAAATTATTACTGAAGTCAGTAGTCGGAATTCTAAATCGAATATCGATTCCTTTTGAATCTTGAGTAATACTCATTCTGATTTTTCCCTTGTGACTCTTTACAATTCGATTATAAAAAGTTGCCAAGAGATTAAACATACTCTTCAGATTTTTCGGTAATATCTCCGTTCTGTATAAAATTTCTTTGTTCATTGTTACTTGAGTTTTTCGGTTTCAATTCATAATAGTCAACTCACTCTATATCAGGTGCTTGGCATTCATTTGCCAAGTCTGGCATAAGCCAACTAATTCAAATTCAATCAGTTACGAAACTGGCTTTGTTTTTCCCTTAACAATCCCTTTTCCTGATTGATTCTTATATCAGTATTCCTTATTCCAATATTCCTTATTCCAATACCCTTTAAAAGCCTATTAGATTTATATAGGGGGATTCACTTGAAATTAAGGCATTTCTTAAACCATAATCCTACTTCATATACTGACCCTTTGCTCAAGGTATACCTAGCTTTATTTAACCAGTAATGATAAGTCTTAGGATCCCAAGTTGCAAATCCCCGAATAAACACTCGGTAATTTTCGGGGAATCCCATAATTGCCTTGAAATCATAAATACCCAAAGGATACCCATCAGGTCTAAATTGCCTATCTGAGGGTCTGAGTGTTAAAGGTGGTTTATCATCTTCCAATCGATATACTCCCGGGAGAGTACTCATTTTAGCAGTTTTAATGGGCCATTTCTTTTCATCTTTGAAATCATGAGTCCAAAGTTGTCTTATTTGTCTGACTGTAAGATTTTTCTTTTCAGGTAATTTCCGATAATCATACATGGCTAAAACTTTATCAGAGAATGGAATTAAAGCTTCCTGTGGGGCTTGTACTAGTAAATCTCTAGTAAGTTTTGGAGTATTTACTTGGAATACTTCATTAAAAGAATCCAAATACTCTTTTCCCTTGTCTAAATGAACTCCAATGATTACTAATCTTTTTCTTGATACTTGGGAGTTTCCGAAGTCAGAAACGCTTCTTTCGTGAAAAATAAGTTTATAGTTCTTAAAGAAGTCCGTTAACATTTCTTTAGAAATGAGAGATAGCAATCTTGGTAGGTTTTCTATAAGAAAGAGAGCGGGTTCGTAATATTGAATTGCTTGGAATACTAGTTGTATACTTTTATTACTTTTAGGGTCTCCAAGAGCCTTCGATTTAGATAATCTCATTACTGAGCAACTACCACAATCAGGGCTAGATAATATGATATCTGGATGCCAATCTTCTGGTAGTTCATACCCTTTTAAGAAAGGTATGCCTTTGAAGTTAGCTTTCCACTGGCTTTCAGATTTTGTGTGAAAAACCGATCTTGGTTCAATATTTCCAAGTAGATTAAATTTTTTAGATCTCAGGAAGGGGAATAATAAAGCTCCCTGACCTGCACAAATACCAAGTAGATTAAATTTTTCCATTGTGACTATATAAGTGTGAAATTTAAAATGTGAGTAAACAAATGAAAGAAAATATTCCTAGTTTACCTTGTCATTTTGTAAGTGAACAAGGTCACGTATTTAGAAAAGATGAATATATAGATGGTCGTAGTGGTAAGATATTCCAAAAACGAAAGGGGTCTTGGAAAAAATTACATATATCTATACATACTAATCGTAAAGGTAAATACCCATGCCCAAAGGTTCATGTATGTGTTAAAGGTATAACCCGTTCTTTAAAGGTATCTAGATTGGTAGCAGAAGCTTATATACCAAACCCTTTAAATAAACCCTGTGTATGTCATAAGGATAATAACCCTCTAAACAATCATTATAAAAATCTATACTGGGGTACTTATTCTGAGAATATGCAACAATGTATTAGAGATGGTAGATTCTCACATAATAGTACTCCTGGTAAAATAGGCCAAGATTCACCTACTTCTAAATACTCTAATAGGTTAAAATTAAGAGTATTTAGATATAAACGTAGGCATCCCGAAATATTACTGAGAGAACTCAGCACTAAATTCAAGATGCCACTATCTGTAATATCTAAAATAATTAAAGGTATAGACCCTATAACTAAACCTTATTTGTAACTTCTCAATTTTATGTACTTGAACCAAGCATAATGCTTCCTAGTTGAAATATAATCCAGGTTCGAATCATTGTTATGAGCCTCTTCTTCAAAACTTACATCATGATATCTTTCATTCTGCTTGTTCCATTTAGCAAAACAAAGTATGATTAAGTACTCGATTCCATACCAAAGGTAGAAAAATATCCATAACATCTCAGCCATTTGCTTTGAATGTATATGTTCATGGTTATAATCTACCTCAGTAAACTTAGCCCCCTTTCTTACAAACACTAAACCAAAAAGGTTGATGGCTTTGTACCCTTTGAAAGGTATAAGATTGTTGTAGATTACTTTCATAGCTTATCTTTGAAGTTTTCGTAGGTATTTCTTAGCTTTTGGTCGTAGTTATTCTCTTTGTAGGCAGGACCATTGTATCCTTTAGCGAAAGCATCCCAGTCTTTTGCCTTCAAATGCTTCACTAAACCAGAGTTATAGAGGAAATGGTACATCAATTCTAGCTGCATTTCATGAGATTCAGACATCTTTTGGATCATTTCATCCACTGATTGACATCCACAAAGCTGATAATTGAAGCCCATAATCTGTCCCAATCCCCAAGAAGTAGCTAAATTAGCACAGTTTTCATCAATTTTACGAGCTGCTTCGAGTCTTTTCCACTCTCCTTCACCTCCTAAGTAGAATTCTTTGGTCCATTTTTGATAAACTAAGGATGGATTTCTCTTGGCTAGGTCATATAAATAGGTTCTTTTGCCTTCTCCATCGAGTTTTATCTTCAAATATTTCCACATTACATGACCCTCGAAGAGAATCTGAGGTCTACCAGAGGGTAAAAATCCGTCTCGATTACCACATTCTACTACAGTTACTGTCTTTAACAGAGCTGGTTCAAGGTTTAACTTGTTTGCAACCTTGGCAATTAATTCGTTAGTAAGTTTATCCATAATATAAATTCTTAGAGTTTACATTAAAGAGGATAAAGTATTGCTTGTAGCCTTTCTTAGGTAGGTATATCGAGTTCTATTTATCAATGAATAAATAATTTAATTATGGATATAGGAAAGAAACAACAGATTATGGTTGATTGGTTTAGGAAAACCTTAGATGAATTGAAGAAACCCTGGAATACCCAGGTATATTTGATAACTGATAAGTATCATGTTTACATTGCCAACAAGGATATCAGATTAATAGGAAGTAATTTCGGTAAGGCAATCGATAGACCCTTGAAATATTTCTTATTTACTGACGGTAAGATACAGTATTTCAACAGTATAGAATTTCTTGGCTATTTGCCTTTCGAATTAAGAGACGAATACCCAGTCAATTGCAAACCTCTCAATCCTTGGGAATACGACTACTACCGTCAGCATGGGATAACCTCAGAAGATTTGCAGAATTTATTTAATAATGATTGATATTTAAAAATAAAATAGTATATTTGTATAACGAAATAAATACATTATTTATATGAAAAAAGAAGTAATAAAACTCAAAGAGGGTAACTCAGTAATTTACCAAGACAAAACCCTAATGGAAAAGGCAAACGTAGTATCTATCGATAAAAAGAATGGTACTGCAATATTATCTAATAAGGTAATAATTACTAGAACAACAAATCTAGAGGGTCAATTTACTCGATTAGATGGGAAAGGTAATGCAATAATCCTACCTTGTACTACAGAGAATGAACAGAAGTACAATTCCTTTGTTGCATATCACCAATCCAAGAAATCCTTAGAGGCAATCAAAAAATGGTTGGATGATAACGGGAAACACAAGGATGATGAAACCCTTGAGAAGGTGATAACCTTAGATAAGAAACTTAAAAAATTAATTGAAAAGCTCAATGAATAGTACTTGGATAATATTAGGCATAATCTATGGGATATGCCTAATCCCCTCTATACTTCTAACCAAGATGTTATGTCAAGAAATCAGGATGATAAGACCTCATCTATTATTCCTTACAATCTGGTTAGTATTACCTTTATTTCTTATTTACCTAATATTCTTTAAAAAGAAAAACAATGGCTAGAATTAAAGATTACGACGAAGATTTATCTGCTCCCAAACTTCTAAGAGAAAGGGCAAGAGATAGCAAGGGTAGGTTCATTAAAAAGGACCTACCACCCTACCTAGGATCTGAGCAAGTATTAAAACCTAAGAACTACTATCACTTCGATAGTCACGGTAATTATAAGGGTAGCTCAATGAATTTTGATGCTCTAGTATTACTTGGCTTTACTTGGTTTAAGTTACTGGGAGTAGCATTAATGATATTGCTATGGCCCATAGTATTTATATATGCCCTTAATGATGGAATAGGGGGATACCCATTTAAGAAGTATGCAATCCCTTATACCTTTATCCTAGTGGCTTGGTTTATAATATTCTTATATGGATTAGTATCATGAGTAATATCGATGAAGAAGCAAAGAATAACTTCACCATAGAGATGAGGATATTCGAAAACTATGAAGAAGTGAAATATGAGATAATCAAGGTAATTGATTTCCTAAGACATGCAGAAACTAACATGGGAATGTGTAGGATATTCGATAATCAGAACCATGAATTCTGGCATAGTGTAATTAAACCCTGGTTCCAACCTGAAAGGTTTGGTATTACCCATCTCTGGTTTCTTTCCGGATTTAGTTTCATAGGTTATGGAGAGTATCATATTATAAGAGGTAATCGATGGTTGAAGACTCCCATAGATAAGATTGATAGAGAGAATCGTATATTTGGGTATTGGTTTCCTTACTATAAGAAATATATCCCACATAGGATTAAGGTTTTGAAATTGGCTTTAAAGGATTTGGAAAGGATTAAGGAAGAGTATGGTAAGGATTAAGATTTTGAATGCCAGGGATGTTTTTATTCTCTGGCTTCTTTGTGTGTTGTGTCTTGGTATGCCCTTAACGTGTGTGTAGGAAAAAATTTTAGTGTGTGTTCAAGGCTTTTCTAGGCAATGCCCTTAATACGAGGAGGTAAAAAGTTGTGGTAGTAAATTCGTGGTTTGTGTTCAAGGTACCCCTTAATACGAAAGCCTAAAAATACCAGGTACTAAATGCGGGGTACGGTAGCCCTTATTTAGAATGAAGCAAAAAAAAAGTAAGGGACAAACATACCCTTACTTTCTAAAAAATTTTATTTTCTTTTATTTTCTTGCTTATCCCACGCATAAGCAAGAAAAATTAGTATAATGAAAATAAAAATCCAACATAAAATTTCTAAAACAAAATTTATATCCATAATAGATTTATTTTATAGAGAGCTATTTTAAAATAGCTCTCTAATTAAACCATTTATTTTTTGACAATCTGTAAAGCTTTTTTCAAAATTTCTTTGTTTGTTTCTTTCATATTTTCAGAACAAACAGAAGATAATGAAAAATCGTTTACTTTGTAGACTTGTTTATAAAAATCTAAAAACGCTTTTTTTAGCTTCTCTAAACGTGTTTTATCTTTTTCTTGAACTAA
>ULRQ01015846.1_pt1 | contig 23705 bp, 23 predicted proteins | sample 1955491 | NCBI WGS metagenome assembly ULRQ01 (sample SAMEA4835684, study PRJEB28245) | human gut metagenome | biome: gut microbiome; material: fecal sample | place: Denmark | collected 2008 | reverse complement strand
TTCATCTGGAAGGTCTTGGAAAGATGTTTGATCTCGATCACGGAAATGCTCCTTTGAATCAGACGGAGAGCTTAGCCCTCGATGGGAGACAGGTCGCTCTGCTTGCCGCCGTAGATGCCCATGGGCTCGACGTGGATGCCGGCCACGGTGACCAGATGAGTGCCGTGCTCCTGGTTGAAGTCGTCCAGGTAGGGCTGATGCTGGAAGTAGTTGGTGTCGATCTGGCCGTCCTCGACGACGTTGTTGGGCTGGATGTAGTCATCGAACTCCTGGATGTCCAGGGTGATGCCCTTCTGGGCCAGGATGTCCTTGCAGATCTCCAGGATCTCGCAGTGGGGAGCCGGCGTTGCGGCGCAGCTGACGGTCTCGCCGTTCAGTGCATCGTAGTCCACGGTGGAGTCGTAGCCGTCGGTGGGGTTCTCCACGACGAAGACGACGGAGCCTGCATACTTTTCATCGATGAAGTCCTTGACCTGCTGGCTCTCCAGAGCGGCGGCCAGAGCCTTGATCTTGGGGGACTCCTGATTGCCGTCCTTGCAGACCAGAACGTTGACATAAGCAGAAGAGCCGTCCTCGATGGCCAGTGCATCCTCAACGGGGTTCAGACCGGCAGAGATGGCATAGTTGGAGTTGATGACGGCATAGTCCTCATCCTGCAGAACGCTGGGCACCTGTGCAGCCTCGACCTCGTCGATGTTGACGTTGAACGGGTTCTCCTCGATGTCGTTCTTGGTGGCGGTCAGGCCGGCATCCGCCTTGACCTTGAAGAAGCCGTTCTTCTCCAGCAGAGCCAGAGCACGGGCCTCGTTGGTGGTGTCGTTGGGCACGGCCACGCTGATCTTATCCAGCTTCTTGACCACCTCGGAAGAGGCGGCAGCGGAAGAAGCGGTGCTGCTTGCGGTGGAAGAAGAACCGCCGCAGGCGGTCAGGGCAGCTGCAGCGGCAGCGATGCCGGTCACTTTCAGAAAATCACGACGCGAAATCTTAGACATAATGTTTTCCCTCTCTTGTTGTTCCATCATTTTTTTGCACTGCGCAGCACATTTTTCTGCGCCTTGTGCAGCCGGAAGCACGAAAAAAGCGCCTCCGTCCTCGGCGGGCAACTGCCCACAAGGACGAAAGCGCATAAAACTTCCGTGGTACCACCTTGGTTCACCGCGCCCTCACGGGCCCGGCCTCGATGCTGCGGCAGCGGCTTTCTCCTCCCACTGCTTACAGCCGGACGCTGTAACGGGCGCTCCCGTCGCGGGCTTAGCACTCTTGCACTTCGCCCCCGCAGCTCCGAGACCATTTTCGGTTCCCTGTTCCCTGCCCTTTTCCACCGACCGGGCTCTCTGGAAGGATCAATGCGAAAACCTACTCTTCTCTTCACAGCCATTTTTGTGATATTGGCTTTATTCTAATCCCCTTTTCGGCATTTGTCAACCCTTTCAACGAAGTTTTTTGGTAGGGAATACCCTCTCAGGCCGCTTTGCGGCCAGCTCTCCCAAAGGGAGAGCCTCTGGCGAAACCGAACACGTTGCGGGGACTGCCAAGGCCTCTCCTACAAGGAGAGGTGGCATTGCGAAGCAATGACGGAGAGGTTGCACAAAGAACGTTCTTTACGGTTGGACAAATCGCCTGCAATATGCTATCTTATAAATCAAGAACGTATGCCCTTTGCGGCACAGTAAGGAGAGACGCAATGAACGGCAGGGAATTGTATCCCGACGCAGAACAGCGCCGCCGCATCATGGATTTCATTATGGCGGCCGGGCAGACGCTGCTGGAAAACGGCGCGGAAGTCTTCCGCGTGGAGCAGACCATGGAGATCATGGCGCGCAGCTTCCATCTGCGGGAATTTCATGTATATGTATTGACCAACGGCATTTTTGCCAGTGCCGGCACGGCCGAGATCAGCGAGGTGCGCAACGTGCCCACCCGCACGACCCATCTGGGCCGGGTGGCTGCGGTGAACCAGCTGTCCCGTCAGATCGCAGAGGGCAGCGTGACCACCATCGACGAAGCCGAGAGCCGCCTGGTGCAGGCGCAGAGCATTCCCTTCCCGAAGGGCCGGGTGCAGCTTCTGGCCGGGCTTTCGGGCGCGTTCTGCTTCGCGCTCATCTTCGGCGGCACCCTGCAGGCCGCGCTGGTCGCTGCGGTGGCGGGCTGTGCGGCCAACGCCTATCTGCTGTTCTGCGGGCGGCACCCCATAGGCGGCGGGTTCCGCACCATCTCCACCGCTTCGCTCATCACCATCCTCTGCATTCTGGGCTGCCACCTGCTCCACACCGAGGCCAGCCATGCCATCATCGGCACTCTGATGATCCTCACGCCCGGCATCGCGTTCACCATGGGCATCCGGGATTTTGTGCAGGGCGATTATCTTTCCGGCACCATCCGGATGATCGACGCGCTGCTCATTGCAGCCAGCATTGCCATCGGCACCGGTCTGGTGCTGGGGGCCTATGCCGCATGGACGGGGGTGGTGGCCGCATGACAGAACTTCTGTTGACGAGCGAGCAGCTCGGCCAGCTGGTGGCCCAGTTCTTCATCGCCGGGGCGGGCACCCTGAGCTTTGCCGTCCTCTTCGCCTCCCCTAAGCGCACCCTGCCCTACTGCGGCCTTGTCGGCGCGATGGGCTGGTTCATTTACGAGCTGGCCGTCCTCTTCGGGCTGGAAAGCTTTACCGCCTCGCTGCTGGCCGTCATCCCGCTGACGCTGCTGGCCCGCATCTTCGCCATCGTGCTCAAAACGCCGGTCACCATCTTTCTGCTGGCCGGCATCTTCCCGCTGGTGCCCGGTGCCGGCATCTACTACACCGCCTACTACTTCATCCAGGGCAACAACGCTCTGGCTCTGGCCAACGGCATCTCGACGTTCAAGATCGCCGTGGCCCTTGCCATCGGCATCGCGCTGGTGCTGGGGCTTCCGCTGCCCCGCTTCAAGACCCGCCCCAAGAGATGAACAAAAACGCTCCGGCACAATGCCGGAGCGTTTTTGTTCATCAGGAGAGCAGCAGCAGCTGTGCGCCGCCTGCCATGTTCAGCTGGAAGAACGCCTTCTGGCCGTTCTCACTGTAACTGACCTGCACCGGGGTCTTGCTTCCATCGGCATGGACCTGCTGCAGGGTGTACCCCTGCACCGCAGAAGCCGGAAGCTCAATGTTCGCCGTGACGTCCGAGTCCATCACACGGGCATCGGTGACGACCGTGTTGCTCTTGACCTTGCCGCACTTGGTGCAGACGACCTTGTTCATGCAGGTCTGGTAATAGAAGGCCACCGTCATGATCTTCGGGCCGTCCTGCAGGCTGCCCTCATAGATTTCGAGGTTGGAGAAGTTCGAGAAGGTGTTCTTCACCTTGGTCAGGCGCTGTACGGGGTCTTTTCTGCCCTCTTTGCCGCAGTGCGGGCAGAGGGTGAAGGTCTTTCCATCCAGCGTGAAGTCGGTGGGCACACAGTCCTCACGATACTCCACGAAGGTCTTCCACTCGTGCTCGTTCTCCTTGCACTCCTTCCGGGCCGGTTCCTCTGCAACGCCGGATACGGCCCCGCCCACCAGGATGCAGACAGAAAGCCCCAGCATAGCGAGCGTTTTCAGGATTCGTTTTCTCATAGCAGTTCCTTTCTCCCTGCCGGTCTGGCAGAGCTGCGCGGTGAAATGCGGTCTGTTTTTTCGCTTTCACGCTGTTTTTGTGCCTTCATTATACCATTTGGTGGAAAACACTGTCAATTGTTCCTTTTTAACCGGTGCTTGCGCAGGTGGGCCGTTCGCGCTATACTGTTCTCAGAACGATCGAAAGGAGACGCTCTCATGTCTGTTATGGAAAAACTTCTCACCCGCCGCACCTACCGCCGCTTTGCGCAGAAAGCCGTCCCGCAGGATGTGGTGGAGGACATCATCGAAGCCGTCCGCCTCTCCTCCTGCGGAGCCAACCGTCAGGCCGTGCGTCTGGTGGTCGTGAACAAACCCGAAGATGTGGCCGAAGTCCAGCCGCTGGTCAAGTGGGCCGCCTATCTGCCCCCGGAGCAGGGCACCCCAAAAGCCGACGAGTTGCCCACTTTATATGTAGCTGTCGTGCAGGACACTGCCATCCCCGGTGACCTGAACACCGACACCGGTATCGCGCTGGCCAACATGACGCTGGCCGCGTGGGACAAGGGCGTGGGCAGCTGCATCATGGGTGCCATCAACAAGCCCGCCCTCACCGAGCTGCTCCACATCAAGGAGCCGGAAAAGCTGGCCTTTATGGTGGCGTTCGGCTACCCCACCCACGAAGCCCACATCGTCCCCCTGACCAGGGAGACCGGCGTGAAGTATTATCTGGACGACCAGAAGGACTACTGTGTGCCGAAGCGGAGTGCTGAGGAGATCGCACGGTATTTGTAAGGTCTCTCTTCGTACAACCTCTCCGTTGAGCCTGCCGACTCGGAGCCATGACAGAGAGGTTTTTGCATATATTCATTCATTTTCCCGGTATGATTGCATAAGTGTTCTCAAAACGGTTTCATTTTTATCGAATTTTTGCACAACACTTGACTTTTTTATTTGTGCAATCTATACTAGACCCGTTCTCTGATGTTTCGATGAATCGCATCGCCGCAGAGAGATGAAAGATTATACAATCAATCGAGGAGTGTTTGAATATGAAAAAGATTACCCGTCGCAGCTTCCTGGCTGCCGCTGGTCTGACCGCTGCCGCTCTGGCTCTGACTGCCTGCGGTGGTTCCTCTTCCAGCACCGCTTCTTCTACCGCAAGCTCTGCTGCTGCTTCCTCTGAGGCAGCTTCTTCCAGCGCTGCTGCTGAGCTGACCACCGTTGAGGCCGGCAAGCTGACCATGGCCACCAACGCTGCCTTCCCTCCCTATGAGATGACCACCGACACCGGTGCGTTCGAGGGCATCGACGTGGACACCGCACAGGCCATTGCTGAGAAGCTGGGTCTGGAGCTTCAGATCGACGACATGGACTTCGACGCTGCGCTGCTGAGCGTCCAGCAGGGCAAGGCCGACATCGTCATGGCTGGCGTCACCGTCACCGACGAGCGCAAGGCCGTCATGGACTTCTCCGACAGCTATGCTACCGGCATCCAGTCCATCATCGTTCCCGAAGGCTCTGACATCGCTACCCCCGACGATCTGGCCGGCAAGAAGATCGGCACCCAGCGCGGCACCACCGGCTACATCTACTGCTCCGATGATTTCGGCGATGAGAACGTCGTGGCTTACGACGACGGCCTGACCGCTGTGCAGGCTCTGAACAACGGCCAGGTGGACGCTGTCGTCATCGACAACGCTCCCGCCAAGGAGTTCGTTGCTGCCAACCCCGGTCTGGTCATCCTGGACACCAGCTATGCTGAGGAAGACTACGCCATCGGCATGGCAAAGGGTTCTGCTCTGGAAGATGCCATCAACGCTACTCTGGAAGAGCTGAAGGCTGACGGCACCCTGCAGTCCATCGTGGACAAGTACATCACCGCTGAGTAATCAGCGCGACCGTGCACCACGGGGAGGAAGCTCCAAAGGAGCCCCTCCCCTTTTTTGGAAAAAGAAGGTTACAAAAATCTGACAAAACAGGAAAGTGAGGATGCGAATGGCCGCACAATATGAACTGCTGAAAGAGCTGCTCAACAGCGGCACGAAGCTCAGCTTCGGGCAGGAATTCTTCTACAAATTTTATCAGGCGTTCATCCTGAAGGACCGCTGGGTGCAGTATATTCAGGGTGTGGGCACCACGCTTCTGGTCACGGCCATCGCACTGGCGCTGGGTGTGGTGCTGGGCAGCGTGGTCGCACTGGTCCGTGTAGCCCACGACCAGCAGCGCTCCGGCCGCAGGAACCCGGTGCTGGGCTTCTTCAACGCCATCTGCCAGGTGTACACCACCATCATCCGCGGCACTCCCATGATGGTCCAGCTGCTCATCATGAGCATGGTCATCTTTGCCAACAGCCGCAACTTCACCATGGTCGGTGCGCTGGCGCTGGGCATCAACTCCGGCGCTTATGTATCCGAGATCATCCGCGGCGGCCTGATGGCTGTGGACCCCGGCCAGATGGAAGCCGGCCGCAGCCTGGGCCTGAACTACATAACCACCATGGTGGTCATCATCATCCCGCAGGCCATCCGCGCCGTGCTGCCGGCTCTGGGCAATGAGTTCATCGTCCTGCTCAAGGATACCTCACTCATCACCGTCATCGGCGGCAAGGAGGTGCTGTATGCGGCCCAGGGCATCATGAACCGCACCTACGAGGCCATGTTCCCGCTGTGCGGCGTTGCACTTGTTTATTTGATCCTCGTCATGCTGTTTACCTGGCTGCTGACGAAGTTTGAGAGGAGGATGGCTCAAGGTGACCGATAAGATTCTGGAAGTCCGCGGTCTGACCAAGACCTACGGCGGCGACAAGAAGAAGGGCGCAAAGCAGCCCACCCCCACCCTCGATGTCCTGAAGGGCATCGACATCGACATCTACCGCGGCGACGTGGTCTGCCTGATCGGCCCTTCCGGCTGCGGCAAGTCCACCTTCCTGCGCTGCCTGAACCGGCTGGAGATCCCCACCGGCGGCTCCATCAAGTTTGAGGGCGTCGAGATCGATGACAGCCACATTGATGCCGTCCGCCAGAAGATGGGGATGGTGTTCCAGCACTTCAACCTCTTCCCGCACCTGACGGTCAAGCAGAACCTCTGCCTGGCCCCCACCCTGCTGAAGCTGAAGAACCAGCAGGAAGCTGACAAGCGCGCCGAAGAGCTGCTGGCCCGCGTCGGCCTGTCCGACAAGGCCGACGCCTACCCCAAGAGCCTGTCCGGCGGCCAGCAGCAGCGCATCGCCATTGCCCGCGCCCTGGCCATGGACCCGGACGTCATCCTCTTCGATGAGCCTACCTCCGCGCTGGACCCCGAAATGGTCGGCGAGGTTCTGGAGCTGATGAAGGAGCTGGCCCACACCGGCATCACCATGCTGGTCGTCACCCATGAGATGGGCTTTGCGCGCGAGGTCTCCAACCGCGTCATCTTCATCGACGACGGCAAAGTCCAGGAGGACGAGCCCCCGCAGGAGCTGTTCGCCAACCCCAAGCATCCCCGCCTGAAGGCGTTCCTGTCCAAGATGCTGTAACATTGCTTTCAACAAAAAAAATCTCCGCGCAGCTGCGCGGAGATTTTTTTGTTTCCTGCTGCCTGCTCAGGCATTCAGCACCGATTTTCCCGTCAGGGGGTCCGGGATGCCCAGCAGGGCCAGGATGATGGCCATGCGGATATACACGCCGTTGTGTACCTGGTCAAAGTAGGCGGCGCGGGGGTCGTTGTCCACATCGAGTTTGATCTCGTCGATGCGGGGCAGCGGGTGGAGCACCGGCATATCAGCCGGAGCCTGCTCCAGCAGCTTTGCATTCAGGGAGTAGCAGCCCTTCAGCCGGAGGTAATCTTCCTCGTTGAAGAAGCGTTCCTGCTGGATGCGGGTCATGTAGAGGACATCGAGGGTGGGCAGCTCGGCTTCGAGGTCGGCGGTCTCCTTGTAGGTCTGGTGGAGCGGCGTCAGCGTCTCGTCTTTGACGTACTGCGGGATGCGCAGTTCCTCCGGCGAGATGAAGACGAACTGGTTTCCCTCAAACTGGCTCAGCGCAGCGGTCAGGGAGTGGACCGTCCGGCCGAATTTGAGGTCGCCGCAGAAACCGATGGTCAGATGGTCCAGCCGCCCTTTGCGCTGGCGAATGGTCATCAGGTCGATCATGGTCTGGGAGGGGTGGGCGTGCCCGCCGTCGCCTGCATTGATGACGGGCACCCGTGCATACAGGGATGCGCGCAGAGGTGCGCCCTCCTTGGGGTGGCGCATCGCGATGATGTCGGCGTAGTTGCTCACGACGCGGGCCGTATCGGCCACCGTCTCGCCCTTGCTGGCGCTGGACAGCTGCGCCCCGGCAAAGCCCAGCGTTTTGCCGCCCAGCCGCAGCATGGCCGACTCAAACGAGAGCCGGGTGCGGGTGGACGGCTCATAGAACAGCGTTGCCAGAATGCGCCCGTCGCAGAGATGGGCATAGGGTGCGGAGTCTGCCTCCATCCGGTCGGCAAGGTCGAGAAGGGCCAGCTGTTCGTCCAGAGAAAAGCTGTTCGGCTCAATGAAATGTCTCACAGCCATTCTCCTTTCAGCACGAACTTCTCACGCTCGGCACCGGTGGAGATGAACTGGATCTCGTGATCCAGCTGCTTTTCGAGGAACTCCACATAGCCTTTTGCCTCTTTGGGCAGCTCGTCCCAGCTCTTGCAGCCGGAGAGGTCGGTGTTCCAGCCAGGCAGCATCGTGACGACCGGCTCCATCCGGTCCAGGTCAGACAGCGTGTCGAAGCGGGAGACTTCCACACCGTCCAACTTGTAGCCGGTGATGACCGGGATCTCGTTCATGCTGCTCAGAACGTCCAGCTTGGTCAGGGCGATCTTGTCCGCTCCCTGGCAGGCCAGACCGTAGCGGCTGGCCACGCAGTCAAAGGGGCCGACACGGCGGGGGCGACCGGTGGCCGCACCGTATTCGCCGCCTGCCTTCCGCAGCTGCTCGTTCCAGTCCTCGTCCATGGCATGTTCTGCGGCGAAGGGGCCTGCGCCGACACAGGTAGAGTAGGCTTTCAGCACACCGACCACATGGTCAAGCCGGCAATTCGGGATGCCGGCCCCCAGCGGCGCATAAGCAGCCAGCGTGTTGGAGCTGGACGTGAAGGGGAAGATGCCGTAGTCGATGTCCCGCATGGCACCCAGCTGGGCTTCCAGCACGATGCGCTTGCCGCTGTCGTGGGCCTGCTGCAAAAAGGCGCCCACGTCGCAGATGAACGGTGCGAATCGCTCGGCCTGGGTCCTGCACCAGTCCAGCAGCGCGTCGTAGGACATCTTTTCCTGATGATAGCAGCCTGCCAGCTCCATGTTCTTGGAATCCAGGATCATGTGCAGGCGGTTCTGGGTGCGCTCTTCGTCCAGATGGAGCAGGTCGCCCAGACGCAGGGTCTTCTTGCGGTATTTGTCGCTGTAGGCGTAGGCGATGCCGCGCCGGGTGGAGCCGAAGGCGCTCCCCTTTTTGGCCAGGCGGTCTTCTTCCAGACCATCCTGCACTTTGTGCCAGGGCATCGAGATGGTGGCCTTGTCGGAGAGCTTCAGGTTTTTGGGGCCGATCTCCACGCCGCGGGCCTCGATGGCCTGCATCTCATTCGAGAGGTGGTCGAGGTCGATGACCATACCGGTGCCCAGCACACAGGTGACATCCGGGTGCAGGATGCCGGAGGGCAGAAGGTTCAAGATGAACTTGCCCTTTTCGGTGACGACGGTGTGCCCGGCATTGTTGCCGCCCTGATAGCGGGCAACGACATCGGCGTTTTCGGCCAGCAGGTCGATGACGCGGCCTTTGCCCTCATCGCCCCAATTGATTCCAGTAACAGCGGTCAGCATGATTTGTTATAACCTTCTTTTTGTTGTTCTCAATGGTCTGCGCTCTAATGGGCAGACCGTAGATTTTTCAGATTTCCTCTTGCAATTTTCGATTGCAGTGCTATTATACGAGCAGGAAAAGAATGTGTAAAACGTATCCTGCACATGGTTGCAATATGATTTTTACATGGAGGAGGGCAACATCTCATGTACGTGGACTGGGAATACTACAAGATCTTCTATTATGTTGCAAAATACCAGAATTTCACCAAGGCGGCGCGGGTGCTGGGCAACAACCAGCCCAACATCACCCACTCGATGAACCGGCTGGAAAGCCAGCTGAACTGTGTGCTGTTCATCCGCTCCAACCGGGGCGTGACCCTGACGCCGGAGGGCGAGATGCTCTATTCCCGCATTGCATCGGCGGCGGTGCAGATCCAGGACGCCGAGGAGGAGCTGAGCGCCAGCGCCACGCTGGAGCACGGTGCCATCAGCATCAGCGCCACCGAGACGGCCCTGAACATCTACCTCTCCGAAAAGCTGCGGGACTTCCACACCGAGTACCCCGGCATCCGGCTGCGCATCTCGAACCACTCCACCCCGCAGGCGATGCAGGCCGTGAAAAACGGCGAAGTGGATTTTGCCATCGTCTCCACCCCGGCCGAGGTGGAACCGGGGCTGAAGCGGGTGGAGCTGAAACCGTTTTACGAAGTGCTGGTGGGCGGCAGGACCTTCACAGCCCTGGCCAGCCAGAACCTCTCCTTAAAGGAACTGGAAAATTACCCGCTCATCTCCCTGAGCGACGAGAGCACGACCCGCAGCTTCTACCGGCAGTTCTTCCTCGACCACAACGCGGTGCTCCGGCCCGACACCGAGGCCGCCACCACCGACCAGATGCTCACGCTGGTCAAAAGCGAGCTGGGCCTCGCCTTTGTGCCGGAATCCATGGCGGCCGAGCCGCTGGCGCGAGGCGAGATCGTCCAGCTCCATCTGCGGGAGATCATCCCCCAGCGCTCCATCTGCCTGGTCTACGACCACCACCGCCCGCTGAACACCGCCGCGCGCAAGTTCCAGAAACTGCTGACCAGCCCGGAAGAGACGCATTGAAACAATGCACCCGCACTCTTTTGTTCCCGGAACGCAAAAAAGCCCCAGAAACACAAAAACCCGCCTGGCAGCGGGTTTTTGTGTATAGAGGGGTGGGAAAGTATATAAAGTTGGGAATCGCATTTTCAGTGGCAGGAGCACAGCATTCTTGCCGTTTGCCCCCTGCGATATGTATTATACCCATTTTTCTTTTCTTGTCAAACAAATTTTTTGCCGTTTGCTTTAATTTTGCACTTTACATTTTGGTCAAAACTTTATATAATTAACGCAGTCAGATTTTTTCTGCTTTTTTTCGATGTTTGTGCTATTTTTACAACATTAAAACTTTACTTTCAAAAATTTTTATGGATTCCAACATATTTCAAAAAAGGAGACCTTCCCCATGGATGATTTAGACCGTAAGATCCTCTCCCTGCTCGCCAAAAATGCCCGGATGCCGGTCAAGGAGATCGCCGAGCAGGTCGCATTGACCAGCCCCGCCGTTTCCAGCCGTATCCACAAACTGGAGACCGACGGCATCATCAGCGGCTATACCGTAGTGCTCAACCGCCCGGCCGACCGGGTCTATGTGGATGCCCTCATCAGCCTGTCCGTGACGCCCAGCCACCGGGACGAGCTGGTGGAACTGATGCAGAACAGCAAGGAAGTGCTGCAATGCTACCACGTCACCGGTGCCTACACCTTCCTCATCAAAGTCAGCTGCGGCAGCATGCCCCAGCTGGAGCACCTCATCTTACAGTTCCAGAAGCTGGGCACCACCAGCACCCAGATCATCCTTTCCACCCCCGTCAACCACGGCGACCTGGAAGCAATGATGCTGTAAGACCACCCATCCCATAAAATATTTCATCCACCGCCGGGGCAGAATGCAATTTTTGGCCCCGGCGGTTCGTATATCCGGTACAAGGCCCTTCCGCCGCCCGCATAGACCGGCGCGGAGCGGGCATCCTAATGATACGCGCGGGGACTCCCCGCACACTGTTTGCAACGAAAGGAATCCAGCCTATGAAGTCCATGACCAAACGCCTCCTCGCCGCCCTGCTAGCTGTGGCCGCTCTGTTCGCTCTGGCGGGCTGCAGCAAGTCCGACAAGGCCGACGCTGCCCCCAAAGACTACACGAAGATCCTCCACGACGCCCGCCCGGACGAAGACAACGAATATTATATGATCTTCTCCCCCGGCGAAAACGGCAAGTTCACCGCCCAGTACGGCTACAGCGACAGCTACGACGCCGCCCAGCTGGACGAAGAGATTCGCAACATGCTGCTCCCCCTGCTGAACCTCGAAGAGGACATGTACACCGACTTTGCCGCCTCCGTTTCCGGCATGATGGTGCAGAGCTATGGCATCGCCATCGTCAAGCCCGCCGAGGGCAAACAACAGGCCGTATCCGAAGCCCTGGATGCCTACGTCCAGAGCCAGATGCAGAGCATGGAGCATTATCTGGAAGACCAGTACCAGATTGCCGCGTCATCTCATATCTCCACTGCTCCCACCGGCGAGGTGATTCTCGTCTGCTGCGAGAACCCCGAAGCCGTGATGAACGCCATCAAAACGGCGCTGGCCGCATAAGCTCCTCCGCCTTCCCGCTTTCACCGCGCTCTGTTTTGGGGGCGCGGTGTTTTATTTTCTTCCGCAAACTGGGTCAAATGGGCACTCTGTGCAAAAAGTTTTTTCAAAATCCCTCCAAATCACTTTCCAAAAGTGGTTTTTTGATGTATTCTATTCCTATCCGCTGTGTGTCTGCCACGCAGACGGAACGCTAAAAACGAAAGAGGGGTGCGCACAGATATGCTGAAATATCTGGCAAAACGCATCGGGCGCTCGATTTTGACCCTGTTCGTCATCGTGACGCTCGTTTTCTGCCTGCTGCGGCTGATGCCCGTGGAAGGCTACTTTGCAAACTACGAAAAAATGACCGAGGCCCAGATCCAGGCGGGCCTCCAGTCCATGGGCCTGCTGGACCCGCTGCCGGTGCAGATCGGGCGGTTCTGGTGGAATGCACTGCACGGCGACCTCGGCGTCAGCCATATTTATAAGGTCAATGCGCCTGTGACCGGCATCCTGGCCAAAAAGCTGCCCATCTCGGTGCAGATGGGTGTTTTCTCCATGCTGCTGAGCCTGGTCGTCGGCATCCCGCTGGGCCTGTTCATGGGCCGGTTCAAGAACCGCTGGCCGGATAAGATCGGCACGGCCATCATCGTGCTCATCCAGGCCGTGCCTGCCGCCGTGTATTATCTGTATATCCAGATGTACGGCACCACCGCGCTGGGCGTCGGCCTGCTGTTCGATGCCTCCAACTGGAAATACTGGGTGTTGCCCATCTGCTCCATGAGCCTGGGCAACGTGGCCTTCTACGGCATGTGGCTGCGCCGCTACATGGTGGATGAGAGCAACAAGGACTACGTCCGCCTGGCACTGGCCAAGGGCGTGAGCGAAAACAACATCGCGCTGCACCACATCTTCCGCAACGCCATGGTCCCGCTGGTGCAGTACATCCCGTCGGCCTTCCTGAACACCGTCGTCGGCTCCATCTACATCGAGAGCCTGTACAGCATCCCCGGCATGGGCGGCCTGCTGGTGACCTGTGTGCAGCGGCACGACAACACCATGGTGCAGGGCATCGTGCTGCTCTACGCCTGCGTGGGCATCATCGGCCTCATCCTGGGCGATCTGCTCATGGTGCTCATCGATTCCCGCATCAACTTTGGCAAGAAAGAAGGTGGCCGATAATGCTGTTCCACATGAAAGACCAGAAGGCAGCTGTGCTGGAAAACGACCTGAACAAGCTGCAAAAGGACGGCCCCGCTGTCTGGGCCAGCCTGCCGGAAGACGAGCTGTTTACCCCTGCCGGCTTCAGCGAAGAGCAGGCCGAGGCAACGGCCTACTCCAACTACAGCTACTGGGGCAGCACGTTCCGCGCCTTCTTCAAGAACAAGATGGCCGTGGCGCTCCTCATCGCGCTGGTGGCCGTGGTGGCCTTTGCCTTCGTGCAGCCCCATCTGCCCGGCCAGGTGGACCCCAACCTCTGTGAGGTGGACCCCGCCACCGGAATCCAGTACCGCAACATCGCCCCCGGCCAGCAGGGCTTCATCTGGGGTTCCAACGCCATCGGCCAGGATCTGTGGGCCCGCATCTGGGCCGGTGCCCGCACCAGCCTGACCATCGCCTTCTTCGTGGCCATGATCGAGGCCGTGGTGGGCATCACCGTGGGTGTGCTGTGGGGCTATGTCCGCCAGCTCGACTTCTTCTTCACCGAGCTGTACAACATCTGCGACAACATCCCCTCCACCATCATCCTGATCCTGATCTCCTACGTGGCTTCCCCCAGCATCCAGACGCTGATTTTGGGCATGTCGCTCACGGGCTGGATCGCCATGGCGCGCTTCATCCGCAACCAGATCCTGATCATCCGCGACCGCGACTACAACGTTGCCTCCCGCTGCATCGGCACCCCCACCTCCCGCATCGTGCTGCGCAACCTGCTGCCCTATCTGGTGTCGGTCATCATGCTGCGCATGGCGCTGACCATCCCCGCCGCCATTGGCAGCGAGGTGTTCATCACCTACATCGGTCTGGGCCTGTCGGTGGAGACGCCCTCGCTGGGCAACCTCATCAACGACGGCCGCAAGGTCATGATGCAGGCGGGCCTGCGGTATCAGCTGCTCTACCCCACCATCATCCTGAGCTTTGTCACCATCGCGTTCTACCTCATCGGCAACGCCTTCTCGGACGCTGCCGACCCGAAGAACCACATGCAGTAAGGAGGGACAGAAGATGGAAAAGAATCAGCTGATCCTTTCAGTCAAGGATTTGAACATCCAATTCAACCTGCGTGGAAAAGCGCTCCACGCCATCCGCGGCATCGACCTGGACATCTACCACGGCGAGGTCCTCGCCATCGTGGGCGAGTCCGGTTCGGGCAAGAGCGTGTTCACCAAGAGCTTCATGGGCCTGCTGGACGCCAACGGTTCCATTTCCAGCGGCACCATCGACTACTTCGGTGCCGACGACGGAAAGCCCATCCGCCTGTCCGACCTGAAAAAGGAAAAGGACTGGCTCCGGGTGCGCGGCCACGAGATCGCCATGATCATGCAGGACCCCATGACAAGCCTGAACCCGCTGAAGACCATCGGCGACCAGATCATGGAAGCCGTGGAGCTGCATCAGGGCCTGCGCGGCAAGGCCGCCAGAGAGAAGACGCTGGAATACCTGCGGGATGTCGGCATCACCGACCCGGAGGTCCGCTTCGGCCAGTACCCGCACGAGTTCTCCGGCGGCATGCGCCAGCGCGTCGTCATCGCCATTGCGGTGGCCTGCAACCCGCAGATCCTGATCTGCGATGAGCCCACCACCGCGCTGGACGTGACCATCCAGGCGCAGATCTTGCAGCTGCTCAAGGAGATGCAGGTCAAGTACAACCTGACCATCGTTCTCATCACCCACGACCTCGGTGTCGTAGCCAACATCGCCGACCGGGTGGCCGTCATGTATGCAGGCGACATCATCGAGATCGGCACCTCGGACGAGATCTATTACGACCCCCGCCACCCCTACACCTGGGCACTGCTGTCCAGTATGCCCCAGATGGGCATCAAGGGCGAGGACCTGTTCAACATCCAGGGCACCCCGCCGAACCTGTTTACCGAGATCCACGGCGACGCCTTTGCGCCCCGCAACCCGCAGGCGCTCAAGATCGACTTCGTCAAGCGTCCGCCGTATTTTGAGATCAGCCCCACCCACAAGGCCAAGACCTGGCTGCTGGACCCGCGGGCACCTAAGGTGGAGCCGCCGCTGGCGGTCCGCCTGCTGAAAGAGGAGGGGATGTAAAATGGCAGAGGAACGTGAAACGCTTCTGGAGGTCAAAGACCTCGAAGTGACCTATGGTTCCGGCAAAAAAGCCTACCGCGCCGTGAACCGCGCCAATTTCAAGATCTACAAGGGCGAGACGTTCGGCCTGGTGGGCGAGTCCGGTTCCGGCAAGACCACCATTGGCCGCGCCATCATGCGCATCCTGCCCACTTCCGGCGGCGAGATCCTGTACAAAGGCCAGAAGATCAACGGCAAGATCTCCCACGCGCTGGACCAGCAGGTCATCAAGGAGATCCAGATGATCTTCCAGGACCCCCAGTCCTCCCTGAACGAGCGCGCCAAGGTGAGCTACATCGTCGGCGAGGGCCTGATGAACGTCCGGCCCGACCTGACCGCTGCCCAACGGGAAGAAAAAGTCCGCCAGGCGCTGCTGGATGTCGGCCTGCTGCCCGAATTTGCCTCCCGCTTCCCGCACGAGTTCTCCGGCGGCCAGCGCCAGCGCATCGGCATCGCCCGCGCCCTCATCGTGGAGCCGGAGTTCATCATCGCCGATGAGCCCATCTCTGCACTGGATATGTCCATCCGCGCCCAGGTGCTCAACCTGCTGCGCCACCTGCAAAAGACGCGCGGCATCACCTACCTGTTCATCGCGCACGACCTGTCCGTCATGCGGTACATCTCGGACCGCATCGCCGTCATCCACAAGGGCGACATCGTGGAGCTGGCCGACGCCGAAGAACTGGTGAATCACGCCATCCATCCCTATACCCGCAGCCTGCTTTCGGCCATCCCCATGCCGAACCCCCGGCTGGAGCGGAAGAAAAAGCTGCTGGTCTACGACCCCGCCATGCACGATTACACTGCCGAGCCCCCGCAGTGGCAGGAACTGCGGCCCAATCACTTCGTGCTCTGCAATGCGACCGAAGCTGCACAGTGGATTCGCGAATCGTAAACTCTCTCAAATTTTTTAGGCTCTGTTTCGGCATTGTTCACCCTTTGTTTCTTGACTTTTGCCGGTGCCTTTACTACAATAGCAGGGAACGCATTGCACAATTTTTAACAAAAGGATAGGTTTTATGACAACGACCAGCAATGTTCTCTATGCGTCACAGGCTCGCCCGTGGCTCAAATATTACGACCCCAATTACATCGACCAGCCGATGCCGGAGTGTTCTGCTTTCGACTTTGTCCGGCAGCAGAACAAGAACCGCCTGTCGGAAACGGCCCTCGAATATTATGGCCGGAAGTTCACCTATGCAGACTTCATCGTGAACACCAAGAAGACCGCTGCTGCCTTCCGGGCGGCAGGCGTCCGAAAGGGTGATATCATTACCGTGGTCAGCGTGATGACCCCGGAGGTCATCTATGCGTTCTATGCTGCTGACCGCATCGGCGCGACCCTGAATCTGGTGGACCCCCGGTACAGCGCCGACGGCATCCATGAGTACATCGAGGAAGTGGATTCTCATCTGCTGATCTGCCTGAACGTGGTGTATGACCGCTGCCGTCAGGCCGCCCGGCGCACCCATGTGGAGCGGGTCATCGTGCTTTCCCCGGCCGACTCGCTGCCCCTGCCGCTGGCCATCGGCTACAAGGTCTCCAACCCCGACCGCAACAAATACGACTCCAATGCCCTGATGTGGAAGCAGTTCATCGCAAACGGGCAGGACGCCAGCACCGCCGGTGAGCCCTATGACCCGGACCATGCCTGTGTGGTGGTCCACACCGGCGGCACCACCGGCTCCCCCAAGGGCGTTATGCTGACGGACCGAAACTTCAACGCCCTCGCTCAGCAGTTTGCTGCATGGCATGCCCTGTTCCGGAAGGGGCAGACGCTCATGAACGTCATGCCCCCCTTCATCGCCTATGGCTACGCCTGCGGCGTCCACATGCCGCTGGCCCTGGGGCTGAAGGTCGTCATCATCCCGAATCTGGACCCCGCCAAGCTCGGCAGCCTTCTGTTGAAGCACAAGCCCGAACACATGTTCGGTGTGCCTTCCCATTACCAGCAGATGGCCGCTGACCCCAAGCTGAAAAACAAGGATCTGTCCTTCATCCGCAACTATGCCGCCGGCGGCGATGCCATCTCCATCGGCGCAGAAAAGACGGTGAACGACTTCCTTGCCGCCCACAACGTGGAGTATCCCCTTGCCAAGGGCTACGGCATGACGGAGGTCTCCTCCGCTGCCACCATCGCCGCCGGCACCATCACCAAACCCGGCAGCGTGGGCATCCCCATGGTGAACACCCTTGTGTCGGTGTTCGAGCCGGGCACCACCAAGGAACTGCCCATCGGCGAGCGGGGCGAACTGTGCATCTGCAGCCCCTCCATGATGAAGGGCTACTACGGCAAGCCCGAAGAGACCGCGAACATCCTGCGCACCCACGAAGACGGCACGGTGTGGGCCCACACCGGCGACGTGGGCTACATGGACGAGGACGGTTTCGTCTACCTCGACAGCCGCATCAAACGCCTCATCATCCGCCACGACGGCTTCAAGGTCTTCCCCTCGATGATCGAAAACGTCATCAGCCAGCACCCCGCCGTCCACCAGTGTTCCGTGGTGGGCTGCACCGACAAGGACCATGTGCAGGGCCGCCTGCCCTTCGTCTTTGTGGTGCTGAAGCCGGAGGCCGCTGCTTCCACGAAAAAGCGCCAGATCATCAAGGAGCTGCGCCAGATGTGCGCCGAGGAGCTGCCCGAATACGTCCAGCCCGTGGGCTACAAGTTCCTCGACGCCATGCCCATGACCCCTGTGGGCAAGTTCGATTACCGCAAGCTCGAAACGGAGATCACCTCCCGCGATTACTGATAGAAAGGAAGTCCCTGTCCCCATGAAGAAAAAACTCATCAGCCTTGCCCTTTCGGCGGCTATGCTCTTTGCCGGGTTCAGCATCTCTGCCTTTGCAGAAGAGCCGCTGACCGGGTCTGAACCCGAACCCGTTGCCGCAGAGGCTGTGGAAGAAGAGGAGAACTCCCTCTTCCGCAAGCCCGCCGCAGAACAGACGCCTGAGACCACCGAGGGCGAGGCCGCCGACGAAACGGCGGAACCCGAAGAGGAAAAGCAGCCCCTGTATGTTGCACTGGGCGACAGCATCTGCGCCGGTGTCGGCCTGACCAGCGTGCAGTACGCCCACAACCTGATGGGTGTGGACGTTTCCTACAACTTCAAGGGCTACCCGGATGCCTGCTATGTGGGCCAGGTCGCCCAGACCCTCGGTCTGGACCGCGACCACGCCATCAACCTCGGCCTGCCCGGCCTGATGAGCGCCGACCTCGTCGAGCTGGTCAAGACCGGCAAGATGAGCGAGATGAACACGCTCTCCGGCTGCCAGTACGATTACCCGGAAATCCTGGAGTACCTCAAGGAGGCCGACATCATCTCCATTCAGATGGGTTCCAATGACGCCTTCGTGCCCACGGTCGTTGCCATTGGCAACGCCACCAACTGGAAGAGCGAAGACCTCGCCTCCATCGTGCTGAGCGGCAACCTGCGCAGCAAAGACCCGGAGACCAGGGCCGCCTTCCAGGCCAGCATGAAGAAGCTCAGGCTCACCAAGAGCGAGACGGACGCGGTGTGGAACCTCGTCACCTCCGGCATGAACAAGATCTGCACCGACGCCTACCCCGTCAGCACCGCGAACATCCGCTCCGTTGTCGAGACCGTCCGCGCCCTGAACCCGGACGCACAGATCCTGCTCATCGGTGCCACCAACCCCGTTCCTCTGCTGCCCAGCTGGAGCAATTATTTCAACAAGCTCAACAAGTTCCAGAAGCAGCTCGCCGAGGTCTATGACATCGACTACGTGGCGGTGCCCTACGCTCAGACGGAGCTGGACGGCCACCCCACCGTCTCCGGTCACAAGTACATTGCCAAGAAGATCGTGAAGGCCATCCAGAACGGCTGATCCCGAACATAAAAACGCCCCGAACACACGGTTCGGGGCGTTTTTTCATGCTATTCTTCAGCTCAGCCGGCCGCTCTCGACCGAGAAGCTGACATCGGCCACGGCCATGGTGGACTTGCGGTGGGAGACCAGCAGAACGGTCTTTTCCCTGCATTCGTCCCGCACCGCCTTGAGGATGATGCCCTCGTTCAGGCTGTCGAGGTTGGAGGTCGGCTCGTCCAGCAGGAGGAAGGGCGCATCGTGGAGGAAGGCGCGGGCCACACCGATGCGCTGGCGCTCGCCGCCGGAGAGGGCACCTCCCAGCTCGCCCACCGGGGTATCGTAGCCCTTGGGCAGCTTCCGGATGAAACCGTCCAGCGCCGCCTTTTTGCAGGCCGCTTCCACCTCGGCACGGGTGGCATCGCGCCGGGCAATTTTGATATTGTTCTCGATGGTGTCGTCAAACAGTTCCGTCTCCTGCGTCACAAGGCTCTCCTGTGCCCGCAGTGCAGCGGTATTCACGCGGCGGATGTCCTCTGCACCAAAGCGGATGCTGCCGCCGGAAACATCCCAGAAGCGGAGCAGCAGCCGCAGGAAGGTCGATTTTCCGCTACCGGAGCGGCCCGTGATGCCCACGATCTTCCGTTCGGGGATGGTCAGGCTCAGGTCGTGCAGGACTTCCTCATCCGCGTAAGCGAAGCGGACCTTCCGGGCCTCGGCACCGGCAAAGGCCGTGTCGGCCCCATCGGTCACGTCGGCCGTGACCGGTTCTTCGTCCAGCAGGTCCAGCACACGGTCGGCGCTGGCAAACACCTGGGTCAGGCTTGCGCCGAGGTTGGCCAGCGCCACCACCGGGCCGAAGGAGCTCAGTGCAGCCAGTGTGCAGACCAGCACCCCGCTGGCATCCAGCGCGCCGTTCTGGTACAGATGGAGGCTGACCCCCAGCACGGCCAGGACGGTCAACAGGATGAGGGTGTTGGTGGCACCCACCGTCACGCCCTCGCGGTACTTCAGCGTCTTCTGCTTCTCCCCCAGCGCCTCGCTGTGAGCCGCAATGCCCTCGGCGCGGTTGGCGGTGTCCTGATATTGCAGCGTATCCCACAGGCCGCGCAGGTTTTCCAGCATATAGCTGTTGGTGTCGGCGAGGGTCTGGCGGTAGGCGTGGGCGGCTTTGTCACCGCGTCTGGCCGACCACACAGGCAGGGCCGCGCCCACCAGCAGATAGCCCGCCAGCAGCACCAGCGCTGGCAGCAGATGATACCGGGCCGTGAAGCAGGTCATGCCGACAACGCAGACCACCGCGATGCAGACCGGCGAGATGGTGTGGGCATAGAAGACTTCCAGCTGTTCGATGTCGGCGGTGATCAGGCTGATGAGGTCGCCGCGGTCGCGGCCCTCCAGCTTGGCGGGGGTCAGGCGGCGGAGCGCCCCAAAGACCCGATCGCGGATGAGGGCCAGCAGCTTGAAGGCGATAGAATGGTTGGATGCCTGCTCGGCATACCGCAGCACACCGCGCAGCAGCGCAAACACTAAGATGCAGGCAAAGACGGTGCCCACCGAGGGGATGGGGCTTTCCAGCCCGGCGGCAGCCAGCAGGCCGAAGCCACCGAAGATGGTGATGAAGGTGGCGCAGAAGTATCCCGCCACCCCCATCGCGATGGCGGCCAGCATCACAGGCAGCATCGGCCGGACCAATATGATGAGCCGCCGGACGATCGCAAACGGACTGCGTTTTTTCGGTGCGTTCATGCGCTCACCTCCCCAAGGTCTTCCAGCTGTTTCTGGGCGTTGTACAGGCGGCTGTAGACACCGCCTTCGGCCAGCAGGGCCTCGTGTTTTCCCTGCTCGGCGATGCGGCCGCCGTCCATGACGTAGATGCAGTCGCTGTCCACCACATTGGCCAGGCGGTGGGAGATGAGGATGACCGTTTTCTTCCCCGCCAGCTTGCGGATGGCCGCCATGATGTCGTTTTCACTCTCGGCGTCCACGTTGGAGGTGGCTTCGTCGAAGAGGTAGATGGGCGAGTCGTGCAGCAGCGCACGGGCCATGGCCAGACGCTGGCGCTGACCGCCGGACAGGTTTGAGCCGCCCTCATGCAGCGGGGTGTCCAGCCCCTGCTGGCTGCGGCAGAACGCGGCAAGGTTCACCTCTTCCAGCGCGGCCCAAAGTGCAGCGTCGTCGGCAGCGGGCGCTGCCATCCGCAGGTTGGAACCGACCGTTCCCCTGAAGATGGCCGCATTGTGCGGCACGACCGTCAAGGTGCGCAGGCGGCTCTCTTCCCGGAGCATCTGCACCGGCACACCGCCCAGCGTCACGCTGCCCGTATACCCGGTGCGGGCACCGGATAGAATGGCCGCAATGGTGCTTTTGCCGCAGCCGGACTCGCCCACCAGCGAGACGAAGCTGCCCTGCGGGATGCACAGCGAGACATCGTGGAGGATGGTGCGGTCGTTCTCGTAGCCAAAGGTCACATGGTCCAGCTTCAGGGTGGTATCCTCCCCTGCTTCCTGTGTGCCGTCGGCAGGCTCGTCCGCCGCCAGCAGACGGAAGATCTTCTCCGCCGAGGCTGCTCCGTTCATCGCGATGTGGAAGTAGCTGCCCAGCAAGCGGAGCGGCAGGAAGAAATCTGCCGCCAGCAGAAGAATGGTCAGCGCCGCTGTCAGGGTGATCTGCCCTTTGGCAAACGCCGCCACCGCGCTGATGATGCCCAGCCCCGCGCCGCCATAGGCCATCAGGTCCATGAGGGTCACGGAGTTCAGCTGCATGGTCAGTACCTTCATCGTGATCTTCCGGAAGCGCTCGGCCTGCCGGTTCATCTCCTCATGCTTCCAGCCGTCGGCCTGGTAGATCTTCAGGGTGGTCAGGCCCTGGATGTTTTCCAGAAAGCTGTCGCCGAGGGTGGTGTATTCGCCCCAGTATTTGTCCAGCAGCTTTTTGGCGAATTTCTGCACCGCCACGATGGACATGGGGATCAGCGGCACACAGCACAGCAGGATGATGGCCGACCGCGCATGGACGCCCACCAGCAGCACAAAGAGGGTGACCGGGGCCAGCAGGCTGTAGAACAACTGAGGCAGATACTTTGCAAAGTAGGTGTCGATCTGCTCCACGCCCTCACTGGCCAGCATGACGGCCTCACTGGTGGCGACGGTCTCGCTGTAACCCGCGCCCAGACGTGTGAGTTTTTCGTAAATTTTGCTGCGCAGGGTGCGCTTGACATCCTTGGAGGCGCAGTCGCTCATGCTGGATGCCAGCAGGGTGAAGACATACCGCAGCGGAATGGTGAACAGGCAGAGCACAAAGTCCTGCCGCAGCATCTCGTGGGTCAGCCCGCCCGCAAAGACGGCTCCCACCAGCTGGGCAATGACCCGCACAAAGATGATGTTGCAGAGCATCCCCAGCCACTGGAACGCCACGTTCGCGCCCACAAAGCGCATGGCACCCCGGTCAAAGGAGATCAGCTTTTTGTTGATCACGATACCGCCTCCGTTTCTTCGCTGGCGTCCGGGCCGAACATGCGGTCGTATGCGCCGGTAAAGGCCCGCTCCGGCAGTGCCGAGGTCAGGGCCAGCGCGGCCGTGCAGCGCTCCTCCTCGGTCAGGTCGATCTTCACGGGCGGGAAGTTTGCCAGCACCGTTTCCAGCTGTTCCTTCACTGCTCTGGCCACAAAGATGCCGCGGTCGGTCAGGTAGATCTTGCCGTAGTGCTCCTTGACGATCATGCCATGGTCCATCAGCAGGTTCATGATCCGCACCACCGAGGGCTTGGTCACGTTCAGCTTTTCCGCAATGCTGCGGGAGCAGATGTCCAGATGGGTCTGCGACACCTCATAGATCGCCAGCAGATACCGCAGATGCGCCGGTGTCAGTTCCATGCTTATCACACTCTTTTCATCGGGATTTTCAACCTCTCCGGCACGGCAGCGCATCGCCGGAAAGTTCTGGAGATGTTATCCAAAGCTAACTTTTATTTTTCTAAAAAAGGGCGCGGGCCGATTTGCTTTTCGACCCGCGCCCTGCGGTTTCCTCAGTGACAGCCGCCGTTGCAGTGCCCGCAATCACCGGAGCACCCGCCGCAGCCGCCGTGCTTGTGGGAGTGCCAGGTGATCCAGCCCACACAGCCGAACACGATCGCCGCCACGATAATGGTCGGCAGATTGAAGTTTGCTGCCAGAAATTCCATCATAACAATGCACTCCTCTCAAAACAGAACCAATTTACTTGTTTGCCGTGAGCTTCTTGGTGTCGATGCTGACCTCATTGATGCCCGTATACTTGTTGGGGCGGACCAGCAGATAGATGAAGGCCACCAGGATGACGACTGCAACGATGGTGAAGAAGTTGAAACCGACCTCACCGGAAATGATGCCGCCCAGCTGATACACGACCAGCGCAGCGCAGTAAGCCAGAGCGCACATGTAGCCGATGGCGATGGCGGTCCACTTGCCGTTGTTCATCTCACGCTTGATGGCACCCATCGCAGCGAAGCAGGGAGCGCACAGCAGGTTGAAGATCAT
>ULRQ01028366.1_pt1 | contig 23838 bp, 20 predicted proteins | sample 1955491 | NCBI WGS metagenome assembly ULRQ01 (sample SAMEA4835684, study PRJEB28245) | human gut metagenome | biome: gut microbiome; material: fecal sample | place: Denmark | collected 2008 | reverse complement strand
AGAGCCGCCGTTGCCGCAGCCTGCAACTGCGGCAGCCAACACGCCGCACATAGCTGCACATAATATTTTTGTAATATAATTTTTTTTCATTTTGAAGTCCTCATTTCATAAAATATAGCTCTATTTTAGTATAAAACAATAATTAATGCAATATGTTTGATTTAACTTAAAAGATAATTTACAAACCCTTCCCGTTTATCTCGGATAAACAGTTTGATTTAGGGCAGAAAGCCATAAAATCCGCAGGCTCTGTATTGCTTTAAGGACAGATTTTCCCCACAGCATAGAATAAATTTTTTTACTGCGGCATATAATTTTCTAGCTGTAATAATTGGGAGGAAAGAAAATGATAGAATTTTATCCTGAGGGAATTCTCATAGAAAAGCCCGAAAACGCCGGATACTTTAAGTCGATAAACGCCTTAAACGAGGCTTTTTTTGAAGAAAAAATACTCGAGGCAAGGGCTGTAATATGTGACGCCGAGCATAATTTAATTGTAGATATGGGTTGTATTAAGGGAATTATTCCCAGAGAGGAGGGTGCTCTTGGAATTAAAGAGGGCAGGGTGCGTGATATTGCCATTATTTCCAGAGTAAACAGGCCCGTTTCCTTTGTTATAACCGATTTTAAGAAAAATGCAGACGGAGCAACGGTTGCTATACTGTCCCGAAGTAAGGCGCAGCAGCGGTGTATGCAGCAGTACATAGCAAGCCTTAGCAGCGGCGATGTTATTAACGCCCGCATAACGCACCTGGAGCCGTTTGGCGCATTTGCCGATGTTGGCTGCGGTATAGTTTCGCTGATTCCTATAGACACCATATCGGTATCAAGAATAGACCACCCACGGGAACGCTTCAGCGTAGGTATGGATATTCGGGCAGTTGTTAAAAGCATAGAAAACGGCAGAATAAGCCTTACCCACAAGGAGCTGCTGGGTACTTGGCAGGAAAACGCAGGCAATTTCAGTGTAGGCGAAACGGTAGCCGGCATTATACGCACCGTTGAGCAATACGGTGCTTTTGTAGAGCTTACCCCCAATATAGCCGGTCTTGCGGAAATAAAAGACGGCATTGCCCCGGGAAGTCAGGCAAGCGTATACATTAAAAACATTATACCGGAGCGTATGAAAATTAAGCTGATTATTATAGACACCTTTGAACAGCACTATAAACCGGCACCGCCAAAATATTATTTTACCGGCAGCCATATGGACAGCTTTTTGTACTCTCCGCCTAACTGCGACAAGGTAATAGAAACTTTATTCAGCTGTACAGCTAATGGTACACCCGCACCCGAAGCGGTTGACTAATTAACCCCATAAATATATACTTGTTTTATACTAAACAAGTGGGGTAATAAAAAATGGATGTACTTATTGCAATATGTATGGTCTTGCTGGCTGTAATACTTATTTTAAATATAATAATGATTATAAACGGTAAAAGGAAGCCCGACCACACCAACAACACAGAGGACATAAAAGCCTATATTGACGAAACAAACAGAAACAACCGCATAGAAATGAATGCTACGGTTACAAATTCGGTTAAAAATATGGCTGAACTGCTTGCCGAAAAGCAAGAGAACAGCGACAATGCACAAATTAAGCGGCTTGAACAGCTTGAACACCGTTTATCGGGCTTTTCAAGCAACAACGAAATACAGTTAAACAATATTCGTGAAGCTGTAGAAAAAAGGCTGGAATATATTCAGCGTGACAACAACAGCAAGCTGGACGAAATGCGCAAACTTGTTGATAAAGAGCTTCAAAAAACCATTGACGCCAAAATGACGCAGTCATTTGCGCTTGTAAACCAAAGGCTGGAGCAGGTATATAGGGGCTTAGGCGAAATGCAAAGCCTTGCCGCCGGAGTGGGCGACCTTAAAAAGGTGCTTTCAAATGTAAAAACAAGAGGTATGCTTGGCGAAATACAGCTGGGTGCTATACTAAAAGAAATACTCTCCCCTGAGCAGTATCAGGAAAATGTAGTAACCAACAAAAACACACGCAACACTGTAGAGTATGCCATAAAGCTGCCTAACGACAACAACTCCTTTGTGTACCTGCCTATAGATTCCAAATTTCCTGCCGACACCTACCACGCTGTATTAACAGCCCAGGAAAACGGCAATAAAGAAGAAATAAATGCCGCAGTTAAAAACCTTGTTTCTACCATGAAAAATGAGGCAAAGGACATTCACAACAAATATATAAATCCACCGGCAACTACAGACTTTGCCATTATGTTCCTGCCATGTGAGGGGCTGTATGCCGAGGCGGTAAGCCGTGGACTTGTAGAAACACTTCAGCGTGAATACAAGGTAAACATAGCCGGTCCCAGCACAATGGCGGCACTGCTGAACAGTCTGCAAATGGGCTTTAAAACCTTGGCAGTACAGCAAAGAAGCACCGAGGTGTGGCAGGTGCTAAACTCCGTAAAAACCGAATTTGACAATTTTGAAGAGGTGCTTACTCAAACCCAACGCAGAATTACACAGGTAAACAGTGACCTTGATAAGCTTGTAGGTGTACGCACCAGACAAATACAGCGCAGACTTGCAGATTTATCAAATACTGACATTGGGGATTAAAGCTGAATTTGCAAACGAAAGGCACAAAAAGCATTTTGAACTGCTTTTTGTGCCTTTATGTATATAAGCTGATTCCTATTTTTGGGTATTACACTTGGCGGTGCTTAACATTTGCAAAAGTCCAGGTTATATTGTTAAAGCAGGCTGTATTTTATAAACAGCCAAATCTAAGTTTACAGTGTGCTTGCTTAGCTTTGTGTAAGGTCAAGCTTTTTTATGCCGTATATTTTTCTTAAAATAAAGCCCCAGAACTTTGGATTGTCAATTACTACAAATTTCATAACATAACCTCCATTAATACTTAAATGCAAATAAAGACAATATGCAAATTACAACGGCGGAAATCACTACTACAAGCCTACATGGAAGCAGTGTTCCTACAAGTAATCCAATGCCAAATATTAAGCCACCGTTACAGCATTTCTTTTTTGGGCGTCGCATACCCATACCCGTTCACCACCTAAGACTTTTACTATATAATACGCATTTATCTTTAAGTGGTTACAAATTATTTTTTGCCAGCTTTACAAGGTCTGCACCTGTTACATTTCCGTCCTTGTTGCAGTCCGCCGCCAAAAGCTGCGGCTCTGTTAATGTTGTGCTTTCCATAAAATATTTGCTTAGAGCAGTGGCGTCGCCGGAGCTTATATTACCCTCGCCTGTCAAATCGCCTAAGACAGACAGCTTATATTCCCCGTATTTACTGCCGTTATACTCAAGCCGCATAGTACAGTCTGTGCCCACCTTGCCGCTTGTTTTCTTTACATTGCTTTTGCTGTATATTTCAACATCATAACCGTCTGCTGTTATTCCGTTTTTAAGCTGTGCTATTGTTGTACCTGCGGGTATATCCCAAATAATAGAACGCTTGGCGTCTAAGCTGTAGCTGTTTACAGCAAAAATGCGGGCTGTATGTCCACTGCTCGGCTCTGTCGGCACAGCAGGCTTTTCAGGGGGCTTTGTTGAAGCGCCTGAAGCAGTCGGATTTTCCGCAGGCACTGTGGGAATTACAGGAAAGGAAAGCTCGTCGCTGTTTATTATCTCAAAGGTGCCGTCGTCGTACAGCAGGTAAAGATTATCATTAAGGCTGCACATTTGTGCATTGCCCGTATAGTCGGTGCTGTACAATATATTTTCAGCTCCGGTTACATCATAGCCGTATATTTTGCCCTCGGAATATCTGCAGTAGTATTCATTCACTACACCGCCGTTTATTTTACCGCATTGTATGCCGCTTTCTATAAACACATCTGCGGCAGTATCGGCAATACAGCCATCATAATCAAAAACCGTATTATCTGTTACATATATTTCAGAATACATAACATCGGTCTGCATTTGCAGCAGCGGCATACTGTTGTCTGCGGCATTAACGGTATATATTTTGCCTTGTGACAAAATAAACAGTGTGTCCTCCCTTTGGTTTATGGCAAAATCAGTTACCCTGTCAAGAGTAAAGCTGTAAAGATATTCTCCATAAACGGAATAGCAGTAAAAAGTTGTAGAAATTTCACCGCTTTTGGCAAAGAAAACACGGTCATTGCTTACGCAAAATTTGTAGCTGTCGTTAATTTGAATATTATTAAAGGGATAATAATACACCGAGTCGTTACTGAAAAAATAACAGCTTAGGCAGGCTTGATCACCGCTTACGCACATTGCATAAACACAGCCTTGACCTGCATAAATATTTTTAATTTCTCCCTCTGTGTCAAAACGGCGTGTGTCGCAGCCCTCGTCTGTAATACGGCTTACAGCCGCACTGCTGTGGCTGTAGCTGACAACATATGCACCGCTTTCGTTTACTGTAAGCCTTGCACTGCCTCCTATATTGTTTATAACCTGTTTATTCACAGCGTAAACGCTTAAACCAACAGAAAACACCAAGGCAACTGCAAACACGCCGACACAAAGCATAAGCCCTTTGCACTTTGCCAAACAACCTGCAATTTTCTTCATAAAAACCGTTCCCCTAAACCAAGCTGACAGCTGAAATCGGTAAAAGAAAAAACCGCCTTTATTTAAGCCGGAATTTTTTAAAATTAAAAATTCCGACGGCAGCTATTTTACCTGTCTGAAAGCATATAAATAAGAAGCTTATTCTGTAATTATTTGTCATATATTACCTATAAATGAATTTTAGCATTAAATTTCGACCTTTTTCGCTATAGGGGATTTGCTTTCACTAACTTTTGCCGCAGAAATAAAAACAGCTTATTTGTGCATTGTTTACAAAATAAAATCACTATTGAGCCGTTTTAGCTCACTTTAGCCGTGACTCTGCTGTACCTTCTGCTAAAAGCCCGCTGTATTGTCAGCCGCATTTTATTAAGGACGCAGTCTTGTCGGGTGCGGCAGTGCTTTACAGGTACAGCAGGAGCCTTTTTATGACCTGAAATTCTATTATAGAGCCAAAATATTAAATGTTCACAAAAATTGCGTATAGCAAAAGTATATGTTGGCTTTATTACAGTTGACAACAATAATATTTTATATTATTATATATGTTAGTGTTTTTATGTAAAAAGGGTGCGTAGCGAAAGGGTGCGTGCTTTTTATTATATATTAAGCTTGATGAGTGTATCTGATTTTGTCTGGGGTATTTTACTTAGCAGGAGTATTTAAAATATTTGAAATTTAGGGGTGTAGTCCTTGGATAAATTTGTAGTATGTGGCGGTAAGCCATTAGCAGGAGAAGTGACAATATGCGGTGCAAAGAATGCTGCCGTAGCCATTATTCCTGCAACAATACTTGCCGATGGGCCTTGTCGGCTTGAGAATATTCCGGACATAAGCGATGTTAAAGCTATGTTTGAAATATTGCAGCGGATTGGTGCAAGTGTTGAAAAAGTGGACGATAATACCTATATTGTAGATCCAACAACTATAAACAGCTGTGAGGCTGTGTTTGACCTTGCCAGAAATATGCGAGCTTCGTATTATTTGCTGGGTGCGTTGCTGGGCAAAAGAGGCTATGCCAGGGTAGCTATGCCGGGGGGCTGCTTCTTCGGAGTGCGTCCTATAGACCAGCACCTAAAGGGCTTTGCCAGTATGGGTGCCGAACACCGCTTGATTGACAGCGGTGACGCTATTGAGGTTAAGGCAGACAGACTTATAGGCGGATATGTATATATGGATGTTGTTTCGGTAGGTGCGACCATGAATGTTATGCTGGCGGCTGTTAAGGCTGACGGCACAACAATAATCGAAAACGCCGCAAGAGAGCCTCATATTGTAGACCTTGCCAATTTTCTGAACACAATGGGTGCCAACATTAAGGGAGCCGGCACAGATGTTATAAAAATACAGGGTGTTGAAAGTCTGCACGGCACAACATATTCTATAATTCCCGACCAAATTGAGGCCGGTACTTATATGGCTGCTGTTGCCGCTACAAAGGGCAGAGCGGTAATAAAAAATGTTACGCCAAAGCACCTGGAGTCTATTACAGCTAAGCTGCGTGAAATGGGCGTTATAGTGTGCGAGGGTGACGACAGCGTGTCGGTAGACGCTACAGGCGGTATAAAACGCTGCAACATAAAAACAATGCCTCATCCGGGATTTCCTACAGATATGCAGCCGCAGGCGGTTGCACTGCTGTCAGTAGCAGAGGGTACAAGCATTGTAAACGAGGCAGTTTGGGAAAGTCGTTTCCAGTATGTTGACCAGCTTTTAAAGCTTGGAGCACAAATCTCGGTAAATGGCAGAATTGCAATTATAGACGGTGTAAAATCCCTTACGGCTGCCGATGTAGAAGCTACAGACCTTCGTGCCGGAGCGGCAATGATTATTGCGGCACTGTGTGCCGACGGTGAAAGTACAATTTCGAGTATTAAGTACATTGAGCGTGGCTACGACAAAGTAGTTGAAAAGTTTAAGGGACTTGGTGCAGATATTGAGAAGGTAAGCGTGTAATATAATACCGAAAGTTTTAGGCAGGCCTTTAAAGTCTGCCTTTTTAAAATAAATTTATAAGGAAATGGTAAAATGTCAAGAGTATATCCACTGTTTAGCGGGAGCAAAGGAAATTGCTACTATGTAACGGCAGGGGGAAAGGGAATTTTAATTGACGCAGGCCGTACTGCCAAGCAGATAGAAAAGGCCTTGAGCGACAACAGTATAGATGTAAAAAATATTGAGGGGATATTTGTAACCCACGAGCATATCGACCATATTAAGGGCGTGCGTGTGCTTGCCTCCCGATACGGCATAAATGTATATGCTACCCGGGGTACTCTTGAGCAAATGGACGCACAGGGGCATTTAGCACCCGAAAAGTTTAACAGCTACATAATTAACAAGGGTGCAGAGGTTGCCGGCATAAGGGTAACCTCCTTTGTTACCTCTCACGACTGTGCCGAAAGCGTAGGCTATGTGGCAGAAATGCCCGACGGCCGCAAATTTGCCGTAGCTACCGACACAGGCTGTGTTACACCCGAAATGGAAAGGGCTCTTTTGGGCTGCGATGTGGTTGCCATAGAGTCTAACCATGATGTTAATATGCTGCTTAACGGCGTGTACCCGTATATGCTTAAAAGACGAATATTGTCAGACAGCGGTCATTTATCAAACGAAGTATGCTCAGGGCTTTTGCCAAGGCTGGTTAGAAGGGGCAGTACAAGGCTGCTGCTTGCCCACCTAAGCGAAGAAAACAATATGCCGCATATTGCGTTGGAGTCTGCTAGGTGCACACTTTCGCAATGCGGTATGAAGGAAAATGACGACTACACCCTTGAGGCTGCCCACACTGTTACGGACGGCAGCTGTATTATTTTTTAAGGAGCGGCTATGCTGAATGTAAACATTATATGCGTGGGAAAGCTTAAGGAAAAATACTGGACAATGGCAGTGGCAGAGTACGAAAAAAGACTAAAGGGCTACTGCAGGTTTAAAATAACAGAGGTAAACGAAGAAAGGCTGCCTGATAATCCAAGTGATGCGGAAATAAGCAGCACGCTTGAAAAAGAGGGACAGCGTATTATTAAAAATATAGGTAAGGGTGCGGCAGTAGCGGCACTGTGTATAGAGGGCAAAATAATATCCTCCGAGGAGCTGGCGGGCTTTATTGACAAAACCGCACTTGGGGGCGTTAGTGAAATAGATTTTATTATAGGCGGCTCATGGGGCTTGTCAAAGCAGGTTAAAGATATGGCAGTGCTAAAGCTGTCTATGTCAAGAATGACCTTTCCGCATCAGCTTGCCAGAGTAATGCTTTGCGAGCAGATTTACAGAGGATTTCAAATTTCCACAGGCGGCAAGTATCACAAATGAATTTGAAGAGAGGTGTAGTGTATGGCACTGGACGGCGGATATTTAAGACATATATGTAAAGAGATTAACGACAATGCGGTTAATTGCAGGGTTGAAAAGGTTTATCAGCCAAATAAGGACGAAATTATTCTTAGCCTGCGTGGGCTAAACGGTGCAAGCAAGCTTTTGCTGTCGGCAAGGGCAAACAGCCCCAGGATAAACCTCACAAGCTATGCTCCCGAAAATCCAAAGGTACCGCCAATGCTTTGTATGCTTTTCAGAAAAAGACTGTGCGGTGCAAGGCTGATTAACGCAAGGCAGGAGGCTATGGAAAGAATAATCTTTCTTGAGTTTGACGCAGCAAATGACTTAGGCGACCATATTCAGCTTACTCTTGCAGTAGAAATAATGGGTAAATACAGCAATGTAATTTTTATAGACGAAAACGGCTTTATTATCGACGCATTAAAACGGGTAGATGTTTCAATGTCGTCACAGCGTTTGGTGCTGCCGGGGTTAAAGTACAATATGCCTCCGGCACAGGATAAAATAAATATTTTAGAGTGCAGCCCACAGGATATTTTGGACAGGCTGCAGGCAATCACGGTTGACACAAAGCTAAGCAAGGCACTGCTCAATACCATACAGGGCTTTTCGCCGGTAATTTGCCGAGAGCTGGAGTATCTTACAGGCAAGGGGGCAGACCTTACAACAGGCTCTCTTACACAGGAGCATAAAAAACGCCTTTTGTTTTTCCTTGAAAGAACAGCCGCACAGCTTCAGCAGTGCAGCGGCACGCCGTGTATGGTTGTGGTAAACCGCAAGCCTATGGACTTTGGCTTTATTGATATTACACAGTATGGCGACACAGCACAGGTAAAAAGAGAGGAAAGCTTCAGTGCTTTATTAGACAGCTTTTTTAACGAAAGAGATACCGCAGAGCGTATGAAGGCGAAGTCGCAGGATTTACACAGACTTCTTACAAACACCTTGGAAAGACTGTCAAGAAAAATTAATTCTCAAACAGCGGAGCTTTCAACATCGGTTGACCGTGAAGAGCTTAGAATAAAGGGCGACCTTTTGCAGGCGAATTTATACAGAATAGAAAAGGGTGCAAGCAGGGTTACGGTTGAAAATTATTATGACAACAACAGCCCTATAACAATTGCACTGAATCCGGCAATTTCGGCTACCCAAAATTCACAGCAGTATTACAAAAAATACCGCAAGGCAAAAACAGCCGAGCAGGTTTTAAGGGTGCAGATAGAAAAGGCAAAGGAAGACCTGGAGTATATAGAAACCGTGCTGGAGGAGCTTGGCAGAGCCACAACAGAAGCGGAGCTTGCAGAAATTCGTGCGGAGCTTGTTGAGCAGGGCTATGCAAAGGCACCAAGAGGCAAGCAGAAAAAAACGGCCTCATTGCCTCCGCTTAAATTTATATCGTCAAATGGCTTTACAATACTTGTAGGCAGAAACAACAAGCAAAACGACAAGCTTACACTAAAAACAGCATCTAAAAACGACATTTGGCTTCACACAAAAAATATACACGGCACCCACGCCATTATACTTACAGAGGGCAAGGAGGTTGACCAAGCTACCCTTACAGAGGCGGCACAGCTGGCGGCATACCACAGCAGGGCCAGAAACAGCTCGCAGGTTCCCGTTGATTACACACAGGTTAGAAATGTCAGCAAGCCGTCAGGAGCAAAGCCGGGTATGGTTATTTATGTAAAAAATAAAACTCTTTATGTTACACCTCAGTTGGCAGGCACAAGGGCGTAAAAGTACTTTATAAACATTTTGTTAAGCATATTGCATAGAAACAATGTTTGGGGTATAATAAGTAAAAGTAGCAGGAATGTTGCTTGCGTGGAATGGAGGAAATCTTAATGAAAATTACAAAAGATACATTAATTGGCGATATTTTGGACTTTGACAATTCAACAGCACCTATTTTTATGGAAATGGGTATGCACTGCTTGGGCTGCCCGGCTTCAAGAGGCGAAAGCTTAGCAGAGGCTTGTATGGTGCACGGTGTTGACGCTGACGAAATGGTAGAGAAAATTAACAACCATATTGCAGACAACAAGTAACTGAAATTGATTTGTACATTTATGGTGGCCGGTTGAATTTACCAGCCGCCATATTTTATATAAGGACTATTAATGATTATGGACAAAAGCTTACATTTGGACAATCGCCTCAGCCTGTGTGCCGACTTTGTTCGCAAGGGCGTTAAGGTGGCGGATATTGGTACAGACCACGCATATTTACCGGTGTGGCTGTGCAAAAGCTCCACAGCGGTGCAGGCAGTGGCGGCGGACATTAACCCAAAGCCCCTACAGCGAGGAAAAGAAACAGTTGTGAAATACAATGCCGAAAATATGGTACAGCTGCGACTGTCAAACGGACTGGAAAATATTCAGCCTGATGAGGCAGATGATATTATTATAGCCGGTATGGGCGGCGAGCTTATCTCGGGCATACTAAACGCCGCACCTTGGGTAAAAAACAGCAGATACCATTTTATTTTACAGCCTATGACAAAGGCAGAGGCCTTGCGTGAATATTTGTATGAAAACGGCTTTGAAATAGAAGCCGAAAAAGCTACAGAGGCAGAGGGCAAAATTTATTCTGTTATGAGCGTTTATTATACAGGTAATAAAAAGCACAATATAGGCATACTAAAATACTACGGCAGGCTTTCACCTAAGGACGGTGACTGTGCAAAAAGCTATATAGCAAAGGCAGGCACTGCACTGTTAAAAAAGGGCAGGGGCATACTTACCTCAAATTGCTTTAGCAGTGACGGGAAAAAATACGAAGATTACGGAAACCAGCTTACAGAGTATGCAGAAGGCGGAGCTGTACCGAAAAACAAGCCTACTGTACAGGAAATATACAGCTTTATTGACAGCTTTGCACCCTTTGACACAGCACTGGATTACGACAATGCGGGCATATTGGTGGGGGACAGCAATGGTTTGGTGCAAAGGGTACTGGTTGCACTGGATATAACCCCTGAGGTTGTGGCGGAGGCGGCAAAGCTAAAAGCAAACCTTATTGTAAGCCACCACCCTGTAATATTTAAGCCGGTGCGGCAGGTAAAAAACACAGATGCTGCCTATATGCTGGCACAAAAGGATATAAACGCAATTTGTGCACATACAAACCTGGACCTTTCCCCTAAGGGCGTAAATATTTGTATGGCAAACGCTTTGGGACTAAAGGACGTAACCCTTGACAGCGAGGGTATTGCCGTGGGCAATATTGATGGCAAGGCGCTTAGCTCAAGGCAGCTTGCACAGCTTGTTAAGGAGAAGCTTCATTGCACCGGCGTACGCTTTACCGATATTAAAAATAAAATAAAGCGTGTGGCTGTAGGCGGAGGTGCCTGCGGCGAGTATATATATTTGGCAAGGGAGCTTGGAGCCGAGGCTTTCGTAACAGGAGAAATTAAGCATAATTATATATTGGAATCTCACAGCATAAATTTAACTGTAGTAGACGCAGGTCATTACAGAACAGAGGATGTTGTGGTGGACTTTTTGGTAAAGGAGCTTTCAGCCAAGTTTAAAGACACAGAGTTCATTAAGTCAAAGGTCTTTACAGATTATATTGACTATATATAAACATATTATTAATTAAATGGGAGAGTGATGTTAATGAGAAACCCAAACGAACCTGACAATAACTATCATGGTCCGGGGTACTACTACAACGGCGGACAGAATGCAAACCAAAACGGCTATAACAACGGTGGCTACAACAGCAGCTATAACAACAGCTACAATGACGGCTACCAAAGCTACAACAGGGGCTATGCACCGGTAGATACATCTCAAGGCTTTGCAAAGTATATGGCAAAAACCTACCTTTGGATGTTCTTTGGCTTGGCTATAACCTTTGGTCTTGCATTTTATATGACCATTGCGTCGGGAGATGTAGTAAACTTTTTAGAAAACAACTTTGCTATGTATGGCATAGCGGCACTGTTAAGCATTATTTTTGCCTTTACTATGGGCTTTTTTGTTACTAAGCTTCCGCCACTGGCAGCCAAAATAATTTTTATAGTATATTCGGCAGATATTGGTATAATTACAGCACCGGTTTTGCTTATGTATGAGCTTCAGTCTGTTGTTGAAATTTTTGCCGTAACTGCGGTTATGTATTTGGTGCTGGCGGTAATAGGTCTTACCAGCAAAAGGGATATGTCTAAATTCGGAGTGATACTGTCGGTGGCGTTGATTATACTGCTGATTTATTCCGTAATTTCTATGTTCTTTATCCGTACACCAATGAACAATATTATTATAAATTGTGCCGGCGTATTGATTTTTATGGGCTTTACCATATACGACAACAATAAAATCAAGAAAAGCTACTATGCCTTTAGCGGAAACGCCGAGGCACTGGAAAAGCTAAGCATAATAGGTGCTTTGCAGATGTATTTGGACTATATAAATCTGTTTTTGTATTTGCTTAGACTGTTTGGAAAAAGAAGAAATTAATTTCTTAGGCGGGGTTGCTTATACCCCGCTGTTTTTTTATATCTTTTTGGAATACTGCCTTTTGCAGTAAAAAAATATTTCAGGCGGTGCAATTATTGTCAATATTTGAGGCCTCCGATAACTTGTTATTTTTTGTTGTGTATGGTATACTGTGATGTGATTATGGTGATGAAAGGTGGAGCTTTATGAAAAAAATACTATTGCTTTTTTTGATTTTTACAGCGGTTGTTCAGCTGGCAGCCTGCGGCTGCTCAGACTCGGCTGACCGGTCAGCCGAAAACACACCTACTGCTACGTCTGTGCCTATGGGCGCTATTATCAGCAGCTTCAAGGCACCGGGACTTGTGGTTGAGGTGGATTTAACAAAGGAGGATCCGTCTAACGATCAAATTAAGTTCGACTACGATAAGCAGGGCAGAGTATCCGGCTGTACATACAAAATTGACGGAAGGGATACCTATGTAGGCTATACCTACAAAAAGAATGAGGTAGATGTTTATGCGTTTATCGGCGATGTTTCTGTTTTTCATAAAACATACAAAATAGTTAAAAGCGACAGCTCCTTGGGATTTACGGATTGTGAAGGGTTTTATTTTAAAAACCTAACTGTAAAATCTCTAAGACAATGATTGTCCTCTAAAATGATTTTTTATGAATAATTTCGTTATGCGGTAAAAATAAAGGTGTTTTTGGGAGATAAAATTATATATGAAACTAAAAAAGAGAGTTGGAATTTTTAGCTTTAGAAAGCTTGTTTTAGCTGCGGCGGATATATTCATATTTGCCATTGCGGCACTTTTGTCAAATTATATTTTGGCAGTTTTTAAAATAGGCCCGGTGCATACCTCAACCCTTACGCTTCAAATATTTGTTATGGCTGTTATCGGCTTTTTTACAATGTGGGTATGCGGTGCCTATACAAAAATGTGGAGGTATTTTAAGCTAAAGGATTATGCCTCCTGTGTGTTGGGTACAACTATAGCCTTTGCGGTAAATTTAATTATGGCAGTGGCAGGAGTTTTTTATGCTAACGCAGGGCAGGCAAATCTGTATTGGTTTATTGCTGTAGAATTTTTACTGGCGTGTACAGGGGTTATATTGTTTAGACTTATATTCAGAAGAACATTTTTGACAATAGTGAAGGCAGGAGAGAGTGCCGGCAAATCAAGAACTCTGCTGGTTGGTGCAGGCAAAGCCGGAAAAATTATTATTAAAGAGGTCAACGATGCCGCTCAGGCCAACGAAGCAGCACAGGTCTACAATATTGTAGGCATTGTAGACGACAACCCTCGTCTTACCGGAGCTAAGGTTTTGGGTATTCCTGTTTTAGGAAGGACGGATAAAATACAAAGCGTCTGCGAAAGTGAAGAAATTGATACAATCCTAATGGCTATACCGTCCTGCGGTGAGGAGGACAGAAGAAGGATTTTAAGCGAGTGTTCAAAAACACCTTGCCATATAAAGGTAATACCGTATGTCAGCAATCTTATTTTTGACGAATACGAAAACGGCAAAAAGGGCAATGACCGTAAAGGCCGTACGGTTATAAGCCAGATGAACGACATAAATGTAAACGATCTATTAGGGCGTCCGCCTATTTCGTTTGACAAAACCCCTACCAAAGAGCTTATTAAGGGCAGGGTGTGTATGGTTACAGGCGGAGGCGGTTCAATAGGCTCCGAGCTTGTCAGGCAGATAGCGTCCTTTGAGCCAAAGCTTATAATAATTGTCGATATATACGAAAACAACGCCTATGACATTCAGCAGGAGCTTATAATGGATTATGGCGACAGGCTTCACCTTGAAACCATTATTTCTTCGGTAAGAGATTATGAAAAAATGAAAAAGATTTTCCGTACCTATAAGCCGGACATCGTTTTCCACGCAGCTGCCCACAAGCATGTTCCTTTAATGGAGGATGTTCCCGAGGAAGCAGTAAAAAACAATGTAGTGGGTACATATAATGTAGCAAAGCTGTCTGATCTTACGGGAGTCAAGAAGTTTATTATGATTTCTACCGACAAGGCTGTAAATCCTACCAATGTTATGGGGGCGACAAAACGCTGCTGTGAAATGATAGTGCAGTATATGGCACAGTCAGGCTCAAAAACAGAGTTTATAACAACAAGGTTTGGCAATGTGCTTGGCTCTAACGGCTCGGTTATTCCTTTGTTTAAAAGACAGATAGAAACAGGCAAGCCGGTAACGGTAACAGATCCGGAGATTATAAGATACTTTATGACAATTCCGGAGGCTGTTTCTCTTGTGCTGCAGGCAGGAGCTATGGCTAAGGGCGGAGAAATATTTGTGCTTGATATGGGTGCTCCGGTAAAGATTGTTACTTTAGCAGAGAACCTAATAAGAATGTACGGCAAGGTTCCGTATAAGGATGTACAGATTAAATTTACAGGACTTCGTCCGGGAGAAAAGCTGTACGAGGAGCTGCTTATGGACGAAGAGGGCTTAAAGAAAACAGACAACCAAAAGATTTTTACAGGTAAACAGATAATTATAGACAAAGACAGGTTTATACGCCAGTATGAGCAGCTGAAGTCGGCTGCTCTGTCAAATAATTCTGAGGAATCATTAAGGCTTTTGGCTGAAATTGTTCCTACCTTTAAGCATAGAACAAACAAAAAACAATAATTTGGGAGGATTCATTACTTATGTGTGGAATAGTTGGTTACAGTGGATACAGAGATTGCAGCGATGTGCTTGTAGATGCTTTAAGCAGACTGGAATACAGGGGCTACGACTCTGCGGGTATAGCTGTGTTTGAAAAAGGTAAAATAGAGGTGGCAAAGTGCAAGGGCAGACTAAAAGACCTTGTAGCTAAAATGGAGGTTGATGGCAAGCCGCAGGGCAATGTAGGCATTGGTCACACCCGTTGGGCAACCCACGGCGAACCGTCCGATATTAATTCGCACCCTCACAGCGGCGAAAAGGTAACTATAGTACATAACGGAATTATTGAAAACTATAAGGTTTTAAAGGAATTCCTAATAGAGCATGGCGAAAGGTTTTTAAGCGACACCGACACCGAGGTTGTGGCAAAGCTGCTGGGCTATTATTACAAGAAAAATCCAATGGAGCCTATTGTTACTATTGAACGAACCATAAAGGACCTTGAGGGCTCCTTTGCCTTGGGAATTGTATTTGAGGATTTTCCTGATGTTGTGTTTGCAACAAGGCGTGAAAGCCCGCTTATAGTAGGCGTAGGAAAGAACGAAAGCTTTATTGCTTCCGATGTACCGGCTATTATAAACTACACAAAGGATTACTATTTGCTTGACCATGACGAAATTGTTAGGCTTGAAGACGGCGAGGTTACAATTTATGACGACCACGGCGATATTGTAGAGGATAAGGAGCTTATGACGGCTGACTGGGATATGGACGCTGCCGAAAAGGGCGGTTATCCTCACTTTATGATAAAGGAAATACACGAACAGCCAACATCTATCAACACTACAATTAAGCCTCGAATAGTGGACGGTATGCCTAACCTGGAGGAATGCTCCATTAATCTGGACAAAATAAAGAGCTTTAAGCAAATTTATATTGTTGCCTGCGGTACGGCTATGCACGCCGGCTTGGTTGGCAAGTATGTTATTGAAAGGCTTGCCAAGGTGCCTGTTACGGTAGATATGGCTTCGGAATTCAGATACAGAAATCCCCTTGTAGGTGAAGGCGATTTGGTTATAATAATTTCACAGTCCGGCGAAACAGCCGACAGCCTTGCCGCAATGCGTTTGGCAAAGAGTCTTGGTGCAAAAACCCTTGCTATAGTAAATGTTAAGGGCAGCTCAATTGCCCGTGAGGCAGATATGCTCATCTATACACATGCAGGCCCTGAAATTGCCGTAGCGTCTACAAAGGCATATATAGTACAGCTTTCTGTAATGTACCTGTTTGCGTTTGAGCTGGCATTGGCAAAGGGTACAATAACACAGCAGCAATGTAAAGCTTTAACCGCAGAGCTGCAAAGCACACCGGGAATTATTTCTGATGTTTTGGAAAAAACACTGGAAATAACCCAGTATGTAGGTACAAAGCTTGTTGCAGCCGAAAGCCTGCTTTACATAGGCAGAGGCCTTGACTATGCACTGAGTATGGAGGGCTCGCTAAAGCTAAAGGAAATATCATATATACACAGCGAATCCTATGCCGCAGGTGAGCTTAAGCACGGAACAATATCCTTAATTACAGACGATATGCCGGTTATAGCGGTGGCAACACAGTCAGATTTACTGGAAAAAACGGTAAGCAATATTAAGGAGGTTAAGGCAAGAGGTGCCAAGGTTATACTTGTTGCCAGAGAGGATTTTGAAATTGATGAAGAGGCATACGACTATTTGATAAGAGTTCCTAAAATGCAGGATATTCTTATGCCTATCCCTACAATAGTGCCGCTGCAGCTGATTGCTTACTATGCGGCAGTTCACAGAGGCAACGATGTAGATAAGCCTAGAAATTTGGCAAAATCGGTAACAGTAGAATAATTAGTAGTATATGTAGTGCTTTTTACTATATAACCTAAGTGATTATTGTTATTTAAAACAAAAATGTCTTTTAGCTATTGCAATATAAAGATGTTCATTATATAATATAGAAGATTTCAAGTATATTGACAGGAGGAAGTCAGATGAAAAAGTTAACCAGTCTTTTATTGGCAGGAATGCTTACTGTTTCAGGCTGTGCTTGTGCAGTAACAGCTTCCGCAGCCGGTGATGACACAACAGCAAACCTTTTAGTTACAGATTTTAACGGTAACTATTCCACAGAAACAACAAGCTACGAGTTCCATGTTGGAGATATTATCGAATGCACAATTGAAGGTACATCTACAATAGATGGACTAACAGGCTTTTCGGGTATCTGGACCAAAACATTCTTCAATCAGGAAAGCGCAACACAGAATGGTGAAATATTCAGCAATGTCGATATGTTGAGCTATTCAACAGAGTATTACGACGAAGGCGCTTTCTACCAGACCGGAAAATTCCCAGGTGCAATGGTTGTAACACGCCCGGAAGAAAGTAAAGAGTTCGACAGAGATCTTTTTGATTTTTCATTAGTAAGAGCTGTAAATACCGGTTCATTTACACCTAGCCAGACAGTTGTAAAGCTTACGCTTAAGATTGATAAACCGGGTACAAGCTATATTAACACAATTGTAAATGATATTGTTTATGTGGAGAACAATGATGTTGTAACCAATAACGATGCTTTAAGAACAACTACTACATTAAAGGTTGTAAAGAGCGCTCCAAGTACTCCAACAGAGGCTCCAACAGTGGCTCCAACATCAGCTCCTACAGTAGCTCCTACAGTAGCTCCTACAGTAGCTCCAACAGAGGCATCAGCTCCAACAGAGGCTCCTACAGTGGCTCCAACAGAGGCGTCAGCTCCAACAGAGGCTCCAACAGAGGCTCCTACATTCGATCCAAAGGCTGACCACACTTATACAGTAACAGGTTCAGACGCTTTGTTCGACCCATCATGGGATCCGACAGCTGAGAAGTATGACATGGTTCTAAATACTGAAACAGGTCTTTATGAGCTTGTAGTACCTGTAACAGAGGAGCAGAAGGATTCCGATGTTGACTACAAGGTTTTGGCTGACCACGCTTGGGACTTCTCATTCAACACAACAGGTCCTGCAGTAGGTCTTGACAGCAACGCACACCTATATATTCCAAATGATGCAGTTGCAATTAAATTTACATTTAACACCGAGACACTTTGTGCAAATGCAGAGATCATAACAGATTCAACAGCTCCTACAGAGGCTCCAACAGTAGCTCCAACAGTAGCTCCAACAGACGCTCCAACAAACGCACCTACAGATGCTCCAACAGCAGCTCCAACAGACGCACCTACAGATGGCGTTACAGAGCCAACAGATTATGTTACAGAGCCAACAGATCTACCTACACCTTCAAAACCTGCTACACCTGACAGCCCAACATCAGTTGTAAATCCGGGTAATGGCAGCAGCAATGGCAATGCAAGTACAACAACAACAGGTAAGGTTGCTACAGGCGACAGCACATCAGTAGCAATTTTGTTAGGCGTACTAATGCTTGCCGGTGCAGCAGTAGTTGTTTTCAGAAAGAAGATTACACACTAATAATTAAATAATAATTGCATAGTGAAGCAATCGCTTATTTTACAGCCACTCGTTTGAGTGGCTGTTTTTTTGCTTAAAGGCGTTCTGCTTAAAAAGCCACAGCAGATTAGCTAATGCTTGCCTTTTGTATAGAAATTTTTAAAAATCAAAGGAAATATATTTGATATTATAATGAAAATAGAATATAATGTAGCTGTAGTGAACAGTTGCATCGGCAGACTTATCAGGACTAAAGAAATAAGCAATAATTTGCCGGGCAGTATATACTTTTTCGGGGGTTACTATGAGAAAATACACATATAAATTTAATAAATCCTCTGACATTGTGCTGGACAGGCTTAACGAGGATATAAAGCAGAGAAAATTCATAGGCAGGGCAGACAGCGACGGTCTGCAGTTAAGGTGCGTGTGCGACGGCTACAGCCAGCCCAGCACATATCAGCTTACTGCAAAAATAACAGAGAATACCGACGAAGGCTGCTGTACTCTGCATGGCGAATACAGATATATAACCAAGGACATAATTTTCATTATAATTGTTGTGGCGGTTATGTTGGGCTTTTCTGCATTTATGGCACTTGCATACTCAAGGGATATAGGCAAGTATCTTTTGGGCTTTTCTGCAATTATATTGGCGGCGTATAATCTTATGGCATTGCGTAAACGCAAGGAAGTTGTAGAGCAAACCGAAAAGCTTTTTAACGAAATAAATTCCGAACAAGCATAAAAAACACCTCCTTATCGGTTTTACCCGACAAGGAGGTGTCGCATTAATGCACAAGGCGTGCTTTATATTTAACTTTTTACATTACAGCATATATTTTTCTACAACCTTAGCCACGCCATCCCGATCGTTTGTGTCGGTTACAAAATTTGCGGCCTCTTTAACCTCATCTACGGCATTTCCCATTGCTACGCCCAAACCGGCATACTGAATCATAGTTATATCGTTGTATGCGTCACCGCAGGCTATGCACTGCTGTTCTGTAAGCTTCAGTCTGTTAAGCAAAACCTCTATAGACCTTGCCTTGTTTATGCCCAGAGGCACCAGCTCCAGAAAAAACTCCTCTGACCTAAACACGCCTATTACGCCCTTGTATTTTTCGCTGAAATGTTTTTCAAGCCTTAAAATTTCGGCAGGCTCACCGGCAAGCAAAAGCTTGTTTATGTTAAAGGTTACATAAGAGGCAAAGTCATCTACAAACTTGGTTTCCAGACCTATAATTTTTGCCTCAACATCAGAGTAACGGTTTATTGCGTTGCCCAAAATGATACGGTCGTTTTCGTATGTGTTTACAGTTACATTTGTTCCCTTCAGCTCTTTGCAAATGTCAGGAATAATTTTGTTGGGAAAATTTTTGCTGTAAATAACCTCGTTAGACCTTGCGTCAATTACACAGCCGCCGTTATATGCCAAAACATAACCGCCAAAGCTGTCCAAACGCAAAGCGTGGGCATAGGGCATAATGCCTTGTACAGGTCTGCCGGAGGCAAGAGCAACCTTTTTTCCTGTTGCCTGCAGCCTAGTAAGTGCTTTTTGTGTGCGGTCTGTAATTTCTTTTTTAGAATTAACAAGAGTTCCGTCAATATCCAATACAATAATTTCGTAGCTCATATTAAAAATCCTTACTCTAAAAATATATTTGTTCGATACTACAGTTAGCTTACAGTGTAACTCTTAAAGCTGAATAATATCTGAATATACTTTAATATACCTTGCGGTAAAGGTCAAGAAGTCACGGCTCAGGCAGAAAAAATTTGTATGTTTATATTATTTTTTGAAGTTTTCAAAGGGGTTTTTATATAAAATTATGCCATCTTTTTAGAGGATAGGCATAATTTTTTTTAATATTTATTGTGCATTATTACTGTTTTTCTTAATTTGCTCTTGGCTTTAAGCCCGCAAACACTCAGTAAATTATTACTGTTCTGTACTACGGATAGGGTAAATTAATTTTACGATATGCTCGAAATTTAATTTTGCAGCAGATTAATATTAATAAGTCAATAAAAATCGATTAAATAATTTATGTCTGCTCTATAAATTTGAAAAGTTAATCTGCTGCTTATGGGGATATTTACCAAAAAAAGTTACAAATTACAAATCTGTAACAACTTAGCTTGACTGTTTTACATTTTTGTAATACAATGATTACGAAATGTATATAATAAAACATTACGAAATGAACAGGAGAAGTAATATGAGTATATCTAAAAAATTGCTGGCGTTACTGTTAGTGTCAACATTTGCGGTAAGCACCTCTTTAGCAGCGGGAGCTGTTGCAGACAGCAATACTGAAACAGGTGCAGAGCAAGCTGCACAGTCTGTTGAAATGAGTACAAGTGAAAGCTCCAACAAATTATTTACTGCTGCGGCAAGCAGTATTGAATTTAAAGATAATATCGTTATGACAAAAGTTGGTTGTTCTAAAAGACTTTTGCTCAATTCGGTGCCTGCAAATGCAAGGCTTGAGTGGAGGTCGTCTAATCCAAGCGTGGCAAGGGTTGACAGCAAGGGCAATGTTACAGGCTTGTCTGTAGGTACAAGCAAAATTACATGTACAGCGTCAACCGGTCAAAAGGCTTCATGTGCTGTAGGCGTTTCAGCTGCAGCAGTCGGTGTTAAGCTGAATACCAACAGCGTTACCTGGGAGGAGGGCAGGTCGGGACATTTTAAGCCGACACTTTCTTCATCGGTAAAAAGCGTAACATACAAAAGCAGCAACACAAGGGTTGCTACGGTTGACAAAAACGGTCTGTTAAAGGCGGTAGCACCGGGCACCTGTAAAATAACCTGTGCCTCTGCAACCGACTCAAATAAGTACGATGTTTGCAAAGTTACGGTTGTGTCAAAGGCAAAAATAAAGCTGGCTAATAAGGTATTGGTTCTTAACAAGGGTATTGCCAAAAAGGCTGCATACACTGTAGCCGGTTCGGGAAAGGGACTATCCTTTAAGTGGAGCAGCAGCAACAGCTCGATTGCTGCGGTCAGCCCAACAGGCGTTATTAAAGCCAAGGCCCAGGGCAACTGTATGATTACAATTACAGCAAGCAACGGTGCTGCGGCAAGAATAGCGGTAACTGTTGTTCAGCCTATAACAAGCATTAAGCTGTCAGGCAGTAAGGCAACTCTTGAGCCGGGACATAAAAAGACAGTTACAGCAACGGTTGGACCATCAAACGCAACATCAAAGTCTTTGGTATGGAGCAGCAGCAACAGCTCCGTGGCTACAGTAAGCAAGGGCGTAATTACAGCCGTGGGCAAGGGTACCTGTATTATTACCTGCAGGTCGAAATTCTACAGCAATATATCGGTAAGCTATAAGGTTACAGTAAAGCAAGCGGTTACAGCTGTAAGTATGGAAAGTGCAGTTAAGCTGAATGAAAACAGCACTAAAAGGCTAACGGCAAAGGCAGTACCGAATACAGCGTCAAATGCAAGGCTTAGCTTCAAAAGCAGTAACGCATCGGTAGCTGCTGTAAGCTCCAACGGCGTTATTACGGCAAAATCAAAGGGCAGCTGTGTAATTACAGCTACAGCTACAGACGGCAGCGGCAAAAGTGCCAAATGCAGGGTAACTGTTGTAAGGCCCGTAACTAATGTAAAATTAAACGCACATACTATTAGTTGGAATGTAGGCAAAAAGGCACACTTCCGCCCAACGGTAACACCTACTACAGCTTCAAATATCAGTGTTAAATATACAAGCAGCAACAGAAGGGTTGCTACGGTAGACGGCAACGGTCTGCTTACAGCCGTAGGCAAGGGTACTTGTACTGTTACCTGTACAGCGGCAGACGGCAGCGGCAAAAAGGACACCTGTAAGGTTACTGTAAAGCAGCCTGTAAGAAAGCTTACAATTTCAGGCGGCAGCAGCGTAAACGAGGGCAGCAGCATAGAATTAAAGGCAGTAGCCGCACCGTCTAACGCAACAAACAAAAATGTTACCTGGAGCAGCAGCGACAAAACAGTTGCAAAGGTAAGCTCAACAGGTAAGGTTACAGCCCTAAAGGCAGGCAAGGCAACAATTAAATGTACCGCAAAGGACGGCAGCAGGGTTGCGGCAAGCAAAACAGTTACTGTAAAGGCCGTAAAGCCAACAGGTCAGAAAATTGCCGACTATGCCGCACAGTGGGCAGGCGTAACACCTTATGTATGGGGAGGAAAAAGCCTGCGTACAGGAGCCGACTGTTCGGGCTTTGTATGCTGCATATACGAAAACTTCGGTTACGACCTGTGGGACTATAGAGTAGACCTTGATATGGTGGGCGACAATGTTTCACTGGCAAAGGCACAGCCCGGCGACATTGTGGTGTATCCGGGCCATGTGGCAATATATGCAGGCAACGGTATGGTTACACACGCTTTGAACGAAAATGTAGGCGTTCTTACAACACCTCTTTCATGGGGCGGCACAGTAAGGTGTGTAAGAAGAGTGGTTGACTGATAAAATAAAAAAGATAATATAATTATCCGCAATATATACATAGGACGCACACCGAAGCATAGGCTTTGGTGTGCGTTCTTTTTCTTAGCCGAAAAACAAATACATAAAAATTATAGCAACCACTTTAAAAGCGGTATTTATTTTGTTATAATAATAGCTAACAGTAATTTTTATTAAAACAGAAAGAGGAAACAGCAATGAGTAACAAAACTGTTCGCACCAGATTTGCACCCAGCCCTACAGGCTTTATGCATATAGGTAATTTAAGAACCGCACTGTATGAATATTTAGTAGCTAAAAGTCAAGGCGGCGACTTTGTTCTGAGAATAGAGGATACTGACCGTGAAAGATATGTAGAGGGTGCTGTGGATATTATATATAACACCCTTAAGGTTGCCGGACTTCAGCACGACGAAGGCCCTGACAAGCCGGGTGAGTACGGCCCCTATGTTCAAAGCGAAAGACTTAATATGTACAAGCCATATGCGGAGCAGCTTATTGAACAGGGCAAGGCATACAGGTGCTTCTGCACAAAGGAGCGTTTGGACAGCCTAAAGGATGACGAAACACCGGGCGGCGGCTACGACAGACATTGCCGTGACCTGCCACAGGAGGAAATAGACAGGCTTTTGGCAGAGGGCGTACCTTATGTAATCAGACAAAAAATGCCTCTTGAGGGCAGTACAACCTTTACCGACGCTGTTTTTGGCGAAATTACAGTAGAAAACAGCGAGCTGCAAGACCAGATTTTAATAAAAACAGACGGCTACCCTACCTATAACTTTGCAAATGTTATAGACGACCACACAATGAACATTACACATGTTGTTCGTGGCTGCGAGTATTTAAGCTCTACACCTAAGTACAACCTATTGTACGAGGCTTTTGGCTGGGAGGTGCC
>ULRQ01058964.1_pt1 | contig 24348 bp, 18 predicted proteins | sample 1955491 | NCBI WGS metagenome assembly ULRQ01 (sample SAMEA4835684, study PRJEB28245) | human gut metagenome | biome: gut microbiome; material: fecal sample | place: Denmark | collected 2008 | reverse complement strand
AGAGGGTTTGACCCGATTGTTCGTAATGTGCATTTGAAAAATGTGACTTGTGAGAAGAGTAAATTAGGTGTGCTTATTATCGGATTGGAGGATGATAAACATGTATATAACATCAGTGTAGAGGATTCTCATTTTAATAATGTAGCCAAAGGAGCAAATGATATTAAAGGGGCGAAAGATGTAACTTTCAAGAACCTTTATATCAATGGTGAATTGGTGAAATAGGATATAGTTGTAATAGATAAAATAACTATGGATGAAGAAGAGTGGAAGACTGCCTATGATGTACAAATCTATGTTACATCTTTATCCGCAATAAGCGATTGCAATTGGAATAAATTAGAACTCTGGGTAAATTTTCATCAAGATGGTTTTATCTATAAGTTGAGACATTATTACCCTGTACTTTCAGAAGATGATATACATGTCATTCTTTTGTTACGTATTGATTTTAGTAATGCGCAGATTTCAGAGTTATTCCATATTCTAGGAAGTTCTTTTCGAATACGCCGTAGTAGATTGAAAAAGAAAATGAATGTTTCTTGTAAATCTATTACCGATTTTATTAAATCGTTGCGTTTGGAATGATCTTTTTTGTAAAAACCATATACAAATGCGTATACATTAACTATGTATACGCATTTGTATATGGTTGATTTTTGTATCTAAACTTAAAATATCGTTTTTTTACACAAGCTGTCATTGTGTAAGCCTTTATACTTACATACTTTTTTATTATTAGCAGCTAGATAACTAATTTTTATTGTTAACTTATAACTATTTCTTATGAAACATTCAACACAACTAATTCGAAGCTTGCTAGGGCTTACTGTTCTTCTGGCTTCTTGTCAAGTGGACGACTCACCTGGTATCTTATCTGACAGTGAAGCTCAATTATTCGTATCAGAGGCGTGTAATTATTATGAGCAAACTATCTCTGAAGCTGCAGAAAAAAGTAAATTAGTGCAAAACAAAAATATGTCACCCGGGGAAGTTACTCCTTGCTGGCATAAAGCTCACATTAAGCAGGATGCAAATTATGAGTATGTATATGTACCTATTATTGCCGGAAACAACTACATACGCCGAGTTAAAATAGGCAAACAGGGAGAGAAGAAGAACTACAGAATTCCGATTTCGCAAACACTGTGTGTACGGAGAGATAAAACGGGTAATTATGATGCAGCTTATGTGACGATAATGCCGTCCCTGAATTATTATCGTGCCAACAAAAGTACTTTCACTGAAAAGGTTATCCATGATAAAAGTCTATATGGCAATTTGTCCGGATATGTAGTGTATAACAACATAGTGAGCAGTAAGATGATAGTGGCAGACAGAGTAAAGTCTGGAAAGTGCTTATGGTCATATTCACCCGCTACATTCAAAGATAAAGCATTATCCCGGAAAATCAAAAAAGAGATCTTTCAAAATATTAATAATATTGGGATGAGCCTCACCCGAAATACGATAGACGGAGGATGGCTTGAAGAAGTTGACATAACACCGGATGGTGAAGATGATGATGATGATGACGAGGATTATTTTTGTGGCTTTTGTGCACAGTATGTACCTTATGGTCATATTTGTTCAGAGGATGAAGAGGTAGAGGAGATTCCTTCTGGTGGTGGAGTCTGGGGAGGAGGAGGCGGTTCGCCTGGTGGTGGATCATCAGGGGGAAGTTCTTCCGATCGTCCTTCTTTCATAAGTCTTCCTCCTTTTAGTACAATTACAGAGAAATTCAAAATCGTTGCTAAAATGGAGCCTATTGATGTAGCAAAATTAATAGGTGGAAAGGTACTTGTTAATTATCAAGGTAATCCAGCCTTTGTGAACGGATGCACAGTTAGATTAAGCTATGCATTAAATATGTGTGGAGGAAGCCATAAAATTCCATTTTCGTACGAAAAAACAATATCAGGAGATGCAGATCGTAATAGTCAGAATGAATGGTATTATTATAAAGTTGCCGATATAATTCCTTATCTTGATGGAAAATATGGTACACACCAGACTGTCACCTTGGAGGATATTAAAGGAAAAACTGGAATTATTGGACAAACAGATTGTGGTTGGGGTGCTGGAGGACATGTAGATATTTGGGATGGAACAAATACCATATCATCAGATCATCCGTACTATGAGTGTAAAAATCTATATTTTTGGAATCTTAAATAAAAGAAAGACATGAAAATAAATATTATAATAACAATACTTTTAGTGTTCATCTCAATGAACATGTATGCCCAAGATAACAAACTGTATATTTATTATTATCCTAATTTCGAGGCTGTTGATGCAACCCTTGGCTATGTAGATTCGAGTGGGAAAGTTATTATTCCTGCAGGGAAATACCCCTATCTTTTTACTGATGTATTTGATAAAATAGCATTTGTTCTTCTTAAGGATAAGAAAGGTGTATATGCAATTGACAGAAGTGAAAAAGTCCTATTTCAAGTTTGTAGTTTTGAACTCGGTCCGGATATAATATCGAATGGCTTATTTCGAATTATAGAGAATGGAAAAATAGGCTTTGCAAATATGAATGGGAAAATAGTTATTAAGCCCAATTGGGGGTTTATATTCCCTTTTCAAGAAAATGGTCTTGCTATATTTTGTGAAAAAGGAAATTGGATATGGATAGATAAAGAACATAGAAAATTTTCTGGTGGAAAATGGGGAGCAATGGATACAAAAGGAAATATCGTAATCCCAGCTATGTATGATGACGGAAAAGAAAATTATTTAAAAAAAGACGGAAAATGGTATAAGGTGAAGAGCTCTGGAGATTTAGAACCGGAATAGAAAAGTCATTAAATAAAGAAATTGTGCGGGGTGGGTGTTAGAGGATATGTAGATATCTGGCATAGAACAAATATATACGTATCCTCCTCCCCTGTCATCTACTTATAAAACTGTATTTTAGTGCTTAAATTAATAGAGGCATACTCCCCTAAATATACCAGTGAAAAGATATGAACTTTAAAATGCTAAATACAAGAATGAATTTCATGCTTTATTTTTTGCAGATATGCTTATGGGGGATACTGTTGCTACCTATCAATTTTATATATAAAACAATCTTATCAGACTATATCTTAATCTCCATAGAAACTATTATATCCGCTTGCTTGGCAATTGTCTCATTGGGATTAGCTATAAGGAACAAAAGGTTTCCCGAAATCTCAATGGTGGACATCATTATTGCCTGTTATGCCGGATATATACTTTTCAACAGCTTCTTCATACGCCCATTACCTGTTACAAATCTTTTTCTACTTAAGTTTCTGTCTGTTTGCCTTATTTATATATCAATCCGAATGATGACGGATAAACAGCAGAGAACGGGAAGTTTATCCATCGCAATAATTGGAACGTTGGAAGCAGTATTGGTCATTTTGCAAAACTACGGATGGGTGGAAAGCGAGCATCTGTTGTTTAATTGTACCGGTTCTTTTTTCAATCCTAGTCTTGCCGGAGGATTTCTCGCTTGTTCATTCTGCATTTCCGTTTATCTTCTTATAATAACACGTATTTGTTTCAAAAAAATATGCTTATTCATAAGCGGTGTTTTACAGATAAACGCTCTTGTACTGACTCATTCACGAGCCGGATGGATAGCTGCCATCATAGGATTATGTTATCTTTTATGGCATACGGATAGCATTGTCATTCAACGAAGTAAAGCATTTATTAAAAAGAGTCTTATTGTCCAATGTATAATAATAGGTATTGCCATAATCGCAGCAATATCTGCTTATCAATATAAGAAAGCATCGGCAGATGGACGTTTGTTCATTTGGGGTATCTGTTTGGACATGAGTAAAGACAAACTAATAACCGGGCATGGGACAGGAATGTTCAGAGAGAAATTCCCCAACTATCAGGCTGCCTTCTTTATGCAAAATCCGGACTCTGACAATGTAGACTATGCTGGCAACCCTTTATATCCTTTCAACGAATATTTGTCGGTACTTGTCACGCAAGGACTAATAGGAGTAGCTTTTCTAATCTTGATTGTAAATTCTTTGTCCTTTCATTCTTCTTCCAAAGGTGTCCGACAACAAAGGGCTTTTCTTCTAACCTGGGGAATTTTTGCCTGTTTTTCATATCCTATGGCGCACTATCGTTTAATGATTCTGCTACCTTTTCTAATAGCACTACTTCCGATAAAGAGTAGGATATTAAGAAACCACCTCGGATTGTGGACAAAAATTATTATTTTAGGAGTAATCATATCAGGAATATATGTAGGAATAAGTGGAATACTTACTTATTCCAAACTTGAAAAAGCCTATAATAAACATGAACGTATTTCACAGGAACTTTATAATGATATAAAATATGATCTTACTTTATTGAATCATTATTATAATTCCATAGCGAATAAATTACCTGCTTGCGAGGAATTCTATTTATTAAAAGAATATGTAGAATTATATCCTTCATCTTACGGATTGTGTGAGCTGGGAAGAAGGTATAAAAGCCGAAAACTTTTTAGTCGTGCCAAAGAGTGTTTCATTTTCGCATACCATATCAACCCTTCGTTAATTGTTCCCCAATATGAACTGTTTCTATTATATCGGGAAGAAAAAAACATGAATCAAATGGTTGCTATTGGAGAACGAATACTACACCAGCCTGTCAAACAAGAGAACACAATATCCATTAAGATCAAAACAGAAGTAAGAAAAATACTTAGGGATCATTTAACTAAAAACATGGTAACAAAGTAATGAAGAAATTAATTTTATTTTTAGTATTGGGAGTATTACTGTCTTGTCAGAGTACAGATAATAGAAGATTGGAAAAGACGCTCGATTTGGCGCAATCTAATCGTGGAGAACTGGAAAAAGTAATCCAATATTATAGCCAGAATGAGGCTGACAGTTTGAAATTAAAAGCTGCTCGATTCTTGATTATGAATATGCCCGGACATTATTCTTTTATTGGCAGAAACTATGAAAATTATTGTAAAGCATCGGAGAAAATTATTTTCTCCAAAACCTCAATGAACAAGAAGGTTGACAAGCTAAACAAACTGATACGCCAATATCCGGCGGAATGTTTTGAAAGGGTAGAGGATTGTTCCATTATCACGGCAGATTATTTGATACAGAACATAAACATAGCATTTGAAGATTGGCAACGAGGAAACTGGGCTAAAGGAATTACTTTTAATGAGTTCTGCGAATATCTATTACCATATAAATGTACAGAGACACAAGCTTTTGATAATTGGCGAACCGTCTTGCGTCCCATAGCCAATGATACATTGCAAGACTTCGAACACAACGATCTTTGGAACAAAACCTCTTATTGGGCTGCCGAAGCCATTAATATGAAATTGCATGATACGGTAATTATACATGTGAGAAAAAATATGAACGGGCATTATTTATACAAAGTGCCATTCTGGTGTAATATACCTTCTAATTCATGCGAAACGAGGACTACAACTGCGTTGGCTATTTTAAGAAGTAAAGGTTTTCCTGTTTCCTATGATTTTATTCTACAATGGGCGACAAATAACAATGCTCATTCATGGTTAAGTGTACTGACAGACCATAACCGAAGAATTCCATGTGAGGGAGGGCATGAGCCTTTCTTGGCAAGTGTCCGCCCCGGAGAATGTAAGGGAAAAGTATATAGAAGAACTTACTCTGCCAATCCTGATCTGGTTTTAATGAACCAACATTCTTCAGATATTCCACCGGTATTTCAAGACTTGTTTATGAAAGATGTGACCGATGAATATGCTGCGACAGAATCTCCCGTATTTCCCGTTTTATCAGAGAAAAAGGAGTCAAAGGAAAAATACGCTTATCTAACGATTTTTAATGGTGTAGATTGGACTCCTATTGGCTTTAGCCGGATAAATAGTCGGAAAAAAGTGACTTTCGAAAAGGTTGAAAAAGGAGCGGTATATATGCCGGCATACTATATAGACGGTAAAATTAAACCGTTTAATTATCCGGCATTGTTAAATGAAAGAGGGAGATTAGAGTTTCTTATACCGGGCAAGGAGAATATACAAAGTATCTTCGTTAAACGAAAATATCCTTTAATTCGCAAAGCTTTTATTGCGGCACAACGTTTAAAAGGAGGTATGTTTCAGGCGGCTAATAAAGAAGACTTCAGTGATGCGAAAACATTGCATACGTTTGACGAATATAGTGTTTCTGGAAATATACTTATTTCTGATACTACCCGGTACCGATATTGGCGCTATTTTAGTCCTCGACCCTTTCGCTGTAACATAGCTGAACTTATATTCTATACAGTAGGAAACAAAAAACTGACAGGTGAAATAATCGGTTCTGAAGAACGGAGTAGCAATCCAAATTATCTCCGGAAGGCTGCTTTCGATCTGAATCCATTATCATATTTTGCATCTAAAACGGTAAGAAACGGATGGGTTGGGTTGGATTTGGGGGAACCTAAGCAAGTAGAAAGAATTGGTTATATGATTCGCAATGATGGTAATAATATATGTGTTGGCGATACATATGAGTTGTTTTATTGGGATATAGATGGTTGGCATTCAATAGAGAAACAAATAGCAGATGATTTTGAACTGACATTTCACAATGTTCCGCAAAATGCTTTGCTGTTATTAAAGAATCGAAGTAGAGGAAAAGACGAACGAATCTTCTTATATCGAGATTCTAAGCAAATATGGTATTAATAGATTATGAAAAGTTTCGTTTCTTTCCATGAGTGCTCCGAATGATATGTAAAAGCCTTGCATTCGTATGGAGTAGTGAAATTAGCCGTATTGCCTTCCAGGACAAATCTATATATGTATACGCATTTGTATACGGTTGAAGTTTGCATTCTAATTTATAAATGTCGTCCTTTGTTACAACAAGAGTGATAAACTTTTATTTGCACTAATATTATGTAAAAATGAGCTCTTTATCTTATGTGATATGGACGAAACTGGAAAATGAGCTAAACGATTATTTACTAATATGAAGAAACGATTTAAGATTGTATTAAAGCCTATACTGAAATGATAAAGGCGAGAATAGAAGAATGTGAGCGAAGGAAGGGTAAGTATCCTATTTAGCATATCATTAAATGTTGAAATAATTATATCTATATTCTAATTTGTAATTGATATGAAAACAAAAAGGCAGGTCTTTATATTACTTGTTGTAGTGTTAGCGGGAATTCTCACTCTTTCTGCTCAAAACAGGAAGGAGCAAAGAGCGGAAGTCGTCAGAAATATTATCAGTTCAAAGAATTATAAGATATATGTGGACACTTACATCCCTCCATATAGAGATCCTAAACAATTGAATTACTTGGATTCGATAGAAATTAAAAATGATTCGGTATTTTCCGACCTCCTTTATCTCGAGGAATCTGATATTCCTTATAGCGATAGGGGAAATCAACTTATCTTTCAGGCTCCTATCAAAAAATATGTTATGGATATAGATGAAAAAGGGAATGCTCGTATCTGTTTTTCAACACGTACGACAGCAGACTATTTCAATTTTAAAATTGAGGTATATTCTAATGGAAGTGCGAACATCAATGTCACTATGCAACACAATCAAAGTGTAAATTATATGGGAGAATTGGATATGCGAAGAGAATGATCGAAATATACCCGCAATACCTGTAGACACTTCTCCGTGAAAAGTATCAGAATTGGAAGAATTATGCTGTGATACTGGAAAATGGAATAGAAGAGTGGGAGCGAGGCAAGGGAAAGTGTACTATTTTAGCGTATCATTAAAAATTGAAAAAGTATCTATATTCTAATTTGTAATTATTATGAAAACAAATAAACAAATTCTTATATTGTTTTTGATAATGTTGATAGGGGCTCCTATCCTTTCAGCTCAAAGCAAGAAAGAATATAATCCGGAAGTTATCGAAAAGATCGTTGCATCAGGAGACTATAAGATAAACGTAGGCACTTATATGCCTCCATCTGGGGAATACATAGAATTAGATTACCCCGAGAATTCGATAGAAATTAAAAATGATTCAGTCTTTTCCGATCTTTTTTTGTTGAGGAATCTGATATACCTTATAGCGGCAGAGGAAATGAACTTCGCTTTCAGGTACCCCTCAAAAAATATACCATGGATATAGATAGGAAAGGGAATACACATATTAATTTTTCAGTACGGACAAAGGTTGATAAATTCAACTTTAAGGTTGTTGTGTATCTTGATGGAAGGGCGATTGTCAATGTTTTTATGCAACACCATCAAAATCACTTCCGGTCTTATGACTCATTCTCCCGGAATGCTGGGATTCGGAGCTAGTTACAGTATCAACAACTGGAATATTGATTTATATATGCGAACACCGTACAAGGCAGTCTCTAAAGGACACCTTCAACAAATTGGCTATGAAAGAAGAAGTGAAAGCCGAACACCTCGCGTCAGCGATCATGTGATTAGCTTATCAGTAAATTATCGTTTCACTTTTGGAAAGAAAAAACATAAATTCGACAACTCGGTTATAGAAGATACGAATCAGTCAACTATATCAAGAGATTAAAACAAATATATTATTGAACGGGAAAACTAATTGGTAAGGAGCATTCTTTAAAAAAACTAAATCAAAATAGCTCTTCTTAATATGAAGTTTGGGTGTAGTTGCTCTTTTGAAATTTAGTTGGGAAGCTCATAATGGTGCACAAAGTAATTAAATAGTGATTAACGGATTAGTAATTAATCGGTGTGGTTTTTAATTATTACAGAATAGAATGGATTTTCTCATCGGATATTTATTTTCAATCTTTCTATGTTTTCTTTCACCTTTTCTCTGTCTCTTCGATGAATAAGGAGTTTGCGGGTGAAGGGTAACAACTTCACCACCTCTTCACCTGTGGCGATTAGTTTCAAAAATAGTTTCACTGCTTGAAACGATTCGTTTCTCGGTGTGAAACACTTCGTTTCAAAGCATGAAACACTTTGTTTCTCGGCGTGAAACTTTTAGTTTCAAATAGGGTTGAAACTAATTACGAAATAGCTTTACTAATCTTGTTCAATGGTTAAATCAGGAAGCAGCTATTTGATTTGATTCACGATGAAGAGAAGGTGAAAGACCGACTATTCACCTGCAAACTCCTTATTCATCGAAGAAACAGAGGAAAGTGAAGGAGATGGAAGAATTGACCATGTTATAGAGAAAAGCATTGAATTGTTCATAACCGTACCGATTATGAACCAATGCAAATCATTGGTCAGTATATGGAAAAAATGACATAAATATGGATAATAATCCTTGTTTCGAAATAGCCTGCTAAGTTTTTTGTATTCATTATTCCTTTTGGCTAGTTTTGCTTGTGTAAATCTTAAAAAGTCATGAAACACATAACTAAAATAAAAGCAATTTTCGCTATTTTACTATTATATATTATAATAGTTCCACCATTATACGCCCAATCTATAAGTGTCCGTTCATTACCTGGCTATGTAAAAGCGATAAATCAATTCAATCAACTGAACCCTCAAGAAAAGGTGTATCTTCATTTTGACAATACTGGATATTATTTGGGTGATACTATCTGGTTTAAGGCTTATGCGGTATTTGCAGAGCAACTTCGTCCCACCACTTTAAGCAAAGTGTTACATGTAGAGCTGTTGACTCCACAAGGAATAATAGTGGATGACCGCCAATTAAAGCTTGAAAATGGCGAATGTCATGGTGAATTTGCCTTGAGTTCCCGTTATCATAGTGGGTTCTATGAAGTTCGTGCTTACACTCGAAGTATGTTGAATTTTGGTGACGATTGTATTTTTTCTCGTGTATTTCCTGTTTATGATTCTCCAGAAATAGAAGGGTATTATACTGATCGGAAGATGGATAGTGGTTTTGGCTTGAAAGACGAACGTAAAAAAAACACAAAAGCTAAGAAAGTCAACCTTTCCTTTTATCCTGAAGGAGGAAATGCTGTGGTTGGGTTACGTTCGAGAATCGGTTTCAAAGCTACAGGAGAGAATGGAGAAGATTTGAATATAACAGGTGCGGTATATGATTCTTCCGGTGAACTGGTTTCATATTTCTCCACTTATCACCAAGGCATGGGATTTTTTGAAATGATTCCTGATAAGATTACATATAAAATTGTAGCCGATTATGATGGAAAGAAATATGACTTTTCTTTTTCAAACATTATTTCTTCAGGATATGTGATGCGTGTGACAGATTTGGATGCAGAGACTTATCAGGTACATCTGCAAAAATCTCCGGACTTGCCGGCTGATACTTTAGCCGTTTCTGTATCATGTCGTGGTACAGTTTATTCAGCAGAAGCTTTAATTTTGGGTGATAAACCTTATATTTATCAATTGAATAAAGGAAAACTTCCTGCCGGTTGCCTTCAATTTACTCTTTATAATCAGGATGGCAAAATTTTGGCAGACCGTTTGGCTTTTAATCGTGCTCCGTTAGAATATTGCCGTGTTACGGTGGAGGCGGATAAACCTTTCTATAAACCTTTAGAAAAGGTGAGACTATCACTTGCTGTGAAAGATTTGTCCGGTAATCCTGTATCAGGCAGTTTTTCATTGTCTGTGCGTGATGCTGGCACAGAAATTCATACTGGTTATCATGAGAATATCCTGACAGACTTGTTGCTCTCTTCTGAAATACGAGGTTACATCGCTCATCCGATGCAATATTTCGGGACGGACGACCGTAGTAATCGTATGAAGTTGGACTTATTGATGATGGTACAGGGGTGGCGCCGTTACAATTGGCAGGTGATGGCGGGGGTATCTCCTTTTCATGTGGCACATTATGCTGAAGAGGGTTTACCAGTGAGTGGTGTAGTGAAATCTTTACTCAAGAATAAGGTGGAAGCGAATGTGGATGTTGTGTTTTGGATTGTTAAGGATAGTGCTTCTTTCCATGGTCATTGCAAAACTGACAAAAAAGGGCGTTTCCATTTCCTGTTGCCGGATCATGCGGCAGTAGACGGTGAATGGCAGCTGGCTCTTTCTGTGACTTCGAAAGGCAAACCGAAACATTGCAGGATTATGCTCGACCGCCTTTTTAGTCCGGAAGCCCGCAGTTATTCTATTTCGGACTTTCAGGTGAAGGATACGGTTATTGTTTTTGCAGATACTTCAGATAGTCTGGCCAATAGTAATGTTTTAGGTATGATACAGAATCTTCCTCAAGTGGTGATAAAGAAAAAACAGATAAAGAATGAGATATTTCCGGATCTGGTTTGTAATGTGGAAAAGGATATTAGTAGGCTGATGGATCAAGGGAAGGATTATCCAGGAACATTGGGGGAATATATGGAAAGAAATATTTCTGCGGTAAACATGGTAGATACTGCGTATACGTATGCTAATAGTGCTATTTGTTATATTTTAGATGGTGGAGGTTCTGTTAATCCGCGAAAGGGCATCGGTGCTTCCGATCATCCGATAGAGAATATAAAAACAATAGAAGTGTATGATGGAAATCTTCAGGCTTGGATAGTGAGAAACATAGATAGTAATTATGGCTATTATCCTCCGAGTGATCCGACATCAGATTTTTATAGTATGAGACATTTACATGATGCTGTTTTTCAGGCTAACCAAAGGCTGGTATTATTCATCGTCCGTTTATATAACGATGTGTTGCATGACAAGTATAAGAAGGGAATGCGTTATACTTTTTTCAAAGCCTTTTCTCCTGTAAGAGAATTCTATCAGGTAAATCATAGTAATAGTGTTCCGGGAGATATCGATTTTCGTCGAACTTTGTATTGGAATCCTGATGTGAGGACTGATAATAATGGAAAAGTGAACGTTAGTTTTTATAATAATGCTACTTGTCGACAAATGACGATCAATGCAGAGGGGATAAATCGTGGGAAGTGTATTATTAAAGAATAAATTTATATGGAGATTTTACTTTTTCATAGTGTTACATTCTATGTTGCAGTGCAAAAGATGTATCTTTGTAACCAGCAATCAAAATAACCCCAACCACTATATGAAATATAAATTATTATGCCTCTTCGTTTTGTTAAGTTTTTCTTTATCGGATTTGTATGCTGATATTGAACTTAGTTCCAAACAAATGAGAACCAGTGATGGGCTACCTAGTAATTCTGTACGATGCATGTTTCAGGACAGTAAAGGATTCTTATGGTTGGGTACTTTAGACGGATTGACCCGTTATGATGGAAATACTTTTCTTACTTATCAGTTGGAAAGCGGGAAACACGATCGGATTTCTTTAGCAGATAACAGAATAAAACATGTGGCAGAGGATAAGAATGGTTTTTTGTGGATAAAGACTGTGCCGGAATTATTCAGCTGTTATGATCTACAGAAAGCTTGTTTTGTAGATTTTACCGGTACCGGAAGTGATGGAGAGAACTATTCAGAAATATTTATGTCCTCTAATGGAGATGTGTGGCTTTGGCATAGAAGGAATGGTGTGCGTCAAATTGTTTGTGAGGATGATCGGACTATGACCTCTGTGAAGTTTAGAACGAAATTTGGAAACCTGCCCGATGACCGGATTAAATTTATAAATGAAGATTCTAGTGGCAGGATCTGGATTGGTACCATGCAGGGACTTGCGTTTGTTTATAAAGGGAAAGTTGAATTTATCGATAGGAAATTGAATTTTTCTTCTTCTTTCCCTCATGGAGAGGATATGTATTTTCTGACAAAGAGTGGAGATGTGTATCGCTGTGTAAATGGATCGAAAAAAATAGACTGTTTAGCGTCGCTGTCTGCTATTGCCGGTAATACATCTGTCAGTACACATTCATTGATAAAAGATAAATGGGTTATATTTACTTCCAGCGAAGGAGTATATGAATTTGATTTTCAGAATTTTCAAATAACTCCTTGCCGGGAATTGAAAATAAATAATGGAAAAGTGATTCATGACAATTATGGAGATTGTTGGGCTTACAATAACACTGGACGAATTTATTATATAAACTCGAAGAGCGGAGAAATAAAGAATTTTCAACTGATCCCTGAAGAGAAGATGAAATATATAGATTATGAACGCTATCATGTGGTGCGTGATGACCGGGGGATTGTGTGGATTTCAACTTATGGAAACGGACTTTTCACCTACGATATTCAGGAGGACCGGTTGGAACACTTTGTTTCCGAAGGGAAGAATGCAGGACCTATAGGGTCAGATTTCTTGTTATGTTTGATGAAAGACAGGACAGGAGGAATATGGGTAAGCTCCGAATATTCCGGTTTGTCTCATATTTCCATTTCAAATAAAGGCATTACACATGTCTATCCAGAATCACCGGATGTTTTTGACCGTTCGAATACAATCCGGTTACTGACTAAAATGTCGAATGGAGATATATGGGTAGGAACGCGAAGAGGTGGATTGTATAATTATGATTCTCATCTGAAAACTAAGATAGATAATCATTATTTGCCCTATAATATTTATGCGATTTCAGAAGATAGTCGGGAGAATATATGGATAGGAACCCGGGGAGACGGACTAAAAATAGGAGATACGTGGTATAAAACGGATCCGTCTAATCCTTTTGCCTTATCTCATTCTAATATTTATTCCATTCTTCGCGATAAGAAAGATCGTATGTGGGTGGGAACATTTGGAGGAGGACTGGATCTGGCAGAATCAATGGAAAAAGGACAATACAAGTTCCGTCGTTTCTTTCAAGGAAAGAAGTATGGCTTACGGATAGTCAGAGTAATGGCAGAAGATGAGAAAGGGATGATATGGATGGGCACAAGTGAAGGTATCTGCATTTTCCACCCTGACTCATTGATCGCTAATGAAGATAACTATCATTTGTTCAGCTACACCGATGGCAATTTTTGCAGCAATGAGATTCGTTGCCTGTTTCGTGATAGCAAAGGGCGCATGTGGGTAGGAACTTCGGGTGCCGGGCTGAATCTATGCGAACTGTCAGACGACTGTCAGTCTTTGAAATATACACATTATGGAATAGCGGAAGGACTGGTTAATAATATGGTGCAATCTATTTTGGAAGATCATTCGGGACAATTATGGATTGCTACGGAATATGGAATTTCAAGGTTCAATCCCAACAGCCATTCTTTCGAGAATTATTTCTTCTCATCTTATACATTAGGAAATGTGTATAGCGAGAACAGTGCGTGTATGGGGGCAGACGGTAAACTGATTTTTGGAACAAACTACGGATTGACGATTATTGACCCGAAGAAGATTCCAACAGAGAGATTGCTTTCTCCTATTGTTATCACAGGATTGTCCGTTAATGGAATTCAGGTGAAGCCTAATATGCCGGGTTCTCCTTTGCAAGAATCTTTAGCCTATTCGGATAAGATTACATTGAAATATTTCCAGAATTCTTTTATGCTTGATTTTTCTACTCTCGATTATTCGGATAATGGTCAAATCAAGTATATGTATTGGCTGGAAAACTATGACAAGGGATGGAATGTTCCGTCTTCGTTAAGTTTTGCCACTTATAAATATCTGGAGCCGGGCAGTTACATTTTCCATGTGAAATATTGTGATGGTGCCGGTATTTGGAATGATACCGAAACAACTTTGAAGATTGTTATCGTGCCTCCGTTTTGGAAAACAAATTGGGCTATGCTTGGATATTTCATCCTGATGTTAATAGCTTTGTACTTTACATATCGTATCATTTTTAATTTCAATAGGTTGCGCAACCGCATCAATGTTGAAAAACAACTGACAGAGTATAAACTGGTATTTTTCACAAATATCTCTCATGAATTCCGTACTCCGCTTACATTGATCCAAGGAGCATTGGAGAAAATGTACCGGATGGATGATATTCCACAAGCCTTATTGCATCCGTTGAAAGTCATGGATAAAAGTACACAACGTATGTTGAGGCTGATTAATCAGTTGCTGGAGTTCAGAAAAATGCAGAACAACAAGTTGGCTCTTTCTCTGCAGGAAACTGATGTAGTTGCTTTCCTGTACGAAATATATTTAAGTTTCAGTGACGTAGCAGAACAGAAGAATATGGATTTCCGCTTTTTGCCGTCTGTGCCATCCTATAAAATGTTTATTGATAAAGGTAATTTGGATAAGGTGGTGTATAACTTACTTTCAAATGCTTTTAAGTATACTCCTTCGGGTGGGACAATTCTGTTTTCTGTGAATGTGGATGAGGTGAAGAAGTGTTTATACATTCAGGTAGCGGATACCGGAGTAGGTATTCCTAAAGAAAAGCAGGGAGAATTGTTTAAACGTTTCATGCAAAGTAGTTTCTCCGGAGATAGCATTGGAGTAGGGTTGCATTTGAGCCATGAATTGGTGCAGGTGCATAAGGGAACGATTGAATATAAAGATAATGAAGGGGGAGGTTCCGTATTTACGGTATGTATTCCGACTGATAAAACTGTTTATTCGGAAAAAGACTTCCTGGTTCCCGGCAATCTCCTGTTGGAAGAAGCGAATATGCAGACTCACCATTTGCAGGAGCTTTCAGAGGAATGTCAGGAACATGAAAAGACAGTCACCACATCAAGAAAACATAAAATATTAGTCATCGAAGACGATAATGATATTCGTGGGTTCCTGCAGGAGGAGCTTAGTGCTTATTTTGAAGTAGAAGTGGCTGCGGATGGAATATCCGGATTTGAAAAGGCATGCAACTATGACGCAGACTTGATTATCTGCGATGTATTGATGCCTGGGATGACCGGTTTCGAAGTGACAAAGAAACTGAAAACTGAATTTGCGACAAGTCATATTCCTATTATTCTGCTGACTGCCTTGACTTCACCGGATAAGCACCTGGAAGGACTTGAAGCGGGAGCGGATGTTTATGTTGCAAAGCCATTTAGTTTTAAGCTTTTGCTTGCGCAGGTGTTCCGGCTGATAGAGCAATGCGAAAAGTTACGGAAGAAGTTTTCCAGTGAACCGGGGGTAGTGCGTCCTGCTTTATGTAACACGGACCGGGATAAGGAGTTTGCAGATCAGTTGGTGGCTGTGGTGGAAAAGATTTATTCTCAATACAACATTTCTATTGATGAATTTGCGCAGATGATGGGGATGGGACGAACTGTGTTTTATAAGAAATTACGCGGAGTGACAGGATACTCACCGAATGAGTATTTGCGTGTCGTACGAATGAAGAAGGCTGCCGAACTGTTTTTGACCGAAAGGGATCTGACTGTTGCGGAAGTTTCTTATAAAGTGGGTATTAACGATCCTCTTTATTTCAGTAAATGTTTTAAAGCGCAGTTTGGAGTATCTCCTTCGGCTTACCAGAAAGGGGAGAGAAGTAAAACGTAGTATATACTTACCTTGAATCCGGTTTGTGAAGGATAGACCGGATTCAAGATAAGTATGTTTATCAGTTACATATTGAGGTCTAATTTATAGATTTCACTTCCGGCAAGAAGGAAACATCCTGTTCCGAAATCCTCAAAATCAGGAACTTTGTCGTATGTGACAGGTTGACTGTCTTTCGGTTCTTTGCCGGTTCCCTGTACATAACCAAGAAAACCATTCGGGTGAACTGCATCCTTCACCATAGCATTCCATGCTTTTATGATTACAGGCAGATAGGTCTTTTTATCCAATAGACCGTTGCGTACGCCCCAAGCCATACCATATACGAAAAGAGCTGTGCCGGAAGTCTCTTTGCCTCCGAAGTTTGACGGATCGTGGAGGCTGACATTCCAAAAGCCATCTTCACGCTGGCATTGTTTCAGTGCTTTGCTCATAGCCATAAAATCATTGATGTAATCTTGGCGATGTTTTTCATCAGATGGAATTTCGTTCATTACCCGCACCAAAGCTGCGTATACCCATCCGTTACCACGGCTCCAATAACAGTTTTCGCCATTAGGCTCTTTGTATGGAGGATCGAAATTATGGTCTCTCCACCACAAACCTTCTTTGACATTGAACATTCCGTTCTCTCCGTGTTTATTACGGGTATATTCGTACATATCCCACATTTTGTCGAAGTACTTCTGTTCGCCTGTAAGTTTCCCCATTTTGGCAAATATAGGCATCCCCATCTGGATAGCATCTATCCACCACCAGTCGTTTATTTGTGGAGTATTGACCAGCATATCCATATTGGCTTTCGTTTTCCGTATTTTTTCAGGATCGGGGCAAATGTTGTATAAATCGAGATAGATTTGGCTGGCGCAGTAATTATCTGCATTACGGGTGGTTGTCCCACGGTGGAAGCCCCATTGGTGGTAATCCGCCCATTCTTTGGCATAGAGATAATATTCGTCTGCGGGATAGATGGAGTAGAGTGCCATTAAGCCTTCGTAATATACGCTTCGTGTCCAGATATTACTGGGGCGAACTACTTTTTTCACAAAGGAAGGAGTGCGATAGTCGGCATATTTCTTCATGAAATAGTCGTTCACATGAAGAGTTACTTTCAGAATTTCTTTTTTATCGGGAACTGTCTGTGCTTTTATGTTCCCGTAACTCAATATTACTCCTGCAAAAAATAGTATAAGATGCTTTTTCATTTTATAATAAATTAGATTACTATTGTTCTTAGATTTAGGCACACAAAGGTGAGCCTTTCTTTACCTGTTGCAAAGAAAATGCATTGTAAGGAAAGTGATATTGAAATTTGTACGGAAAATATGTAATATTAGACTTTATTCTTTATTCATATTAGTCATGGATAAGAACCAAGTATGAATAATTAGCAAGAGCGATTTTTTTGTAAGTCATATTGTTGTATTGATATTTATTGTATATTTGTAGAAGAGTAAGGGGAGACGAATATGAAAAGTCATACAAATAAAATATTAGAGTCTATTAAGCAGGCATTGACAGAGCATTTACCAAAAGGTGGCAAGGCTTTGTTGTTTGGTTCTCAAGCTCGTGGGGATGCACGGATTGATTCTGATTGGGATATTTTGATTATCTTAGATAAAGAAAAATTGGAGCCTGAAGATTATGATAAGGTAAGCTTTCCCTTAACTATGTTGGGATGGGACTTGGGAGCGCGAATTAATCCGATTATGTATACGATGAAAGAATGGGCTGCAAGTTGTATTACACCATTTTATAAAAATGTAGAGCAGGAAGGAATTGAATTAGTATGAAATTGACAGATGAAGAACGTAATTCTTTGGTGATATTACAGTTGGAGAAAGCTAAAGTATTTTTGAAACAAGCAGATGAGATGTTTGATCTGAAGTATTGGGATATTGCTTCCAATAGATATTATTATGCCTGTTTTCATGCTGTTCAGGCTTTATTAATACAAAATGGATTATCATGTAAAACCCATGATGGGTTGATAGCTTGCTTTGGCTTGAATTTTATAAAAACAGGCAAAATTAGTGCACGTTTGGGAAGTTTTTTTGGCGCGTATGGAACAATTACGGCAAAAAGGGGATTATAATTGCATTTATTCAATATCGGAGGATGAAATCAGTACGATAAAAGCTCCGGCAAGAGAACTTATTGAGACTATTGAAGTTTTACTTGCCGAATCATAATTATTCTTGTAAGGATATCATCGTTAAAAGACCATTTTTTTTATTTTTTCGGCCACATCTGTCATATATGCCGGATTAAATTCTTCTAGTTCCGTGCGTGGTCGGAATCCCCATGTCACTCCGCAAGCGGTTACACCGGCATTGGCTGCTGTTTGCATGTCTACACCGGAATCACCTACATAAAGAACATCTTCTTTTCGTACATCGGCAAGTTTTAATATATCAAAAACGATTGTTGGATCAGGTTTGACATTTACTCCTTCCCGTTGGCCGAAAACGGCAGTGAAATGAATTTCCGGAAAGTAGTGGGCAACCAGTTTCTCGGTAGCGGCCTGATATTTGTTGGAGGCTACGGCAATCTGAATGCCTGCGGATTGCAGATAAGACAATAACGCTGAAATACCCGGGTAAGGACGACTATCGTCTGCATTGTGAATATCATAATAAGGAATAAACTCTTTTCTTACCCGGAGCACATTCTCTTCTGTCTTTTCTCCTTCGGGTAATGCACGTTCAAAGAGTTTGTTGATACCATTTCCTACCATGAAGTTATACTTTTCTACATCGTGTGTGGGGTATCCTAATTTATTCAAAGCATAATTAGTGCTATGGGCGAGGTCTGCGATAGTATTTAATAATGTACCGTCCAAATCGAATATTATTAGTTTTTTCATTAAGGCTTATGTTTATAGTTAATTCTATATTTAAATCTTTTATTCTGCAAAGGTATACTAAAAAAATGAGATTGGGAAGAATGAGGCAATAGTTTAGAGAATATCGAATGAACAACAAAGCCGGAAATATATTTGTTATTCTACCAGATTGGCTTAACTTTGCGAAAAACTAAAGAATAATGAATGCAGAATGGTTTGAGGCATTGCCTGAACAATGTCCCCCAACGGATGCGAAGCGGTGCGAAGGCTGTTATTATAGAGTTGCAAATGGTAATCCTGTTACAACAGAAGATTTCTTTTCGCAAAGAAAAATGCAGCCGGATAAGGTCTTTAAAGGATTAGGAATAGATGAATGTGTGACAAGGGCAGTTTCTCTATTTTCAGAGAGGGAAGAAGCGGAGAAAAGATTAAAGCTTCCTAAGTTCAAGAAGGCAAATATTGCTTTAGTCATATTGGAACCAAAAGATGGAGTGTTAAAGAAAACATTTGATATAGCACATTATTCTTGGTGGAGAACAAAGGATTTTAATGTTTTACAAGCTAAATAGTCTGATTATGGGAATGGAAGATGTGTTAAGGATAGACAAAATTCTGGATTTCTGTGATGTGCCTCAGCTTTTTGTGGCAAGAGATGCCTTTGATACACTGTATCTTTGTCTTTTATATGATGATGAGACGGTTTATCGCTATACGGGAATACGTATCTCTACACGTAGACTTGAATCCTTCTTAGCAGGTAAAGCCGATTTGCGTTTACTCTATCTACAGCCTGAAAATGAACATGAGTATTACGATGTTGTGTTTCAATCGGGTGAATACCAGAAAACGTTATTAAAGGAAAGTGTATTGTTGGAAGATAAATTGCCGGCTGAGGGATATGTTTTATCTGGAGAGAAGCGCGAGAATGTGGTCATTAATTTGCCAATAAAAGACCGTAGTCTGCTTGCAGAGCTTGTTCGTAAATTTGGCTGGGCTTGTATGTAAGTTTAAAGAAGATAAAAAAGATTGTCCCGCTACTGCTTGAAAGTTGTGGGACAATCTTTTTTCATCCTTATATATACTTTGATTACTTCTTCGTAATACGGAACCAGTCAACGTCTGCCCAACCGCCGTCATTCGTTTTAATAGCCGGACGCGTACAGAACATACCGACTTTGGCACCAATCCATTGTCCTTCTCTTGCCTGGAAAGGAACACCTAATGATTCATATTTCTTTCCGTCGAGGCTATAGCTGAAATTACACATCACAATGAGGTCATGTCCGCCTTCACTACCCTTGATTTTCTTTCCGTCACAACTGAAACGCACTTTCAGATAAACCGTGTTTTGCGAAAGATCAACAGCGGCTTTCACTTCTTCTGGTTTGCCTTTATCTGCTCTGTCACATTCAACTTGCGACAGAACCAAACCTTTGTCTGTATTTTCTAGAACAAGTCCGGCATAATCCCTGCCCATAACGACAAGTCCAGTGCGTTCGCCTTTATTCTTTTGGTTAGGGCTGAACGTCAGTTTCATTGTTGCGGTAAAATTATCAGAAGGAGTTTTTTGTAATAAGAGGTTGGCTACATCCCACAGGTTCTTATAATCTTCTACTACCGGATAAGAGTATAATCTGACATAGCTTTTGTCACCTGCATAATACGCCCATTTTTCATTAATGTTAGCATGCCATTGCCACTGCGGAGAAAGTGTATACCCATCAAATTCGTCACTTTCTTGTGGAGTGCAGATAGGATATGTTTTACCGACATTTGGCTTCTTGTAAGTCAAAACAGGTTCTCCGCAGCCGTCACCGTCTTTATCAATACCGATAATAGGCCAGTCGTTCACCCATTTCATCGGTTGGAGATGCATAATGCGTCCGTAAGCACCGACATCTTGAAAGTGGAGGAACCAGTCTTCTCCGGTAGGAGTATCTACCCATGCACCTTGGTGAGGACCGTTGACAGGAGAGTTACCTTGCGCAAGTACTGTTTTCCATTCGTAAGGACCGTAGATGTTTTTAGAACGTAATACGACCTGCCAGCCTGTCGGCACACCGCCGGCCGGATGGAAGATATAATAATAGTCGTTTCTCTTGTACATTTTAGGACCTTCGCAAGTCTGATGTGCTTCGTGACCGTCGAAAATTATACGGGAAGGAGTGATCGCTTTTGTTGCTTCTGCATTCAGTTCGCAGATAGTGATTACACTTTTCAGTCCGGCACGACTTCCTGCGTATGCGTGTACCATATATACTTTTCCGTCTTCATCCCAGAACGGGCAAGTGTCAATGATACCTTTTCCCGCTTTCACCAAGACCGGTTCGCTCCACGGACCTTTCGGATCTTTGGCTTTCACCATAAAAGCTCCCTGATCGGGATCTCCCCAAAAGATGTAAAACTCACCGTTGTGATGACGAATAGCCGGAGCCCATACACGATTGCCGTGTTCCGGCCGTTCCGGAGTTTCGATAGGGGAGAGGGCATTGGGAACTGCGGCACCGATGATTGTCCAGTTGACTAAATCTTTAGAATGAAGGATTTGCAATCCCGGCAAACAGTTGAAACTGGATGAAGTCATATAGAAATCATCTCCTACACGGCAAGCATCCGGATCGGAATAGTCGGCATAAAGCACCGGATTTTTGTATTTACCGTTTCCGAGGTCGGAAACCCATACTTCAGATACATAGTTCTTCTGTGCTACTGCGGTGAAAACCGTTAATAAGCAAAAGGCTAAAGTCTGTGTCAATCGTTTCATGTTATAGATAGATTATTTATAGATATGATTCGTTGGTTTTATCTGATGGCAAAGGTAAATAAAAAGACTCTGCACAAGGAGGAATATTTGTGCAGAGTCATAGAAAAATTGGTAGATACCTCGTAATTTTTGTTTAGTTGTATTTGTTTCTACCCTATTTATTGGGGCGGTTATCTTTTATTCTCACTGTCACCGGATGAGCCAGCTCTTCTTTCCATTCGCGGAGATGAGCAAACCATGCTTCCGGCGTTTTATATCCGAATGTCTCTTTCATCGAGGTGAAAGTCGTGTGATACTGGAAATATTTATTTCCCGGGGCGGTAATTGTATAAAGGAAGTTGGCTTTATCCTTTTCTTCCGATTTTACATAACGTTGGGGAATACAAGTGCCCAGCCCTACAGTTTCTTTAGCATATTTTACGGTATCGTTTACCGGCCAGTCCGTTCCCCAACTTCCTACGAGTCCTTTATGATCGGAGAAAGATTTGGAAGTACCTACGATGTCTTGCACACCTGTGCAGAAAATTTCTTTATCGAGCGGTTCGTCAAAGAATGCTTCGATATGAAGATCGCGATGTCCGGCATAAAGCGTGTAGCGTGTCATCATATTCAGTTCCTGGTCCTGATATTTCCATCCGGTTACTTCTATTTCTGCAATTACACGTACCGGTCCATAAGAGACGATACGTTCTGTACGAGTGTCCACTGGAGTAATATGGGTTGCCTTTTGTCCGTCCCAACCTTTCAATGCACCCGGTCCGCAACTGTCGAACACGCGAAGTACGTCATCTCCGAATCCTTTAGCTAACTGCTCATCCGTCGGATAGAACTGCGATTCTTTGATTTCCAGTCCTTTGTTGAACTTGCCGTAAATATCCGGTGTCTGTTTTTCATTGAAATAAAGACGGTATCCTACCAGTTCCGATTCCAAAACCGGACCGTGAGGACGTACCATGCTGTATATATTGCTAGTGCCGGGAACGGTGATAGCCTGTACCCGTTGATGTTTACCTTTCTTGTTGTCTACAATAAACATATCGGCATAAACTCGTTCAGGATAAGTCTTTGTACTCTTTTCCGAAGAAAGTGTAACCTGAAATGTTTTTCTACCATGGGCAGGAAGATCGGCAACAAAGACCAGTTCGTCCATCTTGCGGTCCCGGTTCAAATCGTCCAACTGCGAAGGAATTTCCTTCCTTCCTTCCATGACAACGGCTGATTTTACTTTGAAACCAGCGTGCAACTCATGTAGATTGATAACAACCGGAGCATCCGCTTTGGGCTGATTCCAGTTGTTTTGTACTTCAACTGTGATGGTTTTCTCCTGTTTCTGCGCTTGGGCAGACAGGCTGAAAGCTCCTAAAAAGAAAGTAATAATAAAAAGATTCTTCTTCATGTTTCTAAGGCTGAAATTATACGTCGTATTTCTCCTTGCAAAAATAGCAGAAAAAATAGCAGACTGTGTCTCTTTTGAGGAGATTATAGTCTGCTATTTGAGCTTTTTACTCTATATAATGATATTGTGGTTTCTATTTTGCATCACAGAATGGCAATGAGTTTTTATTTGAGACTTAAAATCTCCTCTTTTGCACCTAATTCCTCATATACCTTTCCGTCTATAGTCAGATTCTTGGCATTCTTAACGTTTAATATATTGTTGCCTTTAGAAGATTCTACATAAATATTTTCCAAAGTAACTCCGTCTACCTGACTGATAACAACTCCATTCGCAGCTTCTGTCATCACAACGTTTTTAACGGTAATATTGCTGATGGGCATTTCCGGCAGTCCGTTGAAGAACATGGCACGTCCCGAACCTCTGCAAACAATATTGGAAATATGAATATTGCGGAAAGCAGGTGTTTCTTCTGTCACCGGAGGAATGGCAGTTTTCATACGGCTCAACAGATCTTCTTCCGATTCTTCACCGGCACCTTTTCCACCGTAGAACAAGTCGAACAATAAGGGTTCATTCGGAATATTAATCATATTGATATTGTTAATGTAGATGTTTTCTACCACACCGCCACGTCCGCGGGTACTCTTGAAACGTAAACCTACATCTGTACCCATAAATGTGCAGTCCTCTACATAGATATTCTTCACACCGCCGGACATTTCACTACCTACCACGAATCCGCCATGTCCGTGCAATACTGTATTGTTTTTCACGATAACGTTCTGGCAAGGTTCTCCACGACGGCGTCCATCTTCGTCTTTACCGGATTTGATACAGATGGCATCATCTCCCGCATCAAACACACTATTGATAATTAGAGCGTTTTTACAAGATTCCAAGTCGATAGCATCACCGTTTTGAGAATACCAGGGGTTGATGACCATGATATTATTTACTGTGAAATCTTCGCAAGACAATGGGTGCAGACACCAGCTTGGTGAGTTTTTGAAAGTAACTCCTTCCAACAGCACCTTCTTGCTTTTGACGATGCTTAACAACACCGGACGTAACCATGGACGGATTTCA
>ULRQ01021594.1_pt1 | contig 24628 bp, 30 predicted proteins | sample 1955491 | NCBI WGS metagenome assembly ULRQ01 (sample SAMEA4835684, study PRJEB28245) | human gut metagenome | biome: gut microbiome; material: fecal sample | place: Denmark | collected 2008 | reverse complement strand
AGATAGATAGATAGATAGATAGATAGATAGATAGATAGATATTGTTTCCCCCCGCAATTTTTGTAGTGTTTCTGTTTTAATAGATATGTAAGTGTAGAATAGAAAGGAAGTGTAGATTATGACAACAGTAAATCCGATTGTAAACCCACAAGTATCAACAGCTTTTAAAGGCAAAAGTAAGAAAGCTTTTGATGCTCTGGAAAAACTTGCTAATAAAATGCCAGAGGATGCTTTAAAACAAGAAGCACTGAAAGATATTAGAAAACCTGTTTCGGATGAAGCCTTTGCTTCGGCTCATAAAAAAGCAAGGGATGTTTTAGAAGCTTTTAAAAATGGAGATTTTAAAGATATTAAAGTTATCGATGATTCTGTTTTTAAAAGCTACAATGAACTTTCTTCCGAAGACAAAAATATTTTAAGAAAAGCTTACATAAACGATGTATTAGGTTATTTGTTTAAGCCAAAGAAATTAACGCCCGAACAAGCAGCTCTTGAACGAGTGAATGGGATGGCGTATGCTGCTGCAGGACGTTCTAAAGAAGAAATGCAAATAAGACTCATGAATGAATTAATGATGGGAAATAATGATTTTGTTGCTGGTGTGAAAGAATATTTGGCTAAAGATGCTGCTAAAAACGCGTACAAGAAATAGAAAAGAGTGGATTTAATCCACTCTTTCTACTATTCATTCTTCAACGCAGTATCTTTTTTCATACATATGACCGGTAATTGCAGCTACAATCGCACTTATACCGACTAAGCTATAAATAATACGTGCTAGAAGAGTCATATCACCAAACAGGAATGATACGAGGTTAAAATCAAAAAGACCTACCAGCCCCCAGTTTAAGGCCCCGATTAGAACAAGGATGTAAGATGTAACTTTTAAGAATTTATTCATTTTTTTTCTCCTTCCTTTGCTACGTTTTTATTATTACCCATGTGGGAACTTTTTTAATTACCGAAATGACCTGCAACTTTCTGGCTATTTTATAAACACACAAAAAAAAGAGCCTAATCGGCTCTTGGAATTAAGAATAGCTGGAAGTATGAAAAAGATTTAATACAATTATTAAACCTAAATAGTTTTTCTAAATCTATTACCTGCCCTGACTATTTGTAACTACCCAATTGGGCAATAAAAAAGGCAACCGGTTTCTACCGATTGCCTTTTTGTTATTAAGTTTTTCTTATAAAAGTCTTTCCAGACTTGCAGTCAATTCTTCTGTACATTTTGCAAGAGCTTCGGCTGATATTTCAGCTGTATCTTGAATTAAGTCCCCTGCTATGTAACTTGTTTGTTGTGACATTTGCATACATTTTACGGCATATTGAGCCTGAACCTCAGGGGTCATTGCACTTCCGCCTACTGAACTAATATCCATATATTATCCTCTTCTATTTGTGATATTTATATTTTAACACTTTTTATATTGTAATGCAATACTACATATATCATTTTATTTTAAATGATACATTAGCAACAGCAGTTACTTTTTTGTCAATAGAGGATGTGTCATTGATACCCATGTCAGAAACATCTGTTGAATTTACCGGTGTAATCTGGTAAACTCCCATTCTTACAGATTGGATTTTACCGACACTGTTATGTGTTGCTTTAAGCATTGAAGCTGCTCTGTTTTTTGCATCATTGGATGCTTTTTCAAGCAATGATACTTTTAGTTCCGGTAATTTTGAGTAATCGTAGGACGGCGCGTATACATTAATATCAACTCCCTGATTAATCAGACTGGTTATATCGTTAGAAATTTCTTTTATAAGTTCAACATTGTTTGAGCTTATTGACATAGGTTGAGAGAGGTTATATGCTTCCGGTGTATTTGTATATGCACCATTAAAATCTCTTTTGTAGGTGAAGTAACCGTTTACAGTTTTCTTTTCTACATTAGTTATGTTTTTGGCTTGCAGGTATTTTTCTACTATTTTAATCTGAGATTGAACGGCTGTATATGCATCTTGTTTATTAGGGCGTTTTACAACAATATCAAAGTTTAGAGTGCCGGAGTCTGATTTAACAATCTCGTATGCAGAGCCTGTAACGGAGATGACATTTTTTGATAATGATGATGATACCATTTGTGTAGATATGATTAAACCTAGTGCAATAAGCAATCCAAGTGAAATTACTTGCAGTTTTTCAATTCTTTCTAGCATATTATTTCTCCTTTTACACATTACCAGTAGAGCTGTTTCTGTCGTCTTCTAGCTGTTTAAGCTGTTTAGCATCAACTTTTTCATCAGTTGAGTAGTTGTTAATTCTTGAAATTTCTATATCAACATTGACATCTGCATCAACCATTTCAATGTCGTTTTTGCAGTATTCTTTTATTTTGCCATCTTCGAATTTAACTGCAACGGAATTATTTAAGAACTGTATAAAGCAGACTTTGCCTAGACCAGACGGTGTCATAACGGTTGAACCTACTGGTGGCATTCCTTTTGCCGCTTCTATGTAATTTGAATATTCATATGTCAGGCAGCAGAGCAGTCTGCCGCAGGTACCTGAAATTTTAGAAGGCGCAATCGGCATTCCCTGATCTTTTGCAAGTTTAACGTTTATTGATTCAAACTTTCTCAGATATGAAGAGCAGCAGAATGGCTTACCGCAAATGCCGGTACCATCCATAATAGAGGACTCATCTCTTACGCCTATATGGCGAAGATCTATTCTCATTCTTTTAAATACCTGAGTTAAATCTTTCAGCAGTTCGCGGAAATCTACACGTTCTGGCGCTGTATAGTAAAAAGAAATTTTTCTTTTATCAAAGGTTATTCTGCATTGGACGAGGTTCATGTTCAAGTTATGTTTTTTTACTAAATCTTTACATTTGAAAAAAGAGGTTACTTCTTCCTTCTTTAATTCCTCAAGAACCATCATGTCTTCCTGGGTCATTATTCTAATAAATTCAAATGGCGCAGGAGTTTTATTGGAAGCTTCAAAATGTTTAGCTACATCTTTATTTACCAGAAAAGCCTTCAGGGCTTCTTCTCCCTTTTCAGTTCTCGCTAGTATGAGCACGCCGTCATCCAGGTTTACGTTATCAGGGCATTTAAGCGGAACGAAAGTATTTTTTATGTATTTAACTGCATATTTAATCATAACTTTCTTCTTTCTTTAGCTTTCTGTTCATAAGTTTTGACAGAACTTCTTGAGGTGTAATGTCAGTGTAAACTGCCTCATAAATTGCGCTTGATACAGGTACTTCTATGCCTAATTTTTCGGCAAGGTCGCAAACTGCTTTAGATGTTTTCACACCTTCTGCAACAGAGCCGAGTTCGTTAAGTATATCATTAATTTTTTTACCTTTACCCAGCATTGCTCCTACAGTGTAATTTCTTGACATCGGGCTTGAGCAGGTTGCGATAAGATCGCCCATGCCTGACAAACCATATAATGTAGAAGGATTTGCTCCGAGTTTAACAGATAGTCTTACAATTTCTGCCATACCTCTTGTAAGAAGAGAGCCCATGCAGTTGTCGCCTAAGTCCATCGTATGTGCAAAACCAGAGGCAATTGCAATGACGTTCTTTAAGCTTCCGCCGAGTTCTACACCTATAACATCTGTGTTTGTGTACAGCCTAAATCTGTTAGGAACATTGCAGGCTTTCTGTACAAATTCTGCAGTTTCAATATCTTCACAGGCAACAGAGGCTGCAGTTGGTTTCCTCATAAGAACTTCTTTTGCAAGCGTTGGACCGGATAATATTACAACTTTCTGCTCAGGAAGCACATCTTTGATAACTTCTGACATACGCATTAGAGTATTTAATTCTAAACCTTTCGAAGCGTTAACCAGAGGTGTTTCCGGTTTAATACCGGCAGCCTTTAACTGTTCACAAACCGGACGCACTCCGCCTGTTGCTACTACTGACAAAATTATATCTGCGCCTTCGATTGCTTTTTTTAAGTCGGAGGTTATTTGTACTTTTTTATCAAGCTGTACTTCAAGAGGTTTGGAACAATGTTTATTTATAACAAGATCATCATTCAAATCGCACTCTCTTCCCCAGATGACAATATCTTCAAAGTTATCATTCATAAGCCAGGCTAATGTTAACCCCCAGCATCCCGGACCAAGTACAGTTAATTTCATATATTACCCCTCCTATATATAAACAATTATACTATAAAATATGTAAATATTTGTAAAAATGAAGCAAATTTTTATTATGTTTTTACTTTATTTAACTAAGGGATATTTTTAATGAGATTTAATGTAGACAAAATTCAAGAAGTACATAATTCGGCATCTGTAACAGCTTCTGCTCCTGAACACGACGTGCAGACTTTTGACTATGCTATGTCAGCGCCGGCTGATAACTTTGTTTCTAAACAATTATGGAGCGATGATACAAAGGCTATTGTGCATAATTTAGTTGAAAAAACAGGTATAGCAAGCTACAAGCCTTCTCTTTTAAAAGATGATAATACTGCAATTGCAAAATCTCAAACACATCTGATTGATTTAATGAAATACTATGAAGGTGACAGCTACTATTATTACGAAGCTATTACAACACCTTATAAAGATAAATTCGGAACCTGGACAAACGGATTTGGAGAACTCTCTGATAAACTTACAACGCAGGAGGCTGCTTATAAAAAACTTGCAGCGAATATTGAAGCTTACGCAGGAGAAGTTAAAAATCTTTTAAATCGCAGAATAGGAAAAGGTACTTATGATGCGCTTCCTAATTCAATAAAAGAAGCTCTTATTGATTTGAATTATAACAAGGGGCTGAGTAAAATAAGCGGAAACAAAGTTCTTATGGATGCTATCAGAAATAAGGACTATTCAAAAGTTGTTGCAAATTTAGCGTATGTATATTCAGGCAAAAAGGGAGCTGAACAAGTTGAAGATGCCGGTTTGTACCGCAGAAGTTTAAGCAGAGCTATTCTTGCCGTTAGAGATTTGAAGGGAAGCGAGCGCAAAGAAGCAGAAAAAGAAGTTGAAAACTTATATAATAAAGCGCAGAAATGTTATAATGCCAGCAATATTGATACAATGGAACTGGATAAAATTTATGAGCAGTTTTCCACCGGCAAAATCTCTTCAGAACCTGTAAGCTCTGCAGCTTATAAGATTAATGTTGATAGCAGATTTAAAGGAAAAGGTGTTATGGCAGTAGCTCAGGAAGCTTATAAGGCTTTAGGGGATACTACCATTATTTCTTGGAGTGATTTCTATTCCGAGTTTAAAAAGATTAACCGTAACCCTGAAACAATAAAGATTGGTGAACAGATGAATGTTCCATATATTAAGAATATTCAGGCTGTTGAGGAAGTTGCTGAACCAGCACCGGAAGTTAAGCCTGAAGTGGAAAAAATCGAAGAACCTAAAACAAAGGAGAAAGGGTTTTGGGGTAAACTATGGGATGGAATCAAGAGCGTTTTCAAAGCAATTGGTAATTTCTTTGTTAATTTGTTTAGCAGTAAGGAAGATAAGGATGATAATGTAATTGAAGAAGACAATAAAACTACTTTCCAAAAAATGCTTGAGACAGCAACTGTAAGACAGGAGGGTGAATTCCAGATTGTTACTCAGGATTATGAAGTTAAAAAAGGCGACAGCGTATGGAATTTAGCAAGAACTTATGCTACGACAGAAGATATAATTTGCGCTGACAATGGGATTGAAGATAAAAATAAGATTAAAGAAGGACAGATAATAAAAATTCAAAAACTAGGATATAAAGTTCTGCAGGGCGATAATTTATTCCAGATTGCTAAAAAATTCGGGCTGACAGTAGAAATCTTAAAAGATTTGAATAACATAGAAGATGTTGATAAAATTCAAGCCGGTCAAATGATAGAAATCCCTGGTTTTGTATACGAAGTAAAACCTAAAGATACTCTTACAAAAATTTCACAAAGAGTAGGCGTAAGCGTAAAGGATTTGATGAAAATAAACGGACTTACTAGTGACGCTATTAAGCCGGAACAAAAAATTATAGTTGTGTATAATAACTCTGACTACGCTGTATCAGCTGATAAAAAGAAAGTAGTTGTTGATAAAGCAACCAATACCAAAACAGAAATAGTAGATATGAGCAGTGATGCTAAACTTGCTGCCAGACCTCTGCTGAAACAAAAAAGCAGGGTTAATGGTCAGGTTGTTGCGACAAGAAAAGTTTTTGAACCGAAAAACTCGGGAAAACTTTCCGGTAAAACAATTATCATTAATGCAGGACATGGCTATTCTCAAGCAGGAACCGATCCAGGCGCATTGAGTCCTGGTGGAATAGATGATGAATGGTTGATAAACTATGATAACGCGATGCGATTGAAAGACAGATTATGTGCACAGGGTGCAAAAGTTATATTCTTGCAGGGACACGTTAACCTTATTACCAAAGAACTTGCTAAGAATAATAACAAAGCTGATATGTTTATTTCTATCCACGTAAATTCGCATGACAAGCCTACTTCTGACAGAACTCAAATTTATGCTTCAACTAATAAGCTGTCTATCAATAAAAAAAGCTGTGAGCTTGCAGATATGATGGAAAAGAAATTTGATGACTGGATACCTGAACATGAAAAAATCAGTAAAAAAGATGCATTTATTAATAAGGGCAAACAGGATTACGCACAGTCAAAGCAGGCTAACTATGCTGTAATTAGAGAAGCAGAAAAGGTGCAAAAAATCCCTGCGGTGCTCTGGGAAATTGCATTTATGGTTTCTCCAAAAGGCAGAGAAAGAATGAGTAATCCTGATATAATGAACAGTTACTCTGATATAATGTCTAAATCAATTGTAGAGTATTTTAATTAGAGTTTAGAAAAACTATTAAGAGTTCTTCTTAATACTCCGCAATTTTTTCTCAGCGCTTCTTCTGCCTGAGCTTTATCCATATTACATTTTAGCATAATGATTGCAGTCTTTACACTCCATCCGCATTCCAGAAGCTTTTGAAGCGCTGTAGAATTATTGACTCCTGCAATTTCTGATACAATTCTTATAGCTCTGTCTTTTAACTTTTCATTTGTCGGCATTAAATCAATCATAAAATTTTCATAAGTTTTGCCAATTTTAATCATTGCACCGGTAGAGAGCATGTTAAGAACCATTTTTTGAACAGAACCTGCTTTCATTCTGCTTGAACCTGCAATAACTTCAGGCCCTACTTCAACGCAAATACCTAAGCCTGCCTCTTCTAATATAAGAGCTTTATGGTTGCAGGTTAAAGCAATTGTCCTGCAATTAACCCTGTCTGCCTGAGCCAGAACCCCCAGTAAATATTTCGGGTTGCCGCTTGCGGAAATGACTACGCAAACATCTTGAGCTGTCAGAATTTTTGCATCTTCTTCCCCGAGTTCAAAATTATCTTCAGCTCCTTCTACTGCGGTTCTTATTGCCTTGTCGCCGCCTGCAATAATACCGGTTACCATATCAGCCGGAACACCAAATGTAGGAGGACATTCAGATGCATCAAGGATACCTATTCTGCCGGAAGTCCCTGCGCCGAAGTAGTATAGTTTGCCACCCATTAAGAATTGCTTTGCTATCATATCAATAGCCTTAGCAATATTAGGGGTTTCATCCTCAATAGCGAGTGCGACAAGTTTGTCTTCCTCATTGATTTTTCTCACAATATCAATTGTTGAGAGTAAATCAATATCTTTCGTATTCTCGTTTCTGTACTCTGTAATCATTTCACTCATAACACACACTCCTTCGGGGTAAATTACTACCCTAATTTACTTATTAAATTTGCCATTTCGATAGCAGATTTTGCAGCATCAGAGCCTTTGTTTCCTGATTTTGTGCCGGCTCTTTCAATTGCCTGTTCAATATTATCAGTAGTGAGAACTCCAAATATTACAGGAATTTCTGTTTCTAAGCTTACAGAAGCAATGCCCTTTGATACTTCTGCACAAACATAGTCATAATGTGATGTTGAACCTTTTATTACTGCTCCAAGAGCAATAACAGCATTATATTTTCCCCCTTTTGCACACTTTTTAGCAATAACTGGAATTTCAAATGCCCCCGGACACCAAACAATATCAATATTTTTTTCTTTAACACCATGGCGTTTAAGTTCATCCAGAGCTCCAGACAGAAGTTTTGAACTTATAAACTCATTAAAACGTGAAACTATAATACAAAATTTTTCATTTGTGACTGTTAGTAAACCTTCTATAACCGGCATGAACCTTCTCCTTAAAATATCTATAATCTTATTATACACGATTTTAATATTTTTTTCAAAATTGTGATAATATTATTTTATGCAGAAAGGTCAAATTTTCAAAGTTCATTCGGATTTCTATTATGTGCATTCAGAGAGCGGGTCTTACGAGTGTAAAATTCGTGAGGTATTGAAGAAACAGAAACAAAAAATTTTTGTCGGCGATTATGTTGAATTTGAAAACGGTGCAATTGAAAGAATTCTCCCGAGATTTAATTATATAACAAGGCCTACAGTTGCAAACATCGATAGAGTTATTATAATATCCGCAGTTAAAGAGCCGGAGCTTAATTTTACACAGCTAAACAGATATATTTCTTTTGCAAAATATCATAATCTGGAAGCAGTATTGTGTTTTAATAAAAATGATTTGTCAGAAGATGATAAGACAATAGAAAAAGTGTTTTCAATATATCAGCCTCTAGGGTACGATATTTTGTTTACATCGGCACTTGAAGGATACGGAATTGATGAGTTTAAAGAACTTTTAAGGGGGAAAACATCTGTTCTCTGCGGTTCATCAGGTGTAGGCAAATCAAGTTTGATAAATGCGGTATGTCCCGGCATGAATTTACGAACAAAAGAAGTAAGCGAAAAGACACAGAGAGGCACACATACAACAAGACACTGCGAAATTATCTCAATTGATGAAGAGTCAAGAATTGTTGATACTCCGGGTTTTAGCAATCTCAAGTTTGATTTTCTAATGCCGAATGAAGTTGATTTATTGTTTGATGAAATCGCAAAATATAAAAGAGAATGCAAATTTCAAGACTGTCTTCACAATACGGAAACAGGATGTGCTGTAAAAGAACATCTTGATAAAATACCTGACAGCCGTTACAAGAGTTATCTGGAATTTGTTGAGGAGGCGAAAGAATATAAAGAGAAGGTTAAGTATCAAGGTGTTAAAACGGAAGCTTCTCATAAGCAGCAGCATAATAAAACGGCTGTAAAAATAAGTTCAAGAAAAAGAGAAAGCGCACGAAATACGCAGAAACAGAATATTTATAAGGATATAGACGATGAAAGAATTGATTGATTTGGTTAATGAACATTTAGATGAGTATCTGCAAATTACTTATCCGGAAGATATATTTAAGGCGATGAAATATACACTTATGCTTCCTGGAAAACGTTTGCGTCCGGTTATGTGTCTGGAAACTGCAAGAATATTAGGTTGTGATATAAAAAAGGTTATGCCGGCAGCGTGTGCGATAGAAATGCTTCATGTGCAAAGCTTAATTCATGATGATTTGCCTTGTATGGATAATGATGATTTTAGAAGGGGCAAACCCTCAAATCATAAAATGTTCGGAGAGGCCAATGCGGTTCTTGCAGGCGATGCGCTTTTAACTTTTGCACCCCAGTTAATTATTGAAAAATCAAAAGATTTATCAATGACTCAGATTGTAAGAATTTTACATGAGTATACAAAGTTTGCCGGTGCTTACGGACTTATTGCCGGTCAGGTGGTTGATATAGAGTCCGAAGGGGGTAAATATATTAAGTCTCAAGTAGAAACACTCGATTTTATTCATCTCAATAAAACTGCTGTTCTTTTCAGGCTTGCGGTAAGGATAGGTGCAATCGCAGCTGGTGCCGATGACGAAACTATAAATAAATTTGATGATTTTGCTAAAAAATTCGGACTGGCTTTCCAGATATATGATGACATTATGGATGAAGTTTCATCGTTTGAAGAATTAGGAAAGACTATAGGAAAAGATAAAAATAGCGGAAAACTAACATATGTTTCACTTTACGGCCTTCAAGAAGCTGAAAATAAATTCAATTATTTGATTAAAGAATGTTATGGTATAATAGAAAAGTATCATTCAAAAGTGTTTGAAGAGATACTTGATAAATTGAAGGACAGAATTGGGAGTATTAAATGATTTTTCATCAGATGTACGGGACAGGTTATGAAGTAATTTTTGTAGCTTTTTCAGGAATTGTTTTAGCACAAATAGTAAAATGTTTTTTACACTTGATTGTGAAGAGAAATCTTGATTTAAGATTATTTACTACAACAGGCGGAATGCCAAGCTCTCATTCTGCTGGAGTAATGGGGCTTTCTACTGCAGTAGGGCTTATTCGCGGATTTGATTCGATTGAATTTGCAATTGCTCTCGGATATGCCTTTATTGTAATGTATGACGCAGCAGGTGTACGACGTGCGGCCGGAAAACAGGCAGCCTGTCTGAATAAGATTATAATGGATTTGTATAAACAAGATTTACAGGAAGCCGGCGGGAAATTGAAAGAACTATTAGGACATACCCCGATGCAGGTATTTGCAGGAGCAATATTCGGAATAGCTTATGCATTTTTTATGCACTTCCAAATCTTAAGTTAACTTTTGTAACGCTTAAGACCTTTTATCCCCTTGCATTTCAAGAGTTTTTGTAATACAATTTTTATGTCAGAAAATAACCCACATTTGAATATACTGTAAATGCCGAATTTCGGGCGTTTTTTAGTGCTTAGTTATTTGAATGTTTCAATTAAAATACAAATAAAACTGTTAGAGTAAAAAAAGAAAGGTATAACATGACAGAAGAAATTAAACAAGTTGAAGAAACAACAACTGAAGAAGTTGCTGCAGAAACTGTTGTTGAAGCAGAAGAAAATGTAGAACAACTTCCTGCAAAAAGACAACGCGGCAGAAAGAAAAGAGTAGAAACTCAGGAAGTAAAACCTGAATCAGAATGGAAAGAACAGGTTGTTCAAATCCGTCGTGTAACAAAAGTTGTAAAAGGCGGTAAGAAATTAAGCTTTAGAGCAATTGTTATTGTCGGTAACAAAAAAGGTCAGGTAGGCGTAGGCTGTGCTAAAGCATCTGAAGTTATTATTGCAATTCAAAAGGCAATCGCAGATGGAAGAAAGAACCTTGTAACAGTTCCTATCTTTAAGACAACTATACCTCACCCTATCACAGGCCGTTCTGGTGCAGGTGCTGTAATGCTTAGACCAGCTTCTCAAGGTACTGGTATTATTGCAGGCGGTGCGGTACGTTTCGTTCTTGAATTAGCAGGTATTGAAAATGTTCTTTCAAAATCTTTAGGTTCAAAATCTCCGCTTAATGCTGCAAATGCTACATTAGAAGCTCTTAAAGCTTTAAAACCATTTAATGAAGTTGCTAAAAAACGCGGCTTGACAATGGCTGAATTATTAAACTAGTAGGCTATTTTAGTTATAAAATTTAATGAGATAATAAGGAAAATAATATTATGGCAGATACAAAACAAATAAAAATAAAACTTGTAAAAAGTTTAATCGGCTGCTCTCCTGCGCAGCGTAAAGTAGCTCAATCTCTGGGCTTAAGCAAAACCGATCAAGTTGTTGAACACTATAACAGTGCAACAATTATGGGTATGGTAAACAAGATTTCTCACTTAGTAGAAATTGTAGGTTAATAAAAGATAAGTAAAAAGGAATATAAATTATGGCAGATAAAATTTTATTAGAAGATTTAAGACCTGCTGAAGGTTCAACAGGAAAATCAAAAAGAGTAGGCAGAGGCCGTTCATCAGGACACGGTAAAACATCTTGCCGCGGTCATAACGGTGAAGGACAGCGTTCTGGAAGAACTTCTAAAAGAGGTTTCGAAGGCGGACAGATGCCTGCATACAGAAGATTACCTAAATTAAAAGGGTTCCAGATTATTAATCAGCGCAACTATGCTCAGATCAATGTTGGAAGACTTAACGAATTAGAAATCTCTGAAATTTCATTAGCTTCATTAAAAGAAATCAGAAAAGCTCATCCTTCTTGCGACGGATTGAGAATTTTAGGCGGCGGAGAAATCAAAAAAGCTATTACAGTTAAGGCTGATTATGTAACTCCTTCTGCAAAAGAAAAAATTGAAGCAGCAGGCGGAAAGGTTGAATTAGTATAATGACGCAAGGGGTAAATAGAGGCATGAGAATGCCTACAACAGCAGACTTAATGTCAATGTGGAATGCTTCAGGCTTGAAAGAAAAGTTAATATTTACTTTTCTAATGCTTGTCCTATTTCGATTAGGTATCCATATGCCGCTATACGGAATTAATACAGATGTCCTTAGAATTGCCGGAAGTAATGATATTCTGGGATTTCTTGATTTATTTTCAGGCGGAGCTCTGGGTAAAGTCTCAATATTTGCACTTGGCATTGGACCCTACATCACATCTTCAATTATTATGCAGTTGATGGCGGTTATTGTACCGGCACTGGAAAAACTGCAAAAAGAAGATGGGGAAGCTGGCAGACGTAAACTTTCTCAATACACGAGAATTTTTACGGTTGTTCTTGCTATATTTCAAGGATTAATATTCGTGGGATATTTATCTCATGTTAATAATGCAATTGTTCCAGGTTTAAATCCTGTCATGTTCTGTATTTCATCAGTACTGACGCTGACAGCAGGTTCAGTTCTTGTAATGTGGATGTCTGAATTGATTACAGAAAAAGGTATAGGAAACGGTGGGTCTCTTATAATCTTTGTAGGTATTCTTGCGGGCATTCCTTTATATTGGACAAAGACATGGCAAATGGTTATTGATGATTCCGCGTTAATGTGGGGATTTATTTTACTCCTCGCTATATTCTTTGTTACGATGATTTTCATTGTAATAATGCAGGAAGCAATAAGAAAAGTAATTATAGTAAATCCGAAAAGACAGGTCGGAAATAAGGTTTATGGCGGTGTAAATACTTTCATTCCGTTTAAACTAAATCCGGGCGGTGTAATGCCGATAATCTTTGCGGTAGCTATTCTTTTGTTCCCGTCTACAATTCTGCATATAGTTGGTCAGGCAAATCTGCCTGCCGGCTGGGTTCAGGATGTAGTACTGGTATTAGAAAGAATATTTAACCCTAGTGGTGCTACATATTACATAATTTATTTCTTAATGATTGTTGCCTTAACATTCTTTTACGCATCTATTATGCCTAATATGCAGCCAAAAGAAATTGCGGACAACTTAAAGAAATACGGTTCATCAATTCCGGGGGTTAAACCAGGAAGACCGACAGCTGAAGCTCTGGATAAAATCTTAACTAAAACAACATTTATCGGAGCACTGGCACTGGGTATAATTGCTTTAATCCCTGCTTTTGCAAGCTATATAACAAGGATAACTACTTTTCAGGGAATTGGCGCTACATCTCTAATCATCATGGTCGGTGTTGCGCTTGATTTGATAAATCAAGTTAGAACCCACCTGCTGGCTAGAAATTACGAAACATTCCTCAAAGAATAGTTATTAAATGTAATTCTAAAAAACCGGAGCTAAACTCCGGTTTTTTTTGTAAATAAATGTAACAATAAAAATTGCCTTTGAAATTTGGAATAAAAAAATAACTTTATAAATACATAAGAGAGTATAAAAGACATTAACAAAAGTTAGAATTGAGCGAGAGAAAAAGAGAAATTAAAAAACTTCCCTTCTCGGGAAGTTGCTTTTTTAAGAATTCAAATAGTTAACCAAGCCCTCCAGTGCGAGTATGTAACTTAGTTCCTTGAAACCTACAACCTGCGCAATGCAGACACCTGAGATTAATGATGTGTGGCGAAATTCTTCACGGGCGTGAATATTGGTCATGTGGATTTCGACAGCAGGTATTTGAATTGCTGCAAGTGCATCTCTGATAACAACACTTGTATGCGTATAACCGCCGGCATTAATAAGGATACCGTCATATTTACCTCTTGCAGATTGAATTTTATCAACGATATTTCCTTCGTGATTATCCTGAAAAACATCAATTTCAGCGCCGAGTTCCTTTCCGCGTTTGACAACAGAATTCTCTATATCAGCAAGTGTCATAGAACCGTATTTTTCAGGCTCACGGGTTCCCAGCATATTAAGATTTGCACCGTTAATTAATAAAATTTTCATAATTTTACACCCTTTTAATATTACATATTTTATAATACAATAAGACTTACAAGAATGCGAGGAAAAAATGATTAATAAACGCTGGTATGACAGAGATCCGATTTTAAAAGAAGCTTTAGAACTGTTGCGCTTGTCGCCTGATACTACAAAAACAGAAGCAGCAGAATTTATGCTTCAACTTCAAGAGCAGGTTGCTGGAGAAGTTATAGAACACGTTTACGAAATCATTAACACATATCAGGGGAAAGGTAATCGCTGGTATGACAGTGACCCAATGATGCTTAAGGCTGTTGAGCTGTTGCGCAATGCTCCTCCTAAAGTTCAGAGAGTTGCTGCTTTAAAACTCCTAATTGCATTAGAACAAAAAAGTTTTGAAGGGGTAGAAATTTAGTAATGAAAGATGTTCAGAACCAATCTGACACACGCGGTGTAGAAATACAAAAGGTAGGTATAAAAGGTCTTGAGCTCCCCCTTGCAATACAGCGGAAGGATGCTGAAGATATTGTTATATATTCTGCTGCAACTGCCGGTGTTACACTGCCTGCACATTATAAGGGTACTCATATGTCACGTTTTGTAGAAGTTTTAAACGAATGGCGAAGCAAAAAAACTCTCGGTATTGATATTAAAGGATGTGTTGAAGCCATTGTTCAAAAACTAGATGCAAAGTGCGGGTATTTGAAGTTTGATTTCAAGTATTTTATTAATAAAAAATCGCCGGTTACGGGAATTTCTGCACCAATGTGCTACGACTGTTTTTTTGAAGGTATTCTTGATAATTATGGCGAAGAGGATGAAGAATATAGATTTTTCCTTGGGGTTAAAGTTCCTGTAACTACTCTTTGTCCTTGTTCAAAAGAGATATCAGATTATGGTGCGCATAACCAGCGAGCCATTGTTTCAATTAAGGTTACTTATCCTGAAGACGAACATATATGGATTGAAGATTTGGTTAGGGAAGTGGAAAAATGTGCATCTTCGGAACTTTATCCGCTTTTAAAGAGAGAAGATGAAAAATATGTTACTGAAAGAGCGTATGATAATCCTAAGTTTGTTGAAGATGTTCTTCGCGATGTTGTTCTTTTGTTAAGAAATAATGACATTATTGATTCATTTGAAGTTGAATGTGAGTCACTGGAGAGTATTCATAATCATTCTGCCTGGGCTTATCAGTATGAGGGGTAGGGGGCTTGAACCGGAGCTACAAGTTTATTTTAGTGATAATCTTTGCGCTTGCAATTTATTTAAGAATTGATGCGTATCTGATAAATAATTCATTTTTTACAGACGAAATTCTTCTTGCACAAAATATTTTTGAACGGAATTATTTGGGCTTATTCTTGCCGCTTAATTATTTTCAATCAGCTCCATACTTGTTTCTGGCTTTAAGCAAATTTGTTTCCAATTTTGGTATAAATGAACTTTGTTTTCGTTTTATTCCGTTTTTATCAAGCCTTATTTCTGTTTACCTATTTTACCTCTTATCAAAAGAAATTTTTCAAACCCGTCTGGCAAGGGCTGCAGCTCTTTTTACATTCGGAATATCATATCAGCTCTTGTTTTATGCACAGGTCTTTAAACAATACTCTTCTGACGTATGTATTTCAATATTAATTCTGCTAATTTCTAGCAAAGTTTTAAAAAAAGAGTTATCTCTTAAGCAGTGGCTGGGGCTCGGGGTTGTGTGGGCTTTTTGTGTTTTATTTTCGTATCCGGCCTATATAACAATCGCAGCATTTTACTTAACGGTTTGCATTTGCTGCAAATGCAAAGACAAAATACTTTTGTCTTTGGTTCCTGCTGGTTTGTGTACTTTAGCGTATGGAGTATTAAATTTGGGAAAAACTCACTCTTCAGCTTATCTTTCGGAGTATTGGAAAAAGGGGTTTGAAATATTCTCTATAGAAATTTATAAAATTAATTTTGATTTTCTTTTTCAGTATTATTCATTCCCTTTATTATTGCTGTTTTTGTTGATTGCAGGTTTTTGTTATTTATATAAAAGAAATAGATTTTGTTTTGTGCAGATATTTAGTGTTTTTACATTAACTCTTCTTGCAGCATATTTAAAGCTTTATCCATTTGAGCGCAGACTTGCCCTGTTCCTGTTGCCGTTTTTAATAATAGTAAGCATATACCCTCTTGATAATTTAAAAAAGGAATGGAAATCTTTTGTTTGTGTATTAATATCTGTTCTCTTTTTTGCCGGAGGATATTTCAACTTTGTAAAAGAGTTTACTTCCGGAAATGTAAGCTATTTAAGGCAAGATGTAAAACCTCTTCTTGCAATTGTTACAATGAAGAGTGATGAAGCTCCACTATATTTATATTATGGATCTTTAACGGCTTACAGCTATTATTCAAGAATTTATAATTTACCGGAGGCTATTGCAGGTACTTATCCTGACAATGAAAAGTTCTCAGAAAAATATTTGCTGACAGACTTAGAAAATTTGAAAAGGGGAACTTATTACTTGTTGTTTGTTAAAGGTACATGGACTTATGATAAAGATATCAATACATTCAAAGAATGGGTAGATAAAAATTCTGTTTTGCTGGATGAATATAATTTAAAATCTGCTTATCTGGCTAAGATTTCTGTAAAATAAAAATCTTGTATTTATATAATTATAGGGCTATAATAGTTTCTAGAGGACCAAAGGGGATGAAGAGCAGAGTCTGGCTATTTATAATATCAATATTTTTCTTATTGTGCGGGACGTCTTTTGCACAAAATGTCTATTCTCCTTATGTTACTCAGAATAACGAGATAATATTTAACCAATCGATGCACCGTATAGATGTAATTGACCCCAAAGTAAGTACTAATATGAAAGGCTTTAACTATCCAGGACTTCGAGGCTCTAATCAATTGGTAATCTATACTCCAGCGTTTGGCTACAGAACAAACACTAATGAATATGGAACTGAAGCTGTTGTTGTAGGAGATACAGTAACCTCTTTAAGCGGTGCAGATTCTTTAATTCCTGCAAATGGGCTTATTATAAGCGGCCACGGACAGGCAAAAAAATGGATAAACGAAAATATAATGGTGGGAACTAAGATTTCAATTGATTTGGAAAAGAAAACAATTACTTCTTATGTAACCTCTGATACTTTTCTTTATACAGCCAGAGAACGTATTAAGGAAGTGCAGAATATGATGCTTTATTATATTCAAAATTCTGCAAATTACAATCCAAGAAGAACAGAACAAAATATTTCCAAAGCAAATGATTATATACAAAAAGCTCAAAAAAACAGTGAAGACTCGCAAAAATACGCTTCTCGTGCTATCGAATTTGCTAATCTTGCTATGTCTACAGTAATACCTTATGATTCAACCGAATTAAAAGGTGTATGGATAAGGCCTACTTTTTATAATGAAAAAGATATTATAAAAACTTTGGACCAGCTGGCAGAAGCAGGAATAAATAATATTTTCCTTGAAACATATTATCATGGCAAAACAATATTCCCGTCACAGACAATGACAAGATACGGATTTATCCGTCAGAATGAGGAGTTTGTCGGTTTCGATCCTTTAAAAATATGGATTAATGAGGCACATAGGCGCGGTATTAAAGTTAACATCTGGTTTGAAACTTTCTATGTAGGGAACAAACCTCCGGAAACAAATGCTGAATATATTCTTGCTAAGCATCCGGAATGGGCCAATTACCCTAAAAAGAGTGTAGGTTCAAGCTCTATACCTTATTCTATCTCAGAACATAACGGATACTTTATTGACCCTGCAAATCCTGATGTACAAAATTTCCTTTACGAATTATTGTGCGAAATTGTAACAAGATATAAGCCAGATGGAATAAATTTAGATTATATAAGATATCCTCAGTCTTTAGAACCTAAATACTCTTCTTATGAAGCTTCAACATGGGGGTATACTCCATATGCGCGTGCAGAATTTAAGAGAATGTACGGCGTCGATCCAATCGATTTAAAATTAAGTGATCCTTTATGGTATCAATGGAAGTTTTATAGATGTAATAAAGTAACAAGCTTTGTAAGGCGGGTTAGTGTACTGTGCCGGTACAATAATATTGCTATTACTGCTGTAATATTTCCAAACCGTGCGATAGCCTTAGATACAAAACTTCAAGATTGGAGAACATGGTCTATGAATAATTTTGTAGATGGCTTTACTCCTCTGTTTTTAACCTGTGATGACAAAACTGCAATGGGCCTTATGGATGAAGTTCTGCGAAATAAATCTGCTAGTACAAAGCTTTATGCCGGGCTCTTCGTAACATTTATGAATGGTGCAACCTCTGATTTGATAAAACAAATTCATGCCTCTCGTAGATATTCATTAGGCGGTATTATCATATTTGATTATGCGCACCTTAACGATACTTATTTAGGAACTTTGACAGAAAGTATATTTAAACCAAACGGAAAAGAAGTGTTTATAACAGGAAGCCCTGCTCAAAATAAGGATAAGAAGCGTGGAAGATGAAAATAAACAGAAAAGAGCATTCTTAGGAATATGGTTCGATTGCTGCGGTGTTTACGGAAGAATTTATAAAACGAAAGACGGAACTGCTTATGTCGGTCGCTGCCCGAAATGCCTGCGCTCAGTGAGAGTTCGAGTTGGCGAAGGCGGAACTAACCAAAGATTTTTTAGAGGGGGATAAATGTAATTGAATCTGCATTTAAACTACAATTTGATGATAAAGGAGTTAATATGGATTTAAAAGAATTAAGAAAAGATAATGAAGTTTTAGATATTTTTTGTAAGCTGGTTTCAATACCATCACCATCTTTAAAAGAAGAAAAAGTTATTGAATGGATTTTAAATTTCTGTGCTGAAAATAATATAAATGCCAGAAAAGATAGTTATGGTAATGTTTATATTAGAGTACCCGGTTCAGATTCTTCAAAAGAGCCGCTTATGCTATCTTCACATATGGATGTGGTCGGTGATGACAGCCCTGTAAATATTTATCTGGATGGTGACTTTATAAAAGCAGAGGGAAGAACTCTCGGAGCTGACGATAAAGTTGGTGTTGCATGCGCTTTGAAACTCGCAAAGGATATTACTGATGGCAAAATTAATGCTGGCGGCGGGTTGGAAATAACTTTTACACGTGATGAAGAAACCGGCATGAGCGGGGTAGAACACGTTGAGTTTGATAAAATTAAATCTAAATATATTCTTGTTTGCGATGCGGATAAACTCGGGCAGCTGCAAATATCCGGAGCAAGTTATACGAATGCAAAAATTACTGTAAGAGGGCTTAAAGGCGGACACTCTGGAATTGATATAGGTGATGAAACCAGATTGAATGCTGCAAAACTTATTGCAGAACTTCTTGCTGAATTCCCACAGGGGGCTTACTATTCCGATGAAACAGGTGTTATAACATCATGTAACCTTGGGGCAATTGTAGCCGGTGGAGTTCAAAATTCAATTGCTAATTTGGTAGAAAAAGGAATTAAAACAAACGATTATATTACAGAAATCTTTAAAAAGACTTCTACCAACATAATTAATACTCTGGGTATGGCTTCTTATTCAATACGAAGCGCTTCTGTAGAAAAGGAAGAAGAGCTTAAGGGGGTAATGCAGTCAATTGTAGACAAATTTAATCAAAAATATAAAGGTCTAGCAGAAGCTCAAATCGAGTTTGAAATTCATCTGCTTCCTTTTGAAAAAGCTGAGGATGACAGGATTGAAAGAGTTCATACAGAAGCCTGTAAAAAAGCCGGTATTCAAAATGTCATTGAATCATTCCATGCAGGTGCAGAAACACACATATACTGCCATAATAAAAATTCAAACGGAGAAACTTTTATGCCTGTGCTTTTAGGTTTAGCAGATGTTTATAATATGCACTCTGCCGCTGAAAAAGTCGATTATAAAACTCTGTTAAAAGGTTATGAAATTATAAAAAATACATTTGAAGAGTTTAATTTGTAAACTTTTGTGAAGCGGTTTGGCAATTTTTAATATTCAGCTGGTTTAAGCAAAATGTGTAGAAGCTGTAAAGGAGATTTCTTATGAATATGAATGTAAATCCTGTTGGATTTGGTGCAAAGTTACCTGTATCAAGAATTAAACTGGCAAGAGATATTAGCAATAAAGAACTGCCTGTTGACAACTATGTAAGAGAAATGCTGGCAAATTATGGTTCGGAAATTGAAAAGCTTGCAGATTTTGTCGGACGGGATGTTGTTCTTGCTCAAAGAGGAAATCTTCTTCTTGCAAATTCCGGAGCTAAAACTTCTGTAATTGATATGAGCAAAATGAAGAATGGACAAGAACTGGTAGACGGAATTAAAAATAATCTGAAAATTAATGCATAATTCCTTTTAAAAAGAGCTCTAAGTTTCGACTTAAAGCTCTTTTTCTAATTCTTTTATAATTTGTAGTTTTTTATTGTTGTCCATTTCAGTTTTTGTAATGTGATTATAGCCAATTTTTTCATCGTTTTTTAATACATTAATTAGGTTGTTTTTGGGAGTTATAACTACCTTTTTTGCAAAACTCAACGGCATCTTCAATGTTTAGTTTGTTAGAAATGTTTTTTATCTCCCTATATGACATTCCAAGTTTGTGAAATTTTTGGGCAATGATTTCATTTTGCTTATCTGTAAATTTTTCTTTACCGCTTTGTGTTTTTATGAGTTTGTTCCAGGCTTCTTTAATATCTTTAGGTTGTGGTAAATCTAATTCAAACTGATAATTAAATCTGCTTAAAATCGCAGTGTTTAATCTAACAGCAGTGTTGTCGCTTTTCAGCCCGTTTGGATCTTTGTTTGTTGCGCCGATAAAGATTACATTTTTGCATTCTTGTTGTAAATCGACTATTCCTTGCTTTAATGTATTTATGAGAACGTCATCTTGCTTAGCTTCCTTTCCCATGTCTATAGATATGGTGCTGTCAATTTCATCCATAAAAACTACAATTTGCTTCTTAGGATTATTTTTCGCATGTTGTTCTATTTGGTCAACTAACATAGTTAATTGTCTGGTGCTTACTGAAACAAACTCAGAGTCAAAAAGTTCTTTATCAATTTGAATAAAATCTGCATCTAACTTCTTTGCGATACCCTTTGCTGCTGTCGTTTTACCCGTGCCAGGCACCCCCAAAAATAATATGGATGAAACAGGTTCAATGTTATGTTCCCGTGCTGTTTTTTTGTTGGATAACAATGTTTGGTATTTGTTAACAAAATCTTTTATTTTGTTTAAACCTACCAAATTATCAATAGATTCTATTATAGTGTCATCCTTAAAAGATTTTATTTCTATTTCAACAGTTTTGTGCAAATTCATTTCTTTTGTTTTATTTTTACCTTCTACTTCTTCTGCAAAAAGTTTTTGCAAGCGTGTTTTAGAAGTCCGATCCAGCATATTAAAAGCCATTAGTGCACTAAATCCCATAAGAGAATATAGTAAAACTCTGTCCGTTTTGTTTTGTTTGAACAGAACGAGAATCCTCATTTTTAAAACTATAATTTGTTTGTGAAATTGGTGTAATTAGCATTTATCTATCTGTTTTTTCTTTTTTTAAATCGACCATGCAATCTAAACAAAAGGTCCTAAGCATTTATGCTTAGGACCTTTTGTTATAATTACTTATCTCTAAGCCATAGCTTTTTCAACCGCAACTGCAACTGCAACAGTAGCACCTACCATAGGGTTGTTACCCATACCGATAACGCCCATCATTTCAACGTGAGCAGGAACAGAAGACGAACCTGCAAACTGAGCATCACCGTGCATTCTTCCCATAGTATCTGTCATACCATAAGAAGCAGGACCAGCAGCAACGTTATCAGGGTGAAGTGTACGGCCTGTACCGCCGCCTGATGCTACTGAGAAGTATTTTCTGCCGTTTTCCCAGCACCATTTTTTGTAAGTACCTGCAACAGGGTGTTGGAATCTTGTTGGGTTAGTTGAGTTACCTGTGATAGAAACATCAACACCTTCTTTAATCATGATAGCTACACCTTCGTTAACATCATCAGCGCCGTAGCATCTAACTTTAGCTCTTTCTCCGTCAGAGAAAGGTGTTTCTTTAACGATTTTTAATTCGCCGGTTTTGTAATCATATTCAGTTTCAACTGATGTGAAACCATTAATTCTTGCGATAATGTGAGCTGCATCTTTACCAAGACCGTTTAAGATAACTCTTAAAGGGTTTTTTCTAACTTTGTTAGCGTTTCTTGCAATACCGATAGCACCTTCTGCTGCTGCAAAAGATTCGTGACCTGCTAAGAAGCAGAAGCAATCAGTTTCTTCTCTAAGAAGCATTGCAGCTAAGTTACCGTGACCGATACCAACCTGTCTTCTGTCACCAACAGATCCTGGAACAGCAAAAGCCTGTAAGCCTAAGCCAATAGCTTCCGCAGCTTCAGCAGCAGTCTTAAGCCCTTTTTTAATTGCAATAGCGCAGCCTAAAGTATAAGCCCAAGAAGCGTTATCAAACGCGATAGGCTGAATTCCTTTAACAATAGCATCTACATCAATGCCTTTTGATAAGCATAGTTCGCGAGCTTCTTCCAAGTTTTTGAAACCATATTCAGGTAAAACTTTTTTAAGAGTAGCTTCACGTCTATCTTGTCCTTCAAATTTTACTGTCATAATTTTATTTCCTTTTTATTACTTTGTCTTGTAACTTTGTCTTGTGGTTTTCACTTTGAGGGGAACTTGGAGTTTTATGATTGTTCCCCGACCCAATGTCTACGTGCGTAGCACTATTGTTCGCGCGGGTCTATATACTTAACAGCATCAGCAAATCTGCCGTAAGTACCGATATTCTTTTCATAAGCTTCTTTAGGGTCAACGCCTTTTTTAATAGCATCCATAACTTTTCCAAGGTTAACGAATTTGTATCCGATAACTTCGTCATTTTTATCAAGACCCATTTGAAGAATATAACCTTCTGTAAGAGAAAGATATCTAACACCTTTCTGCTTTGTAGAATGGATAGTACCAACCATTGAGCAAAGACCTTTACCTAAGTCTTCAAGTCCTGCTCCGACAGGAAGTCCGTTTTCAGAGAAAGCTGACTGGGTTCTGCCGTAAACGATTTGTAAGAACAATTCTCTCATAGCAACGTTAATAGCGTCGCAAACTAAGTCTGTATTTAAAGCTTCAAGGATTGTTTTTCCAGGAAGGATTTCACCTGCCATAGCAGCTGAGTGAGTCATACCTGAACAACCGATTGTTTCAACAAGAGCTTCTTGTATAACACCTTCTTTAACATTAAGAGTAAGTTTACATGTTCCCTGTTGAGGAGCACAGCATCCGCATCCGTGTGTTAAACCAGAGATGTCTTTAATTTCTTTACATTTTGTCCATTCACCTTCTTGCGGAATAGGAGCAGGTGTGCCTTTAATACCGCGGTGAACACAGCACTTTTCTTCAATTTCGTGTGTAATTTCTATTTTGCCCATTTGACCTCCTTATAAATCAAAAATAAAGCTATCTTTTTTCCAATAACTTTATTATATAACAAACAAGTGGTAAATAAAGGGGGAAATGTATAGACAAAAAGATAGTTTATTATTTAACTTTTTGTATTTAGTAACAAATCAACTTCTATATTAAGATAATCAGCAATTTCTAAAATTTTTCCTAGTGATAGATTTAAAATACCGGCTTCAATTTTAGAAACGTAACTCCAGCTAACTCCCATTAGTTCAGCAAATGTTTCCTGCGTATATCCTTGAATGAGTCGTTGGTTCTGGATATTTTTTCCAATAATTTTATACAAGTCCTTTTTCTGCATTAATTAATTTTACATTCTATTGACATATATGTGTATTCATATATAATTGAATAAAGGGTGGAATTATGCGTACACAAAAGCAAATTATGAATATAATGAAAAATATGCTAACATTGTTGATTTATTGGTGTAAAAGTAAAAAGGACGGAAAAATTCCTATAAAAGAATTTCTTCCTTTTTTTGAGGATATGTTAAGCATTATTGAAAATTGTAGTAATAAAAAATGATAAAGATGTATTCATGTGTTCCAATTCTATGACTAACTAATCATTCCCTGAATATCATTTACAAATTCTTTAACATCTGTAACAACAGTTCTGGAATACTTGTTATAAAGATTAGAAGCCTGTTTTTTAGCAAAATCAAATAATTCAGAACGGGCATTTTCTCCGTTAGAGCTGTTATCTAAAAGAGATGTGAAAAATGTTACTGCTTCTGATGTCGTAACATTTCCGTCGCCATTCATATCAAAAGGGTTGCTCATATTTTCCTGAGTGTCAATTTTTTCTCCAACGGCTTCAATCTGATCCTGTGCAGTTTCCGAAAAATCTATCCCGTCAAAATTTTCGATTTCAAATCCCGGCGGGGCTCCAAGATTAAGAGGGCGTGTTGTATTTTCACCTTCATTTACTCCGGTTCCTTCCATCTGTTTTTGGAGTAAGGCTTCAAAGTCATTATTATTAACGTCATTTTTTAGAGGATTGCTAAGACTGCTTAGGCTGTTTACCCCTATTCCACCTATAAAATTAGATACTAAACTCATA
>ULRQ01002113.1_pt1 | contig 25085 bp, 10 predicted proteins | sample 1955491 | NCBI WGS metagenome assembly ULRQ01 (sample SAMEA4835684, study PRJEB28245) | human gut metagenome | biome: gut microbiome; material: fecal sample | place: Denmark | collected 2008 | reverse complement strand
TCAGTCTGTCGTTGAGCGGTTGTGGCATCTATACCAAATACAAACCCGCCACTATCGTCCCCGACCATCTTTATGGGGAGGAAGTGGTGGCCGAGGACACTGCCAGTCTGGGTAATATGGACTGGCGGGAACTTTTCACCGATCCTTATCTGCAATCCCTCATCGAAGTGGGATTACAGACTAATACCGACTATCAGTCCGCCCAGCTTCGTGTGGAACAGGCACAGGCGGCACTGATGTCTGCCAAACTTGCTTTTCTGCCTGCTTTTGCCCTTTCCCCGCAGGGAACGGTGAGCAGTTTTGATACACACAAGGCTACGCAGGCTTATTCATTGCCCGTTACTGCCAGTTGGGAACTGGACGTATTCGGTCGTATGCGCAATGCCAAAAAACAGGCGAAAGCACTTTATGCTCAAAGCGAGGATTATCGTCAGGCTGTCCGTACCCAGTTGATGACAGGCATAGCCAATACTTACTATACCCTGCTGATGCTGGATGAGCAACTCGACCTTTCCCGTCAGACGGAGACGGCATGGAAAGAAACCGTGGCCTCCACCCGCGCTCTGATGAATGCCGGACTGGCGAACGAATCCGCTGTGTCGCAGATGGAGGCGGCCTATTATCAGGTGCAGGGTTCGGTTCTCGATTTGCAGCAGCAGATCAATCAGGTGGAGAACAGTCTTGCCTTATTATTGGCGGAGACGCCACGCAACTATGAGCGTGGTGTATTGGCAAAGCAACAGTTTCCTGCCGACTTCTCGATAGGGATTCCTGTACGGATGCTTTCTTCCCGTCCGGATGTCCGCTCGGCAGAACGGACGCTGGAAGCGGCGTTCTATGGCACCAATGCGGCACGTTCGGCTTTCTATCCTTCCATCACTTTGAGCGGGAGTGCCGGATGGACAAACTCTGCCGGGGCGATGATTATCAATCCGGGCAAGTTTCTCGCGTCAGCGGTAGGTTCGCTTACGCAGCCGCTCTTTAACAGAGGGCAGGTGGTGGCACAATACCGCATTGCCCGTGCGCAACAGGAAGAAGCAGCGCTCGGCTTTCAGCAAACGTTGCTCAATGCCGGTAGTGAGGTGAATGATGCGTTGATTGCCTATCAAACCAGTCAGGGAAAAAGAATCTTGCTGGATAAACAGATCACTTTCCTGCAAACGGCTCTGCGAAGCACTACTCTGTTGATGGAGCATGGTAATACAACCTATCTGGAAGTCCTTACCTCCCGGCAGTCATTGCTTAGTGCGCAACTATCGCAGACGGCCAATCATTTTACTGAAATACAAAGTTTAATTAACCTATACCGTGCTTTAGGGGGAGGTCAGGAATAAACTGTATCATACTCTCTGTTTTCTAATTTAATGAAAGAAGGGCTGCCGGAGAAGTGATTCTGTGGCAGCCCGTTTTGTAATCGGTCAATATACGGTGCATTGGCTTGCAGCCGGAAACTTCAGCCAGCATAAAGAAAGAATAATGATGGTATTATTATTGATCAGTCAGACCTTTCTTTTTCCTTTCTTTATATTGACTGGGCGTCTCTCCCGTATATTGCTTGAATGTCGTACTGAAATAACTCGGAGTGGTAAATCCGGTTTTCTCTGCAATTTCAGAGAAGGGCATATCCGTGCCGGATATCAATGTAATAGCTTTTTCTATACGGAGCTTACTGATATATTCGTTCGCTCCCATGCCTGTAAGTGCTTTCAGCTTGTTATAAAGCGAAGAACGCCCCAATCCTACTTCCTGGCAGATAAACTGGATGCCCAGGTTGGTATTATCTATATTTTCCTGGATGATACTATTCAGTTTAATCAGGAATGTTTCGTCTGTCAGGCTGATTGTACTTTCTTCCGGTGTGGGGATTAATCCTGCATTCAGATACCTTTTCTTGGTATATTCCCGGTTTTTCAACCGGTTGCGGATAAGTTCCATTAGCATTTCCACTTCGAAAGGTTTGCTTAAATATCCGTCCGCTCCATTCTTATAGCCGCTTATCAGGCTTTGCTTGTCATCCTTGGCAGTCAGCAGGATAACAGGGATATGGCTGATGGCAATATCCTCTTTAATCGTTTTGCAAAGCTCGTAGCCGTTCATCCGGGGCATCATCACGTCACTGACTATAATATCAGGGACATGGCTTCTGTCCAGTTGAAGGGCTTCCACCCCGTCTCCGGCGATAATTATCCGTTTGAAGTATCCTTCGAACGTTCTTTTCAGAAAGTCTGTCATATCCGGATTGTCATCCACTACGAGAATAGTGTATGGAGTGGTATCGAATACTTCTTTTACGGATGGCAGCCCGCTGTTTTCATCCATCATCAACTCGTTCAGATAAGCTTTTGGCTCGCAGATGATTTCTTCCAGTTCCTGCCTCAACGGCAACTCAAAGAAAAAGCTGGCTCCGGTTTCTTCATTATCCTGTGCCCCGATAGAGCCGCCGTGTAGTTCCACCAGAATCTTGGAGTAGGACAAGCCGACTCCTGTTCCGCTCTGTTCTCCTGTTCCCTGGTAGAATCGGGTAAAGAGCTTGTGCGTATCCACTTGCTTCAGTCCGCATCCTTGGTCGATGACGGAGATACGCACCCGGTTTTCTTCAGGCAGCAGTTCCGAAGCAATCGTTATTTCCGTGTCCTGCGGACTGTGTTTCAAGGCATTGATAAGCAGGTTACTTAAGATAATCTCGCATTTGTCCTTATCGAAACTGACTTTCTCTATCCGTGGGTCGAGCTGATAGCGGATATGCACATTCTTTGCTTCCCCCTCACTGATAAAATCCTGCGAAACGTGTTCAATCCATTGATTGAGTGGATGAGGCTGAATTTGCAGTTTACTCTCCCCTACTTCCATTTTCCGTACGTCGAGTACCATATTAATCAAGTTCTTCATCCGTTGTGCCTGCCGGTAGATGGCTTTTAACGGCAGATATTGGCTGTCTCCGGAAGAGAGCGACTTCAAAATCTGATTGAGTGGCGCATGAATAAGCGTCAGCGGAGTCCGTAGTTCGTGGCTGATATTGATAAGAAAACGTACCTTTTCCTCGTACATCTGTTTCTCATGCTCTTTCATCGCCCATTTCAGTTTTTCCTGATTACGCTTCAATGTTCTGCGGAAAGTTTCGATGATTATGGTGGCAATGAGAATGGCACAACCAAGAATGAACCACCACGTGCGATACCACGGTGGGAGTACGGTTAGTTCCAGTATTTTCTGGTTGGGAATCCAACTGCCGTCTTTCGCTGTGCATGAAGCCATAATTTTGTAATTGCCCGGCGGCAATGACCGGATTACCAATTCCGGCTGGTACGATTCGATATACTGGTCGTTCAGCCCTTCTATCCGGTAGCGGTAGACTTTCTTGCGGAAGATATCCTCTTCTTTCGACATGATTCGGATAGTGATATTGCTGTCCCATGGGACAGAGATTGCTGCCGGATGACTATATAGCTTGTTCTGTGCAGGCTCACCGTTGATGATAATATCCAACAGTTGCAGTTCCGGCATTTCCGATGTATTCAGCAGCAACTGGCCGTCAATGCGCAGCATACCCTTTACACCGCCGATATAGACATCCCCCTCATTGTTTACCAACCGGGCGTTGGGCAGATATTCGTTTTGGATAGCTCCGTTCGACTCTCCGAAGAGAACAAACTTCTGTTCCTGTATGAGCCAGGCGAAAAGCAGATTATCCGCACCTATCCATACTTTGCCCCTCTGGTCGCATTGCACCATGTTGACTTCGGTAAACAGGTTGGTAGGGATGTGCGTCTGCTTTTGGGAAACGGGGTTGTAGTGGATAAGGCCGAAATTGCTTCCTATCCAGAAATCGCCGTGCTCGTCGTGTGACGCCGAACTGATTACGGTATCCTGATAACATTCGAAGGTTGTTTTCAGCAAGGAATCCCCGTCATGCAGTTCGTAGATATGTTTGAAGTCGTTGATATAAGTCCGATTGTTCTCGTGCTTGAAGGGGACGAGCGTGCCGACAATACTTTTCCCTTCTTCTCCGGTGACCTTGTCGAATTTCTTTTCTTTCAGGTGATACTGGTAGACATGGTCGCCCAGTAATAACACGGTGTTAGGGGTGTTCTGATATAAGTTGACCGATTTTCCCCGGTTGCAAAGTTGCGTCGTTGTTTCTTTGTCGACAATGGTAAAAGGTTGTTTCTCCCCGGTTGCGGGATTGAATACAAATACTCCTTTGGAGAAAAGGGAAATCAGTAGTTTTCCGGGAGTGAATCCGCTGATAAACGCTATTTTATCGTTCCAGGTAGAAAGATAATGGGTGAATTTCTCGGTACGCGGGTTAAAGAGGTTGATACCGCCGCCGTCCGTACCAATCCAGATACTGTCGGGCGATTGGCGGTAAAGGCTTCGCACGGTGCTGTTGCTTAGTCCGCGGTCGTTTCCGGGGACTACGTCGGTGTAGGTTTTCATGAACACTTCCCGGATGCTGATCAATCCGTTGCAGGTGCTTCCTGCCCATATATTGTTGTTGTGGTCGTTGTGCAGGCAGAGAATAGAGTTGGCGGGGAGAGAGTAGTTTTCACGTCCCGGGATATATTCCAGTTGGAAGATTTCCCCGGTTTCGGGGGTGAGGATATTGATTCCGCCGCCGTCCGTTCCTATCCACAGTTGCCCTTCCCTTTCGGCGAGGCTTAGGACGATGTCGTTACTGAGGGCGGAGTTGCGGGTGGAGTACGAAGCCAGTAGTTTGCCGTCGTATGAGTAGCAACGAAGTCCGCCGCTGTAAGGAGCAATCCATATTCTTTTCCGGCTGTCGGTCATCATGGTGGTAATTTCCGGCCCGCAGTCGAAAGGGGGGCGTCTGTGCTCTCCGGTATGCAGATCTACGAGGTATATGCCTGTCCAACGGCTGCAACAGAGCAACGTCTTTGAATCCCACATACTGAGAGCGTTGATTTTAAAAGAGTTGGCGTTGAAATATTGCAGAAGCCGGAGAGAAGAATCGTCATAACTATATTTGTAAATCCTGTCCTTGCCGCCGAAGAGGATTCCGTCCGGGACAAGGCAGAAAGAATAGGCGGTGATATTTTTCCCGTCCTCGTCCGTGGGGAACGTGAAGTCGTTGCTCTGCTGCTGGTAGCGGGCAATACCTTTTTCAGTCAGTACCCAGATATTGTGTTGCTTGTCTTCGGCAATCTGATAAATCAGGTTGTGGAGAAGCGAGTTCGGGTCGTTTGCCTGGTGTTTGTATCTTTTCAGTTCGTGCCCGTCGAACTTTCCCAGTCCCGATTTGGTGCCTATCCATACGAAACCTTGCTCATCCCGGAGAATACAGCGCACGTTGGACGGCAGCCCTTCTTTCAGAGAGATTTGTTTAAAGTAATAGTGTTCTGCCCGGAGAGGGAGAACACCGACTAACTGTATGATAAAGAAAAGGCTTGACAGAACAGCGTATTTTGTTTTCTTTTACGGTCTTGAACTTGAGCGTCATGTCTCCGTATCTTACGTTGCAGGGAACCCCGGATTTGGAATGAATGATAGCTTTCTCCAGTTGTCCCTCTTTCCAGGAGACAGAAACCTCAAAATTCCCTTTGGCGCAGATTCCGCTTATCGAGCCGTTTGCCCAGGCATCCGGCAAAGCGGGAAGAAGTTGGATGAATCCCATGTGGCTTTGCAATAACATCTCGGTTATTCCTGCCGTACCACCGAAGTTTCCGTCTATCTGGAAAGGCGTATGGGTATCCCAGAGGTTATCCAACGTACCGTTTTTCAACAAATTGCCGTACAGTTTATACGCATGGTTTCCGTCTTGCAGTCGTGCCCATTGGTTGAGTTTCCAACCCATGCTCCAGCCGGTAGCGCCGTCTCCGCGATGTTCCAGTACCACTTTGGCTGCCTGTGCAAGTTCGGGGGTAGTCACGGGAGAGATGGTATGTCCCGGATGCAATCCGAACAGGTGGTTGACGTGCCGGTGTTCATCTTTCGGATCGTCTATGTCGGTAGACCATTCCAGTAACTGGCCGTAGCGTCCTATGCGGTACGGAACGAGTTTGGTCAATACGTTTTCCCATTGCTTGCGCTCTTTGGCGTCCGTTCCGAGTACCTTGCTTGCCTGGATAGCGTCCAGTAATATTTCACGTACTACGGCATGCGCGAAAGTGACTCCCTCGTCCACCGGACCGTGTTCGGGAGAGGTGGAAGGCGCGGCGGTGTAAGTCCCGTCGGGCTTGTGCCACAAGTGGTCTACCGCAAACTGTGCGCTGCTTTTGATAAGGTCGTAGCCGATTTCCTTTAAGAATTTCGTGTCACGCGTATAATCATAATACTCCCATATATGCGTTGCCAGCCACGGACCGGCAGTAGGATTCAGGTTCCATGCCATAGATTTGCTGGATAAGGGAGCTGTGAATCCGAAGATATTGGCAGAGATGGACGCTGTCCACCCGCGGGCGTTGAAATAGGCTTGCGCTGTTTTCTCGCCAGGTTTTACCAGACTACGTATAAAGTCTATCAAAGGCCATGTACATTCCGGAAGATTGGTGGGGCACGCAGGCCAGTAGTTCATTTGAATGTTGATATTATTGTGGTAATCTACCCGCCACGGGCCGTCGGTATTGTTGTGCCACAATCCTTGCAGGTTGGCGGGCATATTGCCGGGGCGTGAACTGGCTATGAGCAGGTAACGTCCGAACTGATAGTATAATTGTTCGAGCTGATAGTCCGGCGTACCTTTCTTATAGTTAGCCAGTCGTTTGTAGGTCGGCAGGTTGGGACTGCCGATTTCCTGATTAATTTCAAAACGTACCCGATTGAACAGTGCGGTATAATCGGCTTCGTGATTACGATAAAGCTCGTCATAACCTTTTTTCAGGACATTGTTCATCATAGCCAGAGTCGTTTGTGACGGGGCGTTGCCGACGTAGGCTTTCGGGTCTTTGAAGTCCGGGGCAAAGTTCATCTTATAATCGGTGTCTGCCGTAAGCAGGAATACCACTTCGTCAGCATCCTTCACAATAATCCGGTCGTTTTCTGCTTTCAGTGTTCCCCCTTTGTGGATAGCTTTGATTCGGAAAGCGAATTTCATTCCGTTGTTATTGAGAACTCCGGTATATACTAATCCGTCGTTTCCATCTGCTTCCAGATGGCTTTTTGCTTCGTTGTTGGGACAATAGCTAAGCACAAGATTCTGTTTTCCGCCTTTGTCGGCAGTAAACTTCATGACCATGACACTGTCCGGATAGGATATGAAATATTTTCGTTGATACCGTATCCCGTCCTTATCGAATTGCACCACGGCCATAGCCGAATCCAATGACAGGATGCGGCGGTAACTGCTCATGTTGATTTCGCTGAGTCCGGTTTCCACATAAAGTTCTCCCATCGTGGTAAAAGCACCGAAGCGGAACGGAGTCTCGTCTTTTTCTTCATAAGCTCCCAGCCCGTTGAAGTTTTCTTGTGTGAGATACCCCGCCTTTTGGGAATCTCCGTCCAGAAAAGCCTGTCGTATTTCTTTCAATACACCTGCCGACTGTTTGTTTACATTCCAATAATATTCGGCGCCTTTGGCAGTATTCGGTCCACCTTTCCAAAGCGTCTTTTCATTCAGTGTGATTCGTTCCGCGGATATGGAGCCCATGATATTTGCTCCCAGACTACCATTCCCGATGGGTAGCGAACGGCTTTCCCATGTCTTGTCCGGATTCGCCCCTGTGCCCGAAGCGCGTAGCCAGACAGCTTGTCCGTCGAGATTGTTGGGAGTGTCGAACCATATGGAAAGTCCTTGTGTATAATCCACCGTTTCTATTGATGATGCAGTGAGTGAAAAGAGAGTGCAAAAAATAAGGAAGCAGAGTTTCTTCATAAGATGTATTATTTATAAGGAATGTGATGTGCAAAGGTATTGTTTTTTTAGGATTTCAGCGAACGGCCTGCTTTCGATTATAACCAATAAGCTTTTAAAAATCACCAAAAGTGCTTCTTTGTGTAGGTAGTAAGATGTTTCTAATGAGAAACTGTATGACGAAGGGCATAAGGACCTCATTGTAATATCGACCAAAATGAACATGTTTATAGATAAGGTCCGTAAGAAAGCAACGATGATGAATCCATTTCCTGTGGCAGCCCGCTTTGTTTCAATAATGCAACTTTCTTTATGACAGTTATTACCTAAACAGTTTCTGCTATAAATCTCATCCGGCTAATAGCATGAAAAAATAAAAGGATTTATGTCTGTCACTTCAATGCGGCAATCTTTCAACTTTCTTTCCCTTTCTTTGTTCTTTCTGCTGAAATATGCTACTTTTGTATTATCCTCATAGATATGAGAACTAAAGAAAGGAACAAATCATGGAAGAAGTAAAAAGAATCCCTTATGGAGTTTCCAACTTTGTGGAAGTGGTGGAGCAGAACCAATATTACGTGGATAAAACGATCTATCTGCCTTTGTTGGAAGAGCAACCCAGTAATTTGTTCTTTATCCGTCCCCGCCGCTTCGGCAAGAGCATCTTTCTGAGTATGCTCCGGGCTTATTATGACATCGCTCAAAGAGAAAAGTTTGATAAACGCTTCGGCAATCTATGGATAGGCAGTCGCCCTACACGGCTGCAAGGGACTTTCCAGATACTCTTTCTTGACTTTTCCCGTGCCAGCGGTGGTAGTGGTACGTTGGCCGAGAACTTCGACCGTTACTGCTGTATGGTCATGGATTTGTTCGGTATGTCCTATGAATCTTATTATTTTCCGGGATTTGCTCAGGAGATGAAAGCACAGCCCGATTTTGTAAGTAAACTGAATTATCTGAATCTTCATGCGGCTGAAACCGGAGCGCATCTTTATCTTATCATTGATGAATATGATAACTTCACCAATGTGGTGTTGAATGAGCAGGGCAAGGAAGTCTATCATGCGCTGACCCATGCTAGCGGCTTTTACCGTGAAATCTTCAAGAAGTTCAAAGGTATGTTTGAGCGCATCTTTATGACCGGTGTCAGCCCCGTGACGTTGGATGACTTGACTAGCGGATTTAATATCGGTTGGAATATCAGTACCAAGCACCAGTTTAATATGATGCTGGGATTCAGTGAAACGGATGTGCGTGAGATGCTCCAATACTATAAGGATGCCAGACAGTTGCCGGGCAATGTGGATATAAGTGCGATGATAGAGGAAATGCGTCCGTGGTATGACAATTATTGTTTTGCCGAAGAAAGTCTGGAACGTGACCCGAAGATGTTCAATTGTGACATGGTGCTCTATTATTTGCGCAACTATATGGATTTGGGCAAATCACCCAAAGAGATGATAGACCCCAACACCCGTACTGACTACAACAAGATGAAGAAACTCATCCGTTTGGACAAATTGGACGGTAATCGCAAAGGCGTGTTGCGCAAAATCACCGAAGAGGGGCAGATTATCACCACATTGACGACTACCTTTCCCGCTATTGATATCACCAAGCCGGAGATTTTTCCCAGTCTGCTCTTTTATTACGGTATGCTTACCATCACTGCTACTCGGGGCAACTATCTGGTGTTGAGTATTCCCAATAATAACGTGCGTAAGCAGTATTACGAATTTCTGTTGGAAGAATATCAGGATAACCGGCATATCAATCTGAATGACCTTGGCTTGATGTATTATGAAATGGCTTACGAAGGTCATTGGCGTGAAACGATGGAATTTATTGCTCATGCCTACAAGGAAAACTCTTCCGTGCGAAGCTCCATCGAAGGCGAGCGCAACTTGCAAGGCTTCTTTACTGCTTACCTGAGTACAAATGCCTATTACCTGATAGCTCCGGAACTAGAATTGAATCACGGTTATTGTGACCTGTTTCTTATGCCTGACTTGATACGCTATGACGTGAAGCACAGCTATATCATCGAACTGAAATACCTCTCCACCAAGGATTCCGAAGCGAAAGCCGAAGCCCAATGGCAAGAAGCTGTAGAGCAAATAAAAGGTTATGCCGTTGGTGCTAAGGTGCGTCAGATGGTGCACGGAACCGAGTTGCATTGTATTGTGATGCAGTTTCGCGGATGGGAACTGGAACGGGTGGAGGAAGTCATGCAGAAATAAGCTCAATTTATACTGTCATTTCTCATTTTAGGCAAAATATATCTGTAATTCCCTTATTTCAACAAAGAGTTGTCTGATTGCCAGACTTTGTATGATAAACTAATTTATGCGCTAAATCTATATATTTAGCTTGGTAGGCATATATACTCACCACGTGGGCTTATGGTTGCTTACCTGTGGACTGGAAATATTTTAGACAGAAGAACATAAGAACAAAAGATAAAGCAGTTATGTGTAATTATTATTGTAATAAAATAAGTGTTAAAGATGACTCAACCTATTAAAATGGATAAACAGATTTCTTAAACATTCCAAACGAAGAGTATGATTCTGTAATATATTGATATATAAATATTTATCTTTTATCTTTTTCCCTTTAAAACCAACGACCTGTTGCACACCGAGAAACAAAGTGTTCGACACCGAGAAACACATCGTTTCTCGGTGTCGAACAAATCGATAGATAAGGCTCGGAGTATAGAATAAACAAATCGTCCGTCTTTTTCTATTTTATGGATTATTCCATAGATATATGCATCAATATATATTCCCATAATTACCCTATTGCATCTGAAATGTAATATTATAGAGTATGGTACCGATTTTAAACTAATTTTTTGAAAAACAATCATTCCCCCCGATGAAATGGTTTGATTTGGTGAAAAGTGAATATTTAATGGCTATTTTTAAAATAACTCTTTTTAAAAGCTACCCTACCTTTGTGACAAGAATGTTAGTCGGAAAAGTTATCCCGGTTCTTCATTCTTAAATCTAATGCCTGTGAGATTTATTTTGTTCGCTAATAGAAATATGAATCTTTATTATTAAATGTAGTATTATGAAAAAAAAGAAGCTTATGAAGAAACAAAGCTGCTTTGTTGTTCTTTTGATGATGCTCCTGTTATTTCCTTCGGGAGCGTTTGCGCAGCAACAAATGATTAAAGGACAAGTGGTGGATGATAAGGGGGAAACCATTATTGGAGCTACGGTCATGGTAAAAGGGGCAAAAGAAGGTACGTTGACCGATATTGACGGTAACTTTTCTGTCAAAGGTAAAGTCGGCAATACCTTATCTATCTCTTATGTCGGTTTTTCTCCTCTCGAAGTAAAAGTGACAAAACTTGAAGGTAATCGTTTCATATTAAAGGAAGACTCGAAACTTCTTGATGAAGTCGTTGTGGTGGGTATGGACAAGCAGAAACGTAATACCATTACGGCTGCTGTGTCTACTGTAGCTTCCGATGCTATAGTCAATCGTCCTGTAACCGATTTGACCAGTGCCCTTCAAGGTAATGTAGCCGGTCTGAATTTTGTGACCGACGCAGCTCCTGACGGCGTTGGTGGTGAAACAGGCGCGGAAATCAAGTTCAATATCCGCGGTGTCGGTTCTATTAATGGTAACGGGGGCGAGCCTTATGTATTGGTGGACGGAGTGGAACAAAGCCTTCAGAACGTAAATCCAAATGATATCGAAACAATTAGTGTATTGAAAGACGCTTCTGCCGCTGCCGTATATGGTGCACGTGCCGCTTATGGTGTGGTATTAGTAACTACAAAAAGCGGTCGGCAGGAAAAGACACGGGTTTCTTATCGAGGCACAGTAGGTTTTAGTTCACCTATCAATATGCCGGAGATGATGAACTCTCTTGAGTTTGCTAAATATGTGAACGAACGGAATGATAATGATGGCGTGAATCATAAATTTTCTGACGCTCTTATAGAGAAGATGGAAGGATTCATGAAGAACCCCTATTCAGCAGAATTTCCAGGTATAGGTCCCAATCAAAACGGGACAGACTGGGCTTCTTCAATGGATGCGGTATATGCGAATACAGATTGGTTTGATTATTATTTTAAAGATACTGCTATTCGTCATTCACATAACCTGAGTGTAACCGAAGGTTCGGAAAAGTTCAACTATTATGTAGGTTTGGGTTACACTTATCAGGATGGTTTACTTGACAAGGTAGATGATAACCTGAGCAAATATAATGTAAATACGAAATTCCAGATTATAGCCAATAAATGGTTGAAGTTCAATTTCAATAATAATATAACATTGAGTATCCTTAAAAGGCCGATGGCCAACCAGACCATCTTTTATGGAACTCTTGGACAAACAATACCAAATGCTCCTACTCATTATCCGATTGATTCGGAATATAATGATGCTTCTGAGTTCCGTTATCTAAAAGAATCCCATTATGTACAGAACCGCATATCCGATGCAATGTCTTTTGCTGCTACCATTACCCCGTTACCGGGTTGGGATATTGTAGGGGAAATGAAAGTACGTTTTAATGTAGAAGACAACAGTTTCAAACGTGGATACCCTACAGTAGAAAAACCTGATGGAGAGTTAAAGGTTGACATAGGTACCAAGCAGGGATATGTATATCCGGGTATGGAATGGAAGAATTCCAAATGGGGTTCTTATACTCGCGGTAATGCATTTAATTATTATCTTTCTCCGAATGTATCGACATCTTACGTCCATACATGGGGAGAACACTACTTCAAGGCTATGGCAGGTTTTCAGATGGAGTTGCAGGAAAACTCCAATGGTTTCACTTATAAGGATGGAATTTTAGGTAGTGATATTTATTCATTTGCGAACTCCAATGGTACATTGTCTGCCGGTGAAGACCGTACTCATTGGTCCACAATGGGTATGTATGCCAAGTTGAACTGGAATTATCAGGAGACATATTTTCTGGAATTCAGTGGACGTTATGACGGTTCTTCCCGTTTTGCTCCCGGAAACCGTTGGGGATTCTTTCCTTCCTTCTCTGCCGGTTATGATATAGCTCGCACAAACTATTTCAAATCATGGAATCTTCCATTTTCCCAGTTGAAGTTGCGTGTTTCTTACGGACGCTTGGGTAATCAGAATGGCGCCGGATTGTATGATTATCTTGGAGTGATGGATTTGGTGTCAAACTCATCCAATGCTTGGTTACTGCCGGGAGTAAACGCCACTCCTGCCAAAGGAATGATTGCCAAAACTCCGAAAATGGTCAGTCCTTATATTACCTGGGAGAAGGTGGATAATGCCAATTTAGGTCTTGACCTGCTGTTATTGGATAACCGTCTGACAATAACTGCTGATATTTACCAGCGTACAACGCATGATATGATTGGTCCGGCTGAAGCAATTCCGGCTATCGGAGGTATCAGTAAAGACGACCGTGCAAAAGTAAATAATGCGACTCTCCGTAATCGTGGTTGGGAGTTGTCCGTCAATTGGCAGGATCAATTGAAATGCGGATTCAGTTATGGTGTCGGTTTTAATATATCCAATTACAAGGCAGTAGTCACGAAGTATAATAATCCTGAAGGACTGATATTCAATAACCATACCGGTCTGGCACGTAACAGAGGGTATTATGAGGGAATGGACATCGGTGAGATTTGGGGATATGAAGCTAATGATCTTTTCATGACTAACCGTGAAGTGGATGAATATTTGAGAACGGTAGACCTTAGCTTCTTTAAAGCTGACAACCAGTGGCAACGCGGTGACGTAAAATATATCGACTCCAATGGTGACGGGAAGGTAGACCCGGGAAAAGGAACTTTGGCGGATCATGGTGATTTGAAAGTAATCGGTAATACAACCCCTAAATATTCTTTCGGTATTAATCTGAATGCAGGCTATAAAGGATTTGGAATATCAGCTCTTTTCCAGGGAGTAGCCAAGAGACAATTCCCGATGGCAGGTGCTACTTACCTGTATGGAGGAAATTGTTACTTCAAAGAGCATCTTGATTATTTCAATGCATGGCATCCTGATGGATATTTACCACGCCTGACAGATAATTCTAAAGACAAAGAAGTGAATATAGGCTATAATACAACTCGTTATTTACTCAATGCAGCTTATATGCGTCTGAAGAACTTGACAGTCTCTTATTCTTTCAAACCACAATTGGTGGAAAAGATTGGCTTGAGTAATTTGAAAGTATATTTCACTTGCGATAATCTGTTTACAATTTCCAAGTTGCCGCAACAGTTTGACCCTGAAACACTGAATCAGGTGAATGGTTGGGTAGGAGGTAGTAATGCTTCTGCTCCCGCCCTTACTTCACCGCTGACTGCAAATGGTAACGGGCGAGTTTACCCATTGAACCGGAACTTTGTATTTGGAATTGACATCACATTTTAATTAGAGAGGAACATCATGAAAAAGAAAATAATTATACTGACTGCTTTTATAGGGCTGGTGTTGTCCGCTTGTTCCGACTTTTTGGATCGGCAACCGTTGACAATGCCTGAAAACGAAGGCTTCCTGGCTGGTCGCGAACAAGTAGAGAACTATATCAATGCTTTATATACTTCATTGCCGGCTCCGACGCAATATGGAATGAGTGTCCGTGGTGAAGAGGTGAACAGCGATAACATTTTGGCTGAAAAATATGACAGACGCCTGAATGGTGAGAATAATCAGTTCAGTGGCTCGACCGATTGGGAAAAAGGCTATCAGAACCTGCGTAATGTCAACTACTTCTTTCACTATTATAAAGTTGATGCAGGACTTGAGACTGCTGAAGTACTCTCGCTTAGAGGAGAAGCCTATTTTTTGCGTGCTTATTGGCATTTCTACCTGCTCACCCGTTTTGGAGATATACCTATAATGGATGATTTTTGGGATGAAAACGCTACGGTAGCCGGCTTACAGAAACCTGCGTCCAAGCGTGCGGATGTTGCCCGTTTTATATTGAATGACTTGAAGGCCGCTATCGGTGAAATTCCGGAAGCACGTGCAAATTTATTTACGCGTAGTAAATATCAGGGACTGCGTATCAGTAAGGAGGCCGCTACTATTTTGGCTATGCGGGTGGCGCTTTATGAAGGTTCGTGGGAGAAATACCACAAAGGTACTAAGTTTGCAACGGAAGACAATTCTACGGAATTTTTTCAGGAAGTATTGAACTGGGGAGACCAGCAACTTTTTACTGCTGGCTTGACATTGAATACGAAAGACACTGATAAGGAGTATGTAAATACCGAAGATGCTTTTGCACACTTATTTAATAAGGAAGATCTTTCTCAAATACCGGAAGCTGTTCTGTGGAAAAAGTATTCAGTGGCTGATGGTGTCTTTCATAATTTGGGTGGTTTACTCGCTTCAGGAGCAGTAGATGGCCAGGGACCGTCCGGCCTGTCAAAGTCATTGGTGGATAACTATTTAAATGCCGATGGAACTTTTATTAATCCCAAAGACGAGAAGTTCAAGGATTTTAATGAAACATTTGAGGGACGGGATGCGAGACTTCTCGTTACAGTAATGCATACCGGATGTAAATATCGCTCTAATGCAGGTTCTTCTTCCAATAAGCCGATGAATGTGAGGGCTTATGATGCGACAGGCACTGATGATGAAATGAAAGAAAAGAATAAAGATATTGTCTCTCCTAACTTGAACGGCGACGGTAATAGCAAGAGTGTTACCGGATTCCATATCAGATTAGGTATTGACACTACTTATGTGGAAGGGAATACGCAGACTGGCATTATCCTGTTCCGGTATGCGGAAGGATTACTTTGTTATGCTGAAGCAGCGGCAGAATTGGACAAATGGAGCGACGATGTATTGAACAAAACATTGAAACCCTTGCGCGAAAGAGCAGGCGTGACATGGATAGAGCCGCAAGCAGATGCTAATTTCCCATTTACCGGGCTTACTCCCTTGATACAGGAAATTCGTCGTGAAAGACGTTCGGAACTGGCACTTCAGGGATTCCGTCTGGACGATCTGATGCGTTGGGCGGAAGCCGGAACATTGAAAGGAATCAACGGTCGTGGCAGGGGTGCATATCTGGGCGAAGAGAGTGTCCTTTACAAAAGCTTTTCACCCAAAGGGCGCGAATCATTGGAATTGGTATTGAAAGATAACGACGGGTGGATGGATCCGTTACAGCAATATTTGCCTGAGGGTTACCTTTTCGACCTGAACCGGGATTATTTATTACCGATACCACCGGATGAACTGCAATTAAACCATGAATTGAAACAGAATCCGGGCTGGGGAGATGTTAGCGAATAAGTATCTCAATTTAATAAATTACACAATTATGATAAAAAGAATACTATATACATTTTTACCTGTTTGCCTGCTTTCAATAGGTTTTGCAGGGTGCGAGGACGATGCGGTAGAACCACTGCCGGAAACTGTACCTTTAATAGTGGAATCAAGTGCCAAGAGCTTTGTAATGGGTGAAGAGCTTACCCTTACTTTGAAAGTGAATGACGCTAAGAATCCGGAACGTGTGACAAACGAAGATTTTGATATTTATCTGACTGCTAAGGACGGAGAAAAAGATGTATCAAAGACAGCCTTTAAAGCATTTCCTTCAATGGTTACCTTCCCGAAGGGAGTCAGTTCTTTTGATATAAAACTACCGATTACAGAAAGTGGAATTAAGCCCAAACAAAAGTTGTATGTGAATGTAATGTCGTTTGTACGTGGCTATACGGTGACTAATCCAACTCAATCGATTGTTATTTCTGATCTCCATTACACAGTTGTATCAATAAAAAATAATTCGGACAGGGTTATTGACGAAGGTGATGAGTTTACTATTTTGGCAGAAGTTCCTGTGCCGGTCACGGATGATATGGATATCCATATCACTGTACCTGATGAGCAAAAAGATTTCTATGTAACGTTACCCCCCGTCACATTGACGATAAAGGCAGGAGAAAAATCTGCAGAAGTGAAAGTTAAAACTAAACACAATATGGAACCTACCAAAACGGAAACGTTGACTTTGAATTTTACGACCGTTTCTGCAGTTCATCCGTTGGATAATGAAACATTGGAAATTACGATGAAGGACCTCGAAGCTGAAAAGGGAGATGGGATTCTTGATGAGCGTTGGGTTTACGAACGTCCGGGAATTGCATTTGCTTCAAGTGGCAGGTTGGCAGCAGCCAAGACACAATATGGAGATGATAAGGTTGTTGAAATGAAAGAACTGGATCCGCATCCCAATACAGATTTAGCTACGGCAGGCTGGAAGTTCTACAATGCATGGGAATTCCATAGTTTCGGAAATACAGGTGATATGTGGAATACTAATGGTGCAGGTAATTCATGGGGTAATAAAGTTCCTCTGTTTTTGGCAGATCGTAATACGGTGATTGTACAGAATCATGCGGCTTGTGTCAATGTGCAATTCTCTAATATAACCGATCAAGGATATCTGAAGATGATAGAAATGAAAGTTCCGTCGAAGGGTACAGGGCCGGCAGCAGGAAAAGATAGGGATTATGGTACTGCTGCTTTCTATGGATGTGGAGTTAATACTACATATAAAGCTAATAGTCAGTTAATATCAGAAGGTTGCAGAATGGAAATTCGTGCCCGGCTTCGTGGTGAGAAAAATGGCTTTAACATGGGGATTTGGCTGATATCTGATGAGTCGGGTAAATATAATACTTACACGGAAGTTGATATTCTCGAAAATCCGACAGGTCCTGTTACAGGAAATAAAGCGCATCAGACATTCCATACGGGAATTTCAGGAACCGATAAAAAAACTCAAACTGCAAATCATACGATAAATATAAATGAATGGAACATTTATTGGTTTGAGTGGCGTTCTGATTCGGAAGTCGCACTGGGCATTAATGGGCAAGAGACTGTATGCTATAAAAAAGCTGATTGTCCTGCAGGCTATTGGACTTTTACAGATGAACAAAACTTAAATGGGTTGAAATTTATTCTTACCATGGGAGCACCTAATAAATGGGGGCTTGGAGGTGGAACTGAGGTTAATGGTGTATGGTCTCCTGATGCCGGCTGGGATTCTGGTTTTGCAAGCTATGATAATTATGAACGGGATCGTGATAATAATGCTATTCCTCGTTTGGAAATAGATTGGGTTCGTACTTATATAAATAAATCTTCAGTAGCAGAGTATGACCAAGGTAGAAATAGGCATACAGGAACGAAGTTTTATTAATTCTTAGTTGCCTTAATCAAATTTCGCAAGTGCCTTATTCAGTCTTCAATAAAAAGGGGCAAAGAGGTACTTGCGATTTTTTTAATAAATAAACTGACTGTCAAACCATGACGAAATACATCTTAATCATTTGTATGCTGTTTGCATCCATATCGGGTGCATGCGCGGACAACTTGACATCACCCCCTGTTTCAATAGTTCCCCGTCCGGTGCAGGTCGTGCCGGGCGAGGGTAACTTCACCTTCTCCGCCCGAACCTTGTTTTCGGTAGAGAACCATGAGCAGGCTGTCATCGTCCGCAACTTTATAAACTTATTCAAGAGAAGTTCGGGAATAACCCCACAGTTGGCAATAGGTAGCAGTGAGAAGAGTCATGTCCGTTTTACGACTGACTCTTCTTTAAAAAGCGAAGCCTACCAGTTGGAGATTACTCCGGAGCAGATACAAGTAAAAGCATCGGATATAAAAGGCTTTTTCTATGCATTGCAGACCATCCGCCTGCTGTTGCCGTCGGCTGTCGAAGGCAACCGTCGGGTTGAGAATATCCAATGGAGCATTCCCGCGGTAACCATTCAGGATGAACCGCGCTTCGGCTATCGGGCATTGATGCTGGATGCCGCCCGCTTCTTCATTCCCAAAGAGAACGTGTTGCGTATCATCGACTGCATGGGCATACTCAAAATCAATACGCTTCATTTCCACCTCACGGATGATAACGGCTGGCGGGTAGAAATCAAGAAATATCCCCGCCTGACGGAAGTGGGTGCATGGAGAGTGAACCGCATGGATGTTCCTTTCTATTTCCGCCGTAACGCCGAACCGGGAGAACCGACCCCTATCGGAGGATTCTATACGCAGGAAGACATCAAGGAAATGGTGGCATACGCTGCCGACCGCCAGATAGAGGTTATCCCCGAAATAGATATGCCCGCCCACAGCAACGCCGCACTGGCTGCCTATCCGCAACTGGCTTGCCCTGTGGTGAATAGTTACATTGGAGTCATTCCGGGCTTGGGCGGAGGAAGTTCGGGAGTGATTTACTGTGCCGGAAACGACAGCGCCTTTACATTTCTGCAAGATGTTCTGGACGAAGTGATGGCAATCTTCCCCTCGCGATATATTCATTTGGGAGGAGATGAGGCGCAGAAAGGATTCTGGAAGAAATGCCCGCTTTGCCGGCAGCGCATGAACAAAGAGCATCTTGCCGACGTAGAAGATCTGCAAGGTTATTTCATGAAACGGATGAGCGACTATGTACGCAGCAAGGGACGCGAAGTGATAGGTTGGGACGAACTGACAAACAGCAGTTTCCTGCCCGAAGGCGTTATTATTCAAGGTTGGCGCGGACTCGGCGCGGCTGCCTTGAAAGCTGCTGAAAAAGGACACCGGTTCATTATGACTCCTGCCCGCATCATGTACCTGATCCGCTATCAGGGCCCGCAATGGTTTGAACCCCAGACCTATTTCGGCAATAACACACTGAAGGACGTCTACGATTACGAACCTGTGCAGGCGGACTGGAAACCGGAATATGCTTCCTTACTTATAGGCGTACAGGCATCCCTATGGACGGAGTTCTGCAACAAACCGGAAGATGTGGACTATCTGCTCTTTCCCCGTCTGGCCGCCCTTGCGGAAGTGGCATGGACGAAGAAAGAACGCAAGGATTGGACTTCATTCCTGAAAGGACTGGATGTCTATAATGAACATCTGACAGCTAAAGGTATCGTCTACGCCCGTTCGATGTACAACATCCAGCATACGGTCACTCCAAACGACGGGATGCTCGAAGTGAAACTGGAATGTATCCGCCCCGACATGGAGATACATTATACGACGGATGGAAGCGAGCCTACGGCAACTTCACCGCTCTACGAAAAAATAGTGCCTGTAAAAGAGCCGCTTACACTGAAAAGTGCTACTTTTGCGCAAGGCAGGCAGATGGGAAAAACATTGATACTCCCTGTCCGGTGGAACCTGGCTACCGCCAAACCTGTATCGGGAGACAGTCCGTCTGTAAAGCTCCTGACGAACGGAATACGTGGAAGCTTGAAATATTCGGATTCCGAATGGTGCACTTGGAATGATAATGATTCCGTCTCTTTTACAATTGACCTGCTGAAGCCGGAAACGCTGAACACATTGACATTGGGCTGCATCACGAACAATGGGATGGCTATCCATAAGCCGTCGTCCGTGAAAGTGGAAGTTTCGGATGACAACTCTAGTTTCTGCGAAGCTGCCATGCGGAGTTTCACGCCCGAAGAGATTTTTCGTGAAGGAAACTTTATAGAAAACTTGCCGTTGAAGCTGAGAGGTACACAAGCGCGTTACGTACGTGTGACAGCCAAAGGCCCGGGAGTTTGTCCGGCATCTCATGTACGGCCGGGACAGGTGTCGAGAATCCTTTTTGACGAAATGATACTGGAATAAGGCAAAGGGTACAAACATGAATAAAGCGACATTGGATAAAACGATAATCAAGTTTATACAAAAGCTATACTTATGAAAAACAAATTACCGGAAAACAATTCCATCCGTCTTGCCTCATTGGATATTCTAAGAGGTTTCGATTTATTTCTCCTGGTCTTTTTTCAACCTGTATTCGTGGCATTGGCACGGCAGATGAATATGTCATTTCTCGATAGCATACTTTATCAGTTTGACCATGAGGTTTGGGAGGGATTCCGTTTCTGGGATTTGGTAATGCCGCTTTTCCTCTTTATGACGGGAGCTTCCATGCCGTTCTCACTATCGAAGTATATAGGGACTACGGGAAGTTATTGGCCTGTGTATCGGAGAATCCTGAAGCGTGTTTTTCTCCTGTTTATCTTCGGAATGATTGTTCAGGGAAACCTGCTCGGTCTGGACGCCACGCATCTTTATTTGTATTCCAATACATTGCAGTCTATTGCTGTCGGTTATCTTATTGCTGCGGTCATTCAGTTGCACTTCCCGTTCAAGTGGCAGGTAGGGATAACGTTGCTACTCCTTCTCGTCTACTGGGTTCCGATGACGTTTTTGGGGGATTTCACACCGGCGGGGAACTTTGCGGAACAAGTGGACAGATGCGTTTTAGGGCGATTCCGTGACGGTGTTTTCTGGAATGAGGACGGAACCTGGAGCTTCTCGCCATCCTACAACTATACATGGATGTGGAGCAGCCTGACATTCGGAGTGACCGTCATGCTCGGAGCGTTTGCCGGAAAGATAATGAAAGAGGGCAAGGCAAATCGGAAAAGGGTGGTGCAGACGTTGCTAGTTGTCGGACTTGCTCTTGTTGGCCTGGCGTTACTGTGGAGTTTGCAGATGCCTGTTATCAAACGTATCTGGACAGGCAGCATGACCCTGCTTTCCGGCGGCTATTGCTTTCTGCTGATGGCATTGTTCTATTACTGGATTGATTATAAAGGATATACCCGGGGATTGAACTGGCTGAAAGTGTATGGCATGAATTCCATTACGGCGTATCTGCTGGGCGAAGTTGTGAATTTCCGTTGCGTTGCCGCTTCGGTCAGTTACGGGCTCGAACAATATCTGGGTGGTTATTACTCCGTATGGCTTACCTTCGCCAATTATCTGATTGTCTTTCTCCTGTTGAGGGTGATGTATAAGCGCGGATTATTTTTAAAGGTTTGATAAATGAAAGAATAAAAATAGTATGATTAAACGAATATATTTGCTGTTGATGTTGTTTGGAGGATGTTTGTTTTCCATGAGGGCAGCTGTAAAGGAAGAGATTTATGTCAATCATATAGCAGATACTGTGGAGATTGGCAATGAATTCCTCGCTCGCAAGTTTCTGGTGAAGAATGATAAAGTCCGCACGTGCATGATTGAAAATAAGCGTATGGGGAAGGAAGTTTCCCGTATTATTCCCGAAACCATTTCGGAGGATTTTATCATCCGTACGTTGAGTGCGGATTCGGTCGTTGCGGATATTCATTCTTCTGATCTTTTCTTGCAGAGAGTACAGGTCACGGATGAAGGGAAGAACGGCAAGAAGCTGGTTTTCCATTATAAGGGCTTCCGCCATCAGGAGGTGGACTGGCAGGTGGACATGGTTCTTACATTGGAGGAAGGGAAGCACTATATGAGGAAATATCTGGAGATTACCGTCCCCGATTCGCAACGCCATCTGGCGCGTCTGGATTATATTGATTTCGAGCCGATGAGCCTTCCCGAAGGATATGCTGTCTGGACGCATCCGGTGATGGAACAGGGAGTGGGCGGTGTCAGCGGATATTACATCTCTTTGGGGCAACCGGTGTACATACAGGGCATGTTCTTCGGACTTGAATTTCCGGCTTCGGAGACGGAGATTGAGGGTGATCGGAAAGTACGTATCCGCTATTATTCGGGAAAGAGCTTTGAGATGCTTGCTTCGGAAGGCCGTCTGGCGGACAGCGGGACGTTTACCACCTGGAAAGAAGTGACCGGTGCCACCCGCAGTACGGATATGGATGTCATTCAGACGGACTTTTTCAGTTATATCCATGATATTTCCGTTCCGGTCGACTTCCGTATCCAGTACAATTCATGGTATGACTTTATGCTCGACATCAACGAGAACAATATCCTCGACTCTTTCCGTGAAGTGGAACGCGGACTGACGCAGAACGGAGTTCGTCCGATTGACTCTTATGTGGTGGACGACGGTTGGAATGCTTACGGTCCGTGGCAGGAAGAGAACAAGGCCAAATTCTGGTCGTTCAACAGCAAATTCCCGAACGAACTGTCCACCCCTTCGGATTTGTCACACCGTTTGTCCTCTAATTTCGGATTGTGGCTGGGCCCCCGCGGAGGTTATAATTATTATATCAAGTTCGCGCGGTTTCTGGAAGAAAACGGGAATGGAAAACTGAACCGCAACTCAAGTGATATTTGCACCAACCATAAGGTGTACTGCGAGAAACTGAAAACGTTTTTTCTGGACTGCCAGCAACGGTTTGACGTGAATTACTGGAAACTGGACGGTTTTCTGGTTCGTCCGCCGCAGCCCGACCCGCAGGGGAATTATATCTCCGGCGGTTATCAGGGAATGTATTATGTCACCGAGCATTGGGAACGCTGGATTGATATATTTCAGGCGATGCGCGACCAGCGCGGGGCGAAAAGGAATGATTTGTGGATTAACCTGACGTGTTATGTCAACCCCAGCCCGTGGTTCTTGCAATGGGGAAACTCCGTGTGGATGCAGAACTCGCAGGACATCGGGCGGTTGAACGTAAAACGCCCGTCACAGCTTGACCAACTTTTGTCTTACAGGGACGACCGTTATTTCGATTTTGTGAAGACACGCGCGTTCCAGTTCCCTTTGGCGCATCTTTATAACCACGACCCGATTTATGGCAATACCGCCAATCTCGCCGAAAAGATGGATGATGATGAATTCCGCACTTACCTGATGATGGTGGCTACCCGCGGCAGTGCTTTCTGGGAACTTTATTATAGCTATAACATGATGAACGAGGGGCAGAAATGGGTGATAAATGCCGATGTACTGCACTGGATTAACGACAACTATGAGACTCTGAAACATGCTAAACTGATAGGACAGACTCCCGCAAAAGGAACTCCTTACGGCTATTCGGCATGGTCGGAACAGGAAGGGATTATTTCTGTCCGCAACCCGTCCGATGAAGTGAAAGAGTTTACCTTCCCGCTCGACCGCACTATCGGAATGCCTGAAGGATTGAAAGGATTGCATCGTACCTATGTGTGGGCGTACCGGACGGATGAACAGAAGGCAGAGGACACGGAGAACCATTTGTTTGATTATGGCGGACAAATCTCCCTTAGTTTGCAGCCGGGTGAAGTGCGGATTTGGAAATTCAGTACCGTGCCTGATAAGGAAGCCCCTGCTCTGCGGATAGTGAAGACCACCTCTCCGACTTCCCTGACGGTCGAGCTTAATGAGCCTGTGATACTGAAAGACGGAATATTTTCCGTTTCGGGAAATGAGGTAACCGCTACTTCGCTTTCAGCGGACAGGCGTGTCGTGACACTAACATTGGCTCGTGAAATGAGAGAAGATGATAAATACCGCCTGAATATTTCGGGAGTGACAGATGACGCAGGAAATACGGAAGCATTGCGCACCGCTTTTTTCTATTTCGAGAATCAGGAGATACCTGTTTTGACAGGAGTCAGTGGCAGCGGGGATTTTAATCTGTCTTTCTGTTTGAAAACCGATAAGAACGCTGTTTCCTTGTTGCGTCAGGGAAAAGACATTTTGGTGGATTTGGATGCGGAAGGGCGGCTTGTATTCGTGGTAAAAGGGTTGAAAGTCGTATCCGGACAGGCTGTTGATGATGATAAAGAGCGCATTGTGTCTTTATGCCGTGAGAAGAATGGAATGTTGAAAATCTATCTGAATGGTGAATTGGAGCAGTCGGTTTATGATGTGGCAATAGTGAATCCGAATATTAAAGCAACTCCGGTTATTGTAAATGCTTCATTAGAGAATACTCTCGGACAGTTGAAGATTATGAATCGTGCGCTTGATTATAAAGAAAACAAGAACATGGTTCTGAAATAAAAGAGGTTGTGACTGTATCAAATAGAGGTCAGCATGATAGAATAAATGATGATAATATCCTGTTTGCAGGAGATATAGATGCTGTGTGTTGGATATATAGATCCAACACGCAGGTCATATATGCCGTACACATTGGATCTATATGTCCAATACGCACGGTATATATGGCTTACAGGCTTACAAGTAGCTGATAAACAGCACTATTTTACCAGACTTTTTGCCCTCTCCAATGCTACATTGATATTCGGGCAGATATTCTCTTTTCCCAGCAACTCGTAGAATCCGGCTTTTTCCAGTACATTATGCACGTTCTCGTTGACTCCGGAAAGGATAACGGTAGTCTTTTCCTTCTGTGACATTTCGCAGAGAGTAGTCAGGTTGTGAATCCCTGTGGAATCGATGAACGGAACCTTGCGCATACGGATGATACGTACTTTGGGGCGGTCTCCCAGTTGTGTCATTGTCTCTTCAAACTTGGTAGCGATACCGAAGAAATAAGGGCCGTTGATTTCGTATACCTCTATGCCTTTG
>ULRQ01040697.1_pt1 | contig 26118 bp, 20 predicted proteins | sample 1955491 | NCBI WGS metagenome assembly ULRQ01 (sample SAMEA4835684, study PRJEB28245) | human gut metagenome | biome: gut microbiome; material: fecal sample | place: Denmark | collected 2008 | reverse complement strand
ATGGGGAACAAAAATCGTGTCTTATTTGGAAATCTTGTAACTAGATTACGAACCGTAAACTGATTGATAAACGAGACACGTGTGTAGGGTGACGGGTGGCGGTTTGGTGGCCTTTTCCTATATATATATATATATCTTTTTTATATTTTTTATTAATTGGAATAAAGGTAGTAAAAAAGGCCATCCTCACCCGGTATTCTCACCCTAGGCGTTTTGGCGGAAATTTAGGAGAATGAGACAGAGTAAGGGTCACCAATGGCAGCCAAGACTGGAATATTGCTTACGACTGAATTGCCGTTAGCGGAGGGACGGTGCAAAACACCGAAACAGCCCGCTCCTTTCATAACCCAATTGGCAAGACAACGCGTAGAATAACCCCATCAGGATCGCGCGCGTGTCGGTGCTGTTTGCTACCAACTCAACATAATACCGGTTATGTTGAATACTTCTCTAAATGTTTATATTATGCATATCTTTACCCACCCTTCTCCCCGGGAGTTTGCCACGCCGACCCCCACCCCCTGAGCCGGCCGCGTCGCGCCGCCTCTTACTGCTCCGAGAAATTTTCGGCACTCCCAAACCATTTCAGCCTAGGAGGGGTGATCTTTTACATGCCCAGAAAAATTTTTCCATATTGTGAAAAACCGTTTTACAATTACAGCTAACAATATGAAATCCCAAGAGAAAATGAAAATCTACGTCGATATTGCCTATAACGACAAAGGGCGGCGAATCGGCAGCGGACATCCCCGCGCAAAGTTCACCGACGCCGATGTCGAACACGTTCTTATGCTCCGTACCACGGGAATGACAACCCGCGAGATCGCAGACAAAATGGAAATGTCAGAGTCCACGGTGCGCTCCTACATCCGCGGTGTAAGGAGAAGTCAACCCCCCATGGCTTGGAAGAGAAAGGAGATCGTATGCGGGAAGTAAAGACCAAAGCTGGCGCCAGCGTAAAGGAATGGAAGCCGCCGACAACCCAAGAGAAAGCGGCGCAGAATGTCTGCCGCTCCAAGAAACCTGATAAGTCGCTCCGCAACCGCGAGGGCAGAGTCGCGCTCCGAGAGATGGTCATGCCCGAGCTGGGATTGGTGCCGCATGATATTCCTCCGGCAGAAGACGGGGACGTTTTATGCGAAGCGAGAATCCGGCATCTGTGCGATTTTCTCTCTTCGGGAGGCGTGCTTCAGAGATGGCTCGACGCCGCGGGCGTAACAAGGAGTCAGTACACCTATCGAAAAAATCGTCAGGAAGGCCTCAAAATGCGCCTAGAAGAGGCGATGTACATTGGGTGCGATGCCCTAGTTGACCGAGCGCTGGAAATCGCTCACAAGCCGTTTATAACGGTTGACGAGGTTGTGACGACTTTAGCTGACGGAAGACAGGTCACCGTGACCAAAACCGCCGACAATGTGTTTGCCCGCAAGCTCGCGGTGCAGGCCACGATTGACATCTTGAAAAGAAGGGCGCCCGACCGTTACGGCGACGCCGTGAAAGTGGAAGTCGCAGACTCCCGCGCTCAGGCCATTATCGACGCCCGGCGCCGTTTGAGAGAGGCTAAGGACAAGATCATTGAAGCCGAGGTTGTGGGTTAACGAATTCTGCGCGATACGAATGTGATGTCGCCGATATATTCGGCGCATTCGTACACAAGGCCTTCGCCTATCGGGTCTTTGCGGATACGGACGAGCTCGCGCCCGATAAAATCGGTTTCATAGAATCCTATTAGGGTACGCGTCCCAAATTTTTTAGTCTTAACCAAGGCAGCAATTAACTGCCCCTCTAGCGGTCTGTCGCGGTCGTCGCCGCAGTATTCTCCACTCTCTTCGGGCGGCACGAGCTTACGATGGAGAAACAGCAGATCTTCGTCGAGGTAGTCCGGCGCAAGGAAGGAACCACGCAGATAAAAGGCTACCACCTGTTCAGAAGTACACCCCGGGGGAGCTACGACCCAATCGTCCGACTCTATCGACCAGTCAGTAATTTTTAGCTCTGATAAAACACCAAAGTGCAGGAGAGGGACGGTATTTCCCTTATAAATTTTCGGTGCGCTCTTGCGGAGCGCAAGCTCTGCCAACTCTTCGTCTTCCGTTCTAGGAACAGGACGGTCCTCCATAAGGTCGCGAATAGGTACGTCAAAGAAGCTTGCTATTTTCGCTATGGTGCTCCACCTCGGGTCTTTTGTTCTATCCTTGAGCAGAGAATTTACTGCCGGGAAGGTAATCCCGATACCCCTAGCTAAGGCGCTCATGGATACATCTTTTTCATCCATTAAGCGCTGCAAACGCGCGCCAAACCCTTTAGGGAGATAGAAATCAGAGGTTGAATTCATAAAAGGTTTTTCCAAAGTGTGAAACTGATTTTAGAAATTATAGATGACTTTACAACTTACTAGTGTTAAATTAAATTTATATGGTTAATTTATGAGCGAAGTGAAGTACTATGAATCTTGAAACAATGCGCACGGCTTATCAATCCCTCGGTTATAAAAAGAAGGATATAACAGACTTGACAAGGCTTTCATACTGCGCCGTTAATAACTTTTTGGAAGGCGGGTGTGGTACTAGCCGCGGGACATTGACTGTCTTAAAACTTGCCCTTAAGGATCTATTGGCGAAGGATAAGGAGAGCACTTTAGCGCGTCTGCGGTTAATCGAACAGATAGAAAAGCGAATGCGGGAGACCGATTAAATGAACTACTTTAGAGATCAAGGACCGCTCCTTCTCGTGAACGGATACCGAATCGTTAAGATCGCAGGAAGAGGAAAGAATCCGATTGAGAACGGCTGGACAAAAAAGATCGTTACCGCCGAGGACTGTGAAAATGACAACGCCGCAGATCGAAGCGTTGGCATAATCTGCGGCGAAGACGTTATGTGCGTTGACGCGGACATCTACGAGCACGAACTCGCAGATAGGATAATGGCAGTCATCAGAAAGCTGCGTCCTGACTGCATTATACCTACTCGTTACGGAGCACGCCCCAAGTTCGCAATGCTTTTTCGTAACGTCGATAACCTCGCACCGACTCGTTCGCCAATGTACACGAAGGGCGAAGGCGACGAGCGCGTAACGGCGCAGATTGAGTTCAGAGGCAAGAATCAACAGTTTGTCGCATACGGCATACATCCGGCTACAGGCGAGGAGTATGAATGGGAGGGCGGCATGGAATACTCGCCTGAGCTTATTCGTGTGGACGAACTGCCGCCGCTAACCAAAGAAGACTTTGAAAAGATCGTGCAAGAACTCGACGCAATCGCGCGATCCTTCGGCTATTCCACGAAGTCCTCTTCAAATAGCGCATTGGCTAAGGTCAACGAGAAACTGTCGCCAGAGGATATATGGCTTCGTAACTACGACAAGAAGCTAGGAAAGACATTCGCGCAGTACGAGCAGGACCTGTTTGATTCTGACCTAAACCCTGCCGACTACAAAGATTGGATTACGGCAGGGCAAGCGGGGCACCATGAGTTTGACGCCGACCCAATGGCTATGGAAGTGTGGGACAAGTGGTCACAGCAGGGGTACAACTACAAGGACCACGCAGAGATAGAAGCCAGATGGAGATCATTTAGGTCTGATCGAGAGTCGGTTGTTACCTACCGCACGCTTCTTATGCATGTCCCGGACGGGATGGAAAGGGCGGGATATGTTGTAAACGAAAAGACTCTTGCAATTGCCGTTTCAGAGCATCTTAAAGGAACCCTGAGGTTTATCTCTAGCACAAATCGATGGGTGATCTTTGAAATGGGGCATTGGGTAGATAAGGAAACTGAAGACGCAAATAAGCGGATATCTCACGTAATGGACTACATTCTTAGTTTAAAGCGAGTCGAGTATGCGGGGAATACAACATTAAAGAAGCAATTGGATAGGCTTCAAAAGCTGTACGACACAAGTCTCCCGGCCCTGTTAGACAAGATCCGTGGTTATCTTAAGGCTATTGGCAACATATGTGTTGATATAGGAATTTTCGACACAGACCGCCGTTATTTCGGCGTGGGCAATGGTGATATTGACCTCACTACAGGAGAGTTTTTACAGCCCGACCCTCAGCGTTACATTTCTCGACACACAAAAGTTTGTTACGATCCCGAGGCTGACTGCCCCCGCTGGAAGCAAACGTTGAGAGAATGTCTAGATGATGACGAAACGGTGGACTACTTCCAACGTCTTATTGGGCAGGCGGCCTTAGGGCAAACAAATGCGGGGCTTCTGGTGTTTCTTTATGGCGGCGGTTGTAATGGTAAGACTACTATTCTTGAGACTATTCAAGTAGTGTTCGGGGACTACCAGTGTGCCGCAGATGAAAACGTGTTCTTTAGCTCGGGCGGAGGTTCCACGCGTGCGGACTTGATCGACTTAAGAGGCGCTCGTCTAATCAAACTGTCCGAAGTAGCGCAGGGAGGCAGGATCAATACCGCGCAAATGAAACGTATCACAGGCGGCGACGAGATTAGCGCCCGTGCGCCCTACGCTTCTAAGCAGGAAAAGTTTTCGATTGTAGGCATCCCGTTTATTGCCACGAACTTCTACCCTGATATTAGGGAAGCCGACGACGGTACATGGCGCCGTATTCGCTTGATAGAGTTTCCGAGAAACTTTGATACGGACAAAGACTTTAAAAAAGACGATCACTTAGCGGATAAGCTCTCGCTTGAGTACGAAGGCATACTTAATTGGGTGATTGAGGGCGCGCTTAAGGCCCAAAGGGAAGGGCTAAATCCGCCTAAAAAAGTGCTGGATGAAGTTAAAGAATACCGTCGGGATAATGACCTTGTGGGGCAGTTCGTCGAGGAGCGCTTAGTCGTTGACGGAAACGACAAGAGCCGTATCGCGTGCAGCTCCATGTTTAAGCTATGGCAGAACTTCTGCACAGAAAGAGGGGATAATGCAGGGATCAGGTCAGCTAAGGCATTAACAGGAGAGCTGAAGAGAAGATATAACTGGAAGCGCCCTATTATTCACGGATACCCACACTACAAAGGTGTTAGACAGAAGGAGGATGGCTTCAGGGATACAGGCGAAGACTGACACTTGAACAACTTCCTATAAACCACAATAGCCTCGGAATTTAACTTACGGGGCTTTTTCGTGTCTGACAAATACCTTGAACAAGAGATCGCTACTCGGCTTGCCGAGTTCTTTGACGACCCGCTCGGGTTCGTGATGTGGGCTTTCCCGTGGGGACAGCTCCCCGAGATGTCTGTCGTCCGCTTGCCTGAGCCTTGGCGCTCTCAGTTTCACTGCGACTTCGGCCCCGATAAGTGGGTCTGCGAGTTGTTGGAAGACATCGGCCGCGGCGTAAGAGAGAGGGGCTTCGACGGAGTAAACGCCGTCATGCCTCAGCGTATCGCTATCGCTTCCGGCCACGGTATCGGCAAGTCCTGCCTTACTGCACTTCTTGTGACGTGGCTTATGGCAACGCGCCCACACTGCAAGGGCATTGTTACTGCCGTGACCGCAAGCCAGCTCACCACCAAGACGTGGGCTGAAATCAACAAGTGGATGAAGCGCTCGGTCGTTGCCGATATGTTCGAGTACACCGCCGACTCCATCCGCGCTAAAGAGGCGCCCGAGACTTGGCGAGTGGACGCGGTGACTTGTAAAGAGGAGAACTCCGAGTCTTTCGCAGGTCAGCACGCCGCATCCTCGTCTCCGTTCTACATCTTCGACGAAGCCTCGGGTATCTCCGAGAAAATCTTCGAGGTTGCCGAAGGCGGTCTAACCGACGGCGAGCCTTTCATGTTCATGTTCGGAAACCCGACGAGAGCCTCGGGTACGTTCTATGCCGCTTTTAACGATCGCAAGAAAAGGGCGTCATGGTACACGCGGCACGTGGACTCCCGAGATGTGGCGATTACCAACAAGCGGCAGATCGAAGCATGGAAAGAGGAGTATGGCGAAGACTCCGACTTCTTTAGAGTCCGTGTGAGAGGCGAGTTCCCGAACCAAGCAAGCAATCAGTTCATACCTTCCTTCTCGGTTGAAGAGGCTATGAAGCGCGCACCCGCCGATCACCCGACGGTCGCCACCATCGGCGTGGATGTGGCGAGATACGGTGACGACGACTCTGTAATTTTTTTCCGGTTCGGCAAAAACGCCAAAATGCCCTACCGAGTTTTTCACGGACTCTCTGTTGTAGCACTCGCCCACGAGATCAAGAAGGCTATCGCTTACTGCTACGAACTCGGCTTTAAGCAGGTCTATTGCTTCGTGGACGAGACGGGCGTCGGCGCAGGCGTCGTGGACATCCTTTTGGACGCAGGCTACAAGGAAGTCTATGGCATTAACTTTTCTATGGCCGCGGACGACTCAGATCAGTTCGACCGCAAGAGAGACGAGATATGGGGCCGCGCCCGAGAGTGGCTTAAGAAAGGGTGTCTCGTTGAGGACGAGGACCTGAAGCACGACCTTGTGGCGCCCGAGTATGAAATCCGTCCGTCGGGTGCTATCAAGCTCGAAAGCAAAGAGAGCATGAAAAAGCGCGGTCTTAGTTCCCCTGACATCGCCGACGCTTTCTGTCTCACATTCTCAATGCTGATCGCGGAATATTCGCCCGAAGACTACCAGCGCGCCAACCAGCACGTGGCACAGGCCCGCATGGATTACAACCCCCTCGATTTCCGCTTCTGATACTTGACGAGCTTTCTGCGCCCGATACTACGGCAAAACAACGGAGAACTTTATGCACGTGAAGGTATTGAGCACGCAGGAGGTTATGTCGTACCCGGGCTTTGACGAACTCATTGAGGAGTATTCGCAAGCCTTCGACAACTCTCAGACCGGCGCCGTCAAAGTGGATTGGAAAGCCTACGAGGACTTCGGGGACAACCTGAAGACTGCGGCCGTGATTGCAGAAGGAAAGATCGTCGGCCTTGCCGCCGTCTTGATTCAGCACTCCCGCCACTACGATATGCCCGTGGTCACTATGGAAGCGCTCTACCTTCGCCGCGCTTACCGCAAAGGTACCGCGGGTCTGCGTCTGCTTTGGGCCGCCTCTGACATCGCCCGTGAAGCGGGCGCGAAGGGCTTGGCGCTGTGCGCGCCGCCTGAGAGTGAACTTGAGAGGCTCTGTATCGCCAAAGGCTACGCTGACCTGCGGCACGTCTATTGGGTGCCCGCATGAACGAGTTGTCCTTACCGACCTCAACGGAAGCCGCGATACGGCGCGTCGAGGAGCTAGGCGAAGCGCTCAAACAGAACTTCCCCGAATACGTCTTCCCCGTCGAGCATTCCCTGCACGGCGGGATGTATGCCCGCACCATCCGAATGCCCGCGGGCACAGCCGCCGTGGGAACGCTCATTCGCGTGCCCACGCTTCTCATTGTCAGCGGGCACGTGCGCATTAACTCGGGAGATCGCGTCTACGAACTTCAGGGCTATCACGTCTTGGAGGGCGAGATCAACCGCAAGCAAATGGCTTGGGCCTTAGAGGATACCGAGATCACCATGATCTTTGCGACGCAGGCAAAAACGGTTGACGAGGCCGAGCGCGAGTTCACCGTCGAATTTGAACAGTTACAAAACCGAAAGAAGGAGATTTCAGCATGAGCGGAGTCGCAGTCGGAGCAGCGGTCGTAAGTACCGCGGCGTCCATTTACAGCAGTAACCGTCAGGCCAAGGCAACGCGCGCCGCGGCTAACGCGCAGGTCGATCAGTCCAACAAGCAGTTGGCTCAGCAGAAAGAGCAGTACAACCGCGCCAATCAGAAGCAGGCCGACATCGGCTCTTTGCTTGAAGCCAACACGGGCTCTGACCTCGGCACCACTATGTTGTCGGGCGCTCAGGGCATTGACCAAAATCAACTCCAACTTCAGAAAGGGGGCACCCTTCTCGGAGGCTAAGACATGGAACTTAGAGAAAAAGTCCAAAGCCGCTGGGACGCTTTGAAAGAAGAACGCTCCTCTTGGATGTCGCATTGGAAGGACATCAGCGAGGTGCTTCTGCCGAGAGCGGGTCGCTTTCTGCCTACCGAGAATAACCGCGGAGGCAAGGCCGCATTCCGCAAGATTCTCGACAGCACGGGCACCCGAGCACTGAGAACCTTGTCGGGCGGCATGATGTCGGGCATGACTAGCCCCGCTCGCCCGTGGTTCCGTTTGACGACGTTCAATCCTGAGCTTGACGAGAGCTATGAGGTCAAAGTTTGGATGTCGCAGGTCACCTCTCTCATGCAGATGGTCTTCTACAAGTCCAACACCTACCGCGCTCTGCAAATGGCCTATGAGGAGTTGGGCGCCTTCGGCACGTCTGCAACGCTGATCTATGACGACTTCGACCGCGTGATTCACTGTCACCCGCTTACCATCGGAGAGTTCGCTATCGCGACGGACTCCCGAGGCAGAGTCAATACCGTGTACCGCGAGTTTCGTATGACGGTCGCTATGCTCGTGCAGGAGTTCGGCCTTGAGAACGTGAGCCGCACGGTCAAAGACCTGTATGACCGCGGTCAGATGGACGAGTGGGTTGAGGTTATCAACGCGATTGAGCCTCGCACGGAACGAGACCCGAGGAAGACCGACGCCAAGAATATGCCGTACTTGTCGGTGTACTTCGAGAAGAGCGGCGATAAGGGCAAAGTCTTGCGCGAAACAGGCTTTACGGAGTTTCCCGCTATGTGCGCTCGTTGGTCGGTAACAGGCGGCGACATCTACGGAACGAGTCCGGGCATGGAGGCGTTGGGCGACCTTTGTCAGTTGCAGCAGATGCAGTTCCGCAAGTCGCAGGCGATTGACTACAAAGTTCATCCGCCCGTCCTTATCCCGAGCGAAATGAAGAACATGGGGACGCAGTTCCTCCCGGGCGGCGTTATTCCGTACTCCAACGCACAGCAGGCCCAGCAAATCCGCTCGGCCTACATGGTCGATCTCGACTTGAACTCTCTCCTTGTCGATATTCAGGACGTGCGCCAGCGCATTAACGAGGCCTTCTACCGCGACATCTTCATGCTGATGGTCAACTCCACCGACAAGACCATGACGGCGACCGAGGTCACCGAGCGGCACGAGGAGAAGATGCTGCTGATGGGACCCGTGCTCGAACGCTTGAACGCTGAAATGCTCGACCCCTTAATCAACATCGTGTTTAACAAGCTCGTGCAGGCAGACCTTCTGCCGCCGCTCCCTGAAGACCTTCAAGGCCAGCAGTTAAACGTCGAGTTTATTTCCATCCTCGCGCAGGCTCAGAAAGCCATTAGCACCAACTCCGTAGACCGTATGTTCTCGGTGCTCGGCAACCTCGCAGGTATGCGCCCCGACATCGTGGATAACGTCAATCTTGATTTTTGGCCGCAGTGGTATGCCGACGCTTTGGGCGTTGACCCGCGCTTCATTGTCTCGGGCAAGAAGGTCGCCGTCATCCGTGAGCAGAGAGCGCAGGCTGAACAGCAGGCCGCCGCTATGGAACAGCTCCAAGGGGCGACGCAGGCCGCCAAGAACATGGGCATGACCATGCAGGGTCAAAGCCCCGAGCAGATCATGCAGGCGTTCACGGGCTACTAACTGATACTTGAAGAGACTTTGATGGTTGACAATTCTGAAAAGTTCGATTGGGACGCACGGGAGCGTGAACGCGAAGTCCTCGAACGTGAGACCAAACAGGTCTTGCAGGAGAGAAAAAACGATCTCGAAACCGTGTTGTCAACCGAGCAGGGCCGTCGCTTCGTTTGGTCCTTGATGAGCGAAAGCGGCGTCTTCTGTTCGACCTACAACCCGAAGGCCGCGGATGTGGCAATTGACATGGCCTTCACGGAAGGACGCAAGCAGTTGGGCTATCGGCTTCTTGAAGAGATTCAGGTGCTTTGCCCGCACAAGTTTTTGTTAATGCAACAGGAGATGATTAAAAAATGGCAGAAGGCTTAGAAGGCGGAACACCCGCACCGGCACCGACTCCGGCGCCCGCCCCTACACCTGCACCGGCTCCGACACCGGCGCCGACACCCGCTCCCGCAGGAGCAACAACTGAGGGCGGAATGCCTAACCCGTTAGGCGAGCAGGGCGGACTTCCCAATCCGTTGGGCGAGAATCCCGCGCCGCAGGATAACAAGCCGGTAAGCGAAGCCCCCGAGCACTACGCTGAGTTCGACATGGGTGACTACGGCAAGCTCTCTGAGGAATCCGCCAAAGACTTCGGCGCCGCCGCCCGAGAGCTGGGTCTCTCTCAGGAGAAAGCGCAGAAGCTCGTCAGCTCCATGACACCAGCAGTTGCCGCGCATCTTCAGCAGAAACTTGCAGGCTACGCCAACGAATGGATTGCTTCGGCCAAGGCCGACGCTGAAATCGGGGGCGCCAACTACAACCGTAATCTCGGAGTAGCCAAGCTCGCCTACGACAAGTACGCCACGCCTGAGTTGAAGAAAGTTCTCGCTGTCTCGGGTCTCGGCTGCAACCCCGAGATTCTCAGACTCTTTTACCGCGTCGGCAAGACGCTCCAAGAAGACCAAGGCGTGGGAGCAGGCAACGGTCCGCAGACTCAGCCTTTCGTCCGCTATCCGAATACCCCGAACATGAAGTAATCAAGAAGGAGAGGAAATGTCCACCAACGCAAAATACAATCCGACGCTTGCTGATATCGCGTCTCGCATGGGCCCCGACAAGCGCGTCGATACTGACATCATCGAAGCCCTTAACGAAACAAGCGAGCTTCGTAACTACATGACAACCATCGAGGCCAATGGCGTCACAGAACACGTGACTACCGTTCGCACAGGCCTTCCGACCGTTGCATGGAAAAAACTCAATTGGGGCGTCCAGCCGTCTAAATCCACAACCAAACAGGTCAAAGACTCCCTCGGTCGTATCGAGGCTTGGGCCGAAGTTGATACTCAGCTTCTTGAGATCAATGGCTGGGATAAAGACTTCCGCTTCACTGAAGAACTTGCTTTCGTTGAAGCTATGAATCAGAAAGTTGACCGCGCTATCTTCTACGGCGACAACAAGAAAGACCCCGAAGCTATTCTTGGTCTGACCGCTCGCTATGCCACAGGCAAGAAGTCCGCGGCTGACAACGCTGTTAATGTTATCGACGGCGGCGGCACGATTGCTTCCGGCAAGTCCTCTGACTTGACTTCTATTTGGGTCATGTGCTGCTCTCCGCGTACGCTCTTTATGACTTATCCGAAGGGTTCCTCCGCGGGTCTCAAGACAGAAGACAAGGGTATCTGCACAACCGAAGACGCCAACGGCGGCAAGTTCGACGTTACCCGCACTAAATTCTCTTGGGACGTGGGCCTCGTGCTTCGCGATTGGCGCTATGTCGTCCGCATCGCCAATATCTCCAAGGCCGCTTTGAAAGCCGACGCTTCTGATACAGGCGCCGTTGATCTTGACGATCTGCTCTCCGACGCGATTAACCGTATGCCTTCTTTGACAAACGGCGGACGCTTCGTGATCTGCTGTAACCGCACCGTCAAGAACTGCCTCAAGAAACAGTTCAAACACGCTAAGAACGTTCGCTACGGTATCTCTGAAGTCGCAGGTCAGGACGTTGACAAGTACGACGGTATCCCTATCGCTATCTGCGACGCTCTGGAATTTGGCGAGTCCAAGGTTCCGTTTGACGCCTAATTAGGAGAAAAGAATGATTGTTGACAAACTTAACGAACTCTCCGACGGCCAAGTCGTAACCGCGGCCGCCGCATCCACCAACACCTATGATTTCGGTCAGGCTTCTCCGACACCGGGCTCCAACGGGGTACTGCACGTGGTCGCTACCATTGAAGCGGGCTCTGCGGGTCTTTTCCAAATGAAGATTCAGGAGTGTGATACCGAGACAGGCACCTTTACAGACCTTCTTACGGGTCCGCAGGTCACCATTCCTGACGAGGGCTTAATCCTCGATATGGCGCTCCCCGCTGTCACAAAGCGCTATCTGCGTGCCTACTACACGCCGACTAAAGCCGCGGGCGAAAGCGCTCCGAACGCTAAGGCCACTGTTTCTACGATCATCACTTGGGGCGTGGAGCAGCAGAGCGGTTGGAAAGGTTCTACTGCCTACATGCAGACTAAGTAAAGAATCAGGTTAACTGCATTTGAGTCACTCCATGGAAGAGGTTTGGGCGCCCTAGTGCGCCCGTTTTTTTAGGAGCAGTAAATGGCAAGTGAAGTCCAAATCTGTAACCTCGCTTTATCTCGTATCGGCGAGGACGGCTCGATCATCTCGCTTGACCCTCCCGAAGGAAGTGAGCACGCGGCGGCTTGCGCGGCGTTTTATCAGCGCGCCTTGGGTTCTCTTCTTGAGTCCCATGATTGGAGCTTTGCAACCATGCGTATGGCGCCGGGCAAGCTCGCGACCGAGGACACGCACGGATGGGCGGCCGCTTACGTTCTGCCGCCTGAGTGCGCTCGGGTCATCTCGGTGCAGAGTCTTAACGACACGACGCACTACTACGCGCCCGAGAACGAGCACTACGAGATCGAGTCCAAGGAAGGTCAGCGAGTTCTTTACACCGACTGCGAACTGCCGATTGTGCGCTATATAACCGCCACGCCGAACCCGGGGTCTTTTACCTCTTTGTTTATCGACGCATTGGCGTGGCGGTTAGCCTCCGATCTCGCGGGCCGCATCATTAAGAGCAAAGAGGGCATCACCGTGGTGAACGCCTGTATGCGCAACTATCAGATCGCTTTGGGAGAAGCAACACGTAAGGACGCCAAGGAAAAGAATCAGCCAGCAGAGCACATTCCCGATTGGATAAAAGCTCGGGGAGGTTTCAATGGCTATTAAAAGTGTGCAGGTCTCTTTTGCGGGCGGCGTTGTGTCTCCCGCTATGTTCGGCCGCGTGGACGATCAGAAGTACAAGACGGGACTAGCCAAGTGCGAGAACTTCGTCTGCTCCCCGCAAGGCGCAGTCTTCAACCGCCCCGGGTTTGAGTTCGTGCGGGCTACGAAGTACGCCGATAAGAAAACGCGCCTTATCCCGTTTAAGTTTTCGTCCGATCAAACAATGGTTATTGAGTTCGGTGACAAGTATGCGCGCTTTCATACGAACGGCGCGACTTTGATGTCGGGCAGCTCTCCTTACGAGATCACGACGCCCTACGAGGCAGACGACCTCGCAGAGATCAAATACACGCAGTCTGCCGACGTTTTGACGCTCGTGCATACAAAGTATCCTCCGAAGGAATTAAAGCGCTACAGCGCCTACGATTGGCGATTAGAGACCATTGATTTTGCTCTTGGCATCTCTGCGCCTACCATCAGCGGTGTGACATATCACGCCAACGGCAATACCAGTGAAAACCGCTTTAACGTCCGCTACGTGGTGACAGCCTTGAAGGAAACCGACGAAGGCACCATCGAGTCGGGCGCAAGTACTGCGTTCACCATCTCTTGTAATCTTTATCACAATGAGAGCAACAATGTCATTCAATGGGGCGCCGTAACAGGCGCTAACCGCTACCGCGTCTATAAGTCCTTGTCGGGCGTCTATGGCTACATCGGGGAAACTAACGCGCTCACCTTCACGGACGACAACATCGCCGCCGACGAGTCCATCACACCGCCTCGATATGACACGATCTTTCAGTCCGCGGGTTCCATTCAATCCGCGACGATCACGAACGCAGGCACGGGCTACGTGGGGCCGAACGGTGAGATTACGAGCGTCACACTGGACTCACAGGAAGAGTGGCGCACGGAAAGGAAAATGCAAATCCCTGCGTATCATGCTTGGTACAACGCTTGGGAAGTATTGAACCTCGTCGATTACATTAACTACTTTCAATACAACATTTACGTCGTTGACGACGCGGGTACGGGAAGCGGAGCTGAGATCGAGCCTATTCTTGAGTCGGATAAGAACAAAGTCTATGACATCGACTTCCACGGTTTCGATAAAAAGAAGACGGGTTACGTAGCGATAAAGCCCTTGATCGGTCTGAGAATCAAGAAGGCAGGTTCAGGCTACGTCAAACCTCGATTGATTATCGACTGCACGGCGCACCCTGTGCTGACAATGGACGCGGGAAACATCGACGGTTACGGTTTGGACGACACTACACAGGTGCGTCTCAACTTGGTGAGAACGACGGCGCCTGCGTCGGGCCGTGTGTTTGCAAATGGTTTTACACACCGCGGCATTATCGTGACCGACCCGACGGGTCGAGGCGCTGTTCTTACGCCTGAGTTTGCCAACGGGAAGCTGACGCGAGTCAACATCCTCGACGGCGGCCAAGGCTATACCAACCCGACAGCCACGGTCTATGCTGAATACGGCTCGGGTGCTACCGTGAGCTTGTCGCTCGGTGCAATCGGCGACTATCCCGGATGTGTGACGTACTACGAGCAGAGGCGCTTTTTCGGCGGCACTCGCGTCCGTCCGCAGATGTTATGGGGGACTCGTCCGGGCACTGAGTCGGATATGAGCTACACCATCCCGACGCAGGACGACAACCGCATTAAGTTCCGTATTGCCGCTCAGCAAGCGTCACGCGTACAGCACTTGGTGCCGATCTCTCAGCTTCTCGCACTGACAGAGACCGCAGAGTTCCGCATTACGTCCGTGAACTCCGACGCCTTGACGCCGAACTCCATCTCCGTGAAACCGCAGAGTTATATCGGTGCTTCTCCCGTCCAGCCCGTCATCATCAATAACACGGCGGTCTATGCCGCTTCCCGCGGCGGACACCTCCGAGAGCTTGGCTACAATTGGCAGGCCAACGGCTTTATTACCAGCGACCTTTCCATCCGCGCCCCGCACCTCTTTGAACTCGGCAAGCGTGTCGTGGACTTAAGTGTTACCGCCGCTCCCGAGCAGATCATTTGGGGAGCCACCAACAAGGGCGAACTCTATGGTCTCACATACCTGCCCGAGCAAAACGTCGGCGCTTGGCACGTGCATACTACTAAGGACGGCTACTTCGAGTCCTGCGCCGTCGTGACCGAAGGCGAGGAAGACCGCCTCTACGTGGTAGTCCGCCGCCTTGTGAACGGAGCCTACGTCCGCTACGTGGAGCGCATGGGCACTATGTCCGCCGCTACGTTGGAAGAGTCTTTCTACGTTGACTCGGGTCTTACTTACCGAGGCGTGCCCGTCTCGACACTTCAAGGGCTTAACCACCTCGAAGGCTGTACCGTGGCAGTGCTTGGGGACGGGGCCGTCATGCCGCCGCAAAAGGTGAAAAACGGGAAGATTACCTTACCGGAAGAGCACTCGGTCATTCACGTGGGATTGCCGATCACCGCAGAACTTCAGACCTTACCGATTGCCATTCAGCTCAACGACGGCTCTTACGGTCGAGGCCACACGGCCAACATCAACAAGGCTTGGCTACAGGTCTACCGTTCGAGCGGCATTTGGGTCGGGCCGTCCTTCGAAGAGCTGACCGAGAACAAGCAGAGAACGGACGAGCCGTATGGTGCTCCGCCGAATGCCGTGACAGGCACTGTTGCCGTGCTGACAACGCCTTCTTGGAAGGACGAGGGAAAGGTCTGCGTAAGGCAGGCTGACCCCCTGCCGCTGAAGATTACGGGTCTTACTGTTGACCTTGCGGGCTGACACTTGACGACAATTTGAAGCGTTACCTTATCCCCACAACCACGTGGGGATTTTCATGTCTTCTTACTACAGTTATCAAACCAATACGCCGCGAATTTTCACGCCCGCGGAGCAGGAGCAGTTCGAGCTTGCAAGGCTCGGCCCCGTTACGCCCGCCCAGCAGGAGGCCTTTCTCGACTACGGCTATGAGCCGAGGGCCGCGCAGAACCAAGGCACCAAGCAGGAGACCGACTGGGGCAACACCTTCGGTCTTGTGGGCTTAGGGCTGACAGTGGGTCAGGCTTTAGGCAGTGCTTACAGCGCTTGGGCCTCTTCTAAGACGCAGGCCGCAGTGCAGAAAGCGCAGAGCAAGATCGCCGCTAACAATGCCGAGTCTATGCAGATGGGCGTCGAGATGAGCCGTCGGCAGGGAGAGGCCATTATCGGGAGACTCACTCGTAAAGCCGCACAGACCAAGGCCACGCAGAGAACGCGGGCCGCCGCCAACGGTATCGCGCTCGGTACAGGCAACATCGCAGAGATTATGGCGACGACTGATCTTTTGAAGGGCGAGGACATGAAGACTGCTGAACTCAACGCTATCGCGCAGTCTTGGGGCTACGCCGCAAAGGGCGCGTCTCTGACGGGGCAGTCCAACGCCTTGGGTATTTTGGGCTCGGCTAACAGCGACTTGGCGCTGGGCAATGCATTTGCCGCGGGACTCGAAGGCGCGGGGCGCGTCGCAAGCTATTGGCAATCCTTTAAAGCAGGAGTAGGAGTGAGAAGATAATGGCAGGCTTAATTCCGAATCAGACACAAGACTTAATCCCGACCGTCAACGTCGGCACAACCGATTTCATGGACCCGACGGGTCGCGTGCAGGTCAAGCAGCCGAACTACGAGCCTATGGCCCGCGCCGCGCTCTACTTCCAGCAAAAGCAAAACGAGGCCAAGATCGAGCGAGCACGAGGCGACTTGGAGCGCTATATCACCGAGAGCACCTATGGCGTTCCGGGTGAGGATGGCAAGCCGCAGGGCGGTTGGAGACAGCTTTACGGTGAGAAGGCCTGTATGCCCGACGAAGATGGCAAGGGTCTTGCTCAGCGCGTGGACGAGGGATTGGAAGCCGCGAAGCGTCAATACACCCAAGGCTTCACGCCTGAAATGCTCAAGCAGTTTGAAGACCGCTACTACATCAATCGCCGTAATCAGGTCTACAACTCCGCAAGCGCTTTTGTTCTTGAACAAAACAACGCGTGGAAAAAGTCTTCCGCCGAGGGCAATATCGCAATCGGCGTCAACGGGATGATTAAGAGTATCAACGACCCTGCGTCATTTGAAGCGAATCAGAAACTAGCCGACAGCAACGCCTACTTTTATGCCCGAGAGTTCTTAGGGCTGGACGAAGCAGCGGCTCAAGTTTATGCCCGAGAGCAGGTCTCCAAGGGCGTGGCAGGTGCCGTTACCAATATTCTTGCCGACATCCAAAACGACCCCCGAGCTATCGTTGACGCACAGCGCCTTCTGAAAGAACACGGTGATCTGATGACGGCTTCCGATCTTGTACGCACGCGTAACTTGGTCGATCAGGAAGCCAACAAGATCAACGACACCAACATGGTGGACAGCGTGGCAAGAAGCCTGACGCGCAACACGGAAATCTTCGGCCACAACGGAATGCCGCCGTACAAGCTCGGTACTGCCGAGCACGGCTTCGGCATTTGTATCGGGATGGAAAGCGGCGGACATCAGCTCGATACCAAGACGGGCCAAGTGCTTGTCGGGCGTTACCGTGACGGCTCGGTGCCTAAAGACCAAAGTAAATGGTCTTACGGTGCGGCGCAAATGCAGATCGGTACTGCTGAGGAAACCGCCAAGCGAAACGGCGTTGTATGGGATAAAGAGAAGTTTTTGAAAGACCGAGACTACAACATCGAGCTTGGACTTCTGCATTACAACTACCTCGTGCGTCAGTTCGGCGGTCAGCTTGAATTGGCAAGCGCCGCGTACCACGCAGGGGAAGGTGCGGTTAAGAAGGCACTGACCGAGGCCGCCAAGAAGGGCGGGTCTTATCTCGACTACCTCGGCCCGCACAGCCGCGACTATGTGACGAAGTTTCGAGAAAGATATAACGCCGCCATTATGAAATCGGGTAGCGGCGGCTCGATCTTTGACCCTGCCAGTTTTCAAAAGTACGGAGAGTATGCTTCCCGCAAACAAGTGGAAGACAAGGTGCTTGAGCTTGACCCGAGGGCCAGTTTCGACATCGCGCACCGCAACAGCATTACCGACCGAACCTATGCGCAGTTGGAAAAGCAACGGCAATCCGATATGCGGGAGCGCGAGAACGGCGGTGCGGCGATTCTCAATTGGTGTTTTGAAAACAGCTTCGACATCGGCAACGTACCCGTTCAGCTCAAGAACCGTGTGACGCCGAGCGATTTTGCCGAGATCGCATCCAAGGTTAAGGCTCTCCGAAACAACGATCAGTCGGGAGACCGTGACCTCTACACCAAATACATGACCAACGATAAGGCCCTGCTGGAGCTCAGCGACGCGGGCTATACGTTGGTGCGTGCCGCCGTGCCGGGAGACGTTCGCCAAGCGCTTGACGACCAAAGAGCACGCCTCAAAGAGAAGGACGCAATGGCGCACCAACAGCAGGCGCTCGACGTTCGCGACGCTCAAGTCGGCAAGTTCAAGCCCGAGTACGAGCTGAGCATGGAGCGCATGACTCAATCGTTTAAGGAAGTCTATGGCGCCCAAGAATGGAAGGACTTAGACGAGAACAAGCGTATGGACATGATCGGTATGTTCCGGGGCTTTGTCGCTGAGCAACTGCAAGTCCTCGCTAGGCAGGGTAAGGAGATCGGAGCCAATACGCTCAATGACCTGACCAAACAGTTCTTGAGCCATGAGTACGACACGAACAACATCATCATGCCCGACTCTAAAAAGAACTTTACTCAGCTCAGTGCCAAGGACGCCAACACCACCAAGCGCGGAAATCTCTATGCCATTGGCAAACAGCTCGCCACCTTGAAGCGCGAACGCCTCGGTTTGCCCGACGCCAGCCCTTCGCAGGGCGAGATTTATGAGGCGCTCGTCAATCTCGACACCCGTCAGTACACCAACCTTCAGGGGTTCTCTTTCGACGGCTTCTCTCAGCCTCGCTTGGACTATGTGAGAAAGACCTTCAAGTGGCTCTACCACCGAGACCCCGACGCGCTCGAAACCCTCAAATGGTACACGCGCTCCCTTTGGAAGAAGGAAAAGATGGACGGCGAAGTAGCTGAAGAGGCGAAGACCCCGCTCAACAACACCTTCGACGGTTTCGGAAACGATTAAGGAAAAACTATGTCCTTTGAAGATGATATGAAAAAGGCCGCGGTGCAGTCCGCCGCGCTCTCCTACACCGACGCCTTGAATCAGGACATCGTGCCCGAGCAGGCGGCTAAGAACTTTGCCGTGGCTCGGCAGTTCGGTATTACGCCGACAGAAGCCGCGCAGATGACGCCAAAAGAAGTGTCCATCCGACAGGCGCAGGACATTGACTATGCCGCAATGCAGGCAATGACTCCCGTCTATCTCCAAAGGATTGTTGCCGACCCTGAGAAGGCTCAGCTCGTCAAGGACGACGTGGCAAGCGCGGGTCTTTTAGAACAAGCAATCTTCAAGATGACAGGCAGTCCATATGACGATGCCCGTTGGTTCAAGGACAGCCGCAACGCTATCGCACGCGGTTCTTTCGGTCTTTTCAATACCATGCCGGGGCTGGGCAACATCGGTAAGCTCGACGACGCCGCGGCTCGTTTGGTGCGGCTCGATCAGATGACCGCAGAACTTCGCGAGGGCAAGACGCCTATGGAAGTTTTCGGCATTAAGGACGAGAACATCGCCAACATCGCCATGCAGTTTTTCACGCAGAACATCAAGGGAATGCGTGAGGAATTGCAGAAAGAGCAGAGGCAATACGCAACGCAGACGGCAACCGCCAATCGCATGAGCGCGCTCTTTCCTGAATCTGAGGCCAAGCAGGAGTTCGCACAACAGACCGAACTCGGAGACTCGGCAAGCTACATCCTGACGCATCCGGGAATTGTTCCTGAGCTGTTTTGGGAGTCCTTCATTCAGTATGCACCTGCCATGCCGTCTATCGGCTTGGCTTCTGCATTAGCGGGCCCCGCAGGTGCCGCCGCAGTCACGGGCGCTTTCTCTTATGGCCTAGACAGAAACTCCACCCTGATGGGGAAGATCAATGAGGAAGGAAAAGGAGGAATGACCGCTGAGGACATGCAAGCCGCAATCTCTGACCCCGCTAAGCTCGCGGAGTTTAGGGAGAAAGCGGCGCTCCACGCAGGCCCCGTTGCACTGCTTGACGCCGCGTCCGCAGGTCTTGCCTCCAAGACGTTATTGCCTAAAGCACTGCACGCCAAACTTTCTGCTCCGTCCCGCATTATGGCCGAATCTGTTGTCCAAGCGCCCGTTCAAGGCACGCTCGGCGGCACGGGCGAAGCCTTAGGTCAGATCGCCTCTGAGGGCAGAATCACTTCTTGGTCTGATGTCTTGGCGGAAATGGTGGGCGAATTTACCACCGCGCCGCAGGAGATTGCGACCGCAGGCCACCGAGCCTACATGACGCGCCAAGTGGAGAAGGCAAAGGCCGAAGTACGCACTCAGAATTTCAAAGACCTCGGACAGCTCGCCCGCGAGAACGTCTTGGCCGAACGCGCACCTGATGTGGCCGAGAGCTACTTCCAAGAGATCGGGGACGCCGTGGGGCATTCCGAGGTCTATATCGACGCGCAGGCCGTGCAGGACGCAGGGCTTGCAGAAGCTCTTGTGCAGTTGTCTCCGAGCGCCGCCTCGCAGTTCCAAGCCGCTTTGCAGTCAGGCAGCGAGATCGCAATCCCTGCGGGCGAGTACCTTATGCGTATCGCTCGCTCCGACATCAACGACGATCTTGCGCCGCTCCTGCACTTAGCCGACGAGCCGTCCCTGCATCAAATGGAAGGGATGGAGGGCGAGGGCCAAGCCTCTGAGCAGGCACCGCAGGAAGGCGCGGAAGAGCAGCAGGCTGACAACCCTGTAGTTGACATCGCCGACGCCGTTTCTCAGGCCATTGACCAAGTGGCAGAGGGTTTGGCGGGGCAACAACCCGCCGAGCAAAATGAACAATTAACTAGGCAAAATGCACAATCTGCCGAGCAAAATGCGCAAGTCGCCGAGCCAATTGCAAACCGTTTGGAACGTGTACGTCCCAGGGAAACACCGAGTGAAATCAAGGCGTTAACTAAGGAGATCGCCTCGGTCTTCGAGAAGTCGGGCGCGCCGCAGACAGAGCAGGCCGCCATGACAGGACTCTGCTTGTCTTTGGCAATGACAGCGGCGCAAGACCTCGGCATGACGCCTACGGAGTTTTGGAGAGCGCACGGCCTCAAGCAAGTGGCCAATCCCGCGCAAGCCAACGCCGCGGGTCTTACGCAGAGCAACGGCTCCAAGGGCGAGTTCTTCCCGAGTCAGAACACCATCGTCCGCTGGGCCTCTGCCGACCCGAGTACGCTTGTGCATGAGTCAGGCCATTGGTTCCTGCATAACCGTATCGCTATTGCAGAAGACTTGGAGAACAAGGCTAAGACACAGGAACTCACCGAGGGCGAGAAGCATTATCTCGACGCAACTAAGGCGGCTATGAAGTGGTTGGGCATTGACTCGTTTGCGCAGTGGGACGCCATGACAATAGAACAGCAACGTCCTTTGCACGAGAAGTTCGCCCGCACCTATGAGGCATATCTCATGGACGGACGCGCACCGACGCGAGGCTTGCGTGCGCTCTTCCGTCAGTTCTCCAACTTCTTGAAAAAGGTCTATTACGTTCTCTCGGGTATCCCCGGAGCAGAACTCAATCCGCAGACCAAGGAGCTTTTCGACAATCTCTTTATCGCCCAAGAACAGGTGACGGAAGCCAAAATGCGCCGTCAGATGTTTGACCTGATGGAGCAGTTCGCGGGCCTAGTGGAGCCGGGTGCGCTCCAAGACTACGAGGACACTTTGCAGGAGCGCGACGCGCAGGCCTATGAGTACCTCGTTGCCGCTTTGGTAAAGAATATGCACCGCCAAGGCCGCCTACAGCTCAAAGCCGAAAAGAAGCTGACAAAAGCCGCCGACGAAGCACGCAAGCAGTTTGCCAAAGAGGAGAGAGCTAAGTTCGATCAGACCCGCGTGGGTCAGTTGATGTCCTTCTTGCGCGACGGAGAAGAGCAGGCCGACGGCACGAAGTACCGCCCGAAACTCACTAAGAGCGAGCTCTCTAAACTCGGTTTCACCGACGAGGAAATCGAGACCTTAAAGAAGGCTAAGCTCCTTTACGTTCACACCAAGGGCACAAGCCAAGTGAGCGCGCAAGACCTCGCACGTGACCGCGGCTACACAAGCGCCGACGAGATGGTTAAAGACCTGCTCGCCAACGCTGACATCGACGCCATTGTGGACACCCGAGTCCAGCAGAGAATGGATACGGAGCGAAGCGAGATCGCAAGCCCCGAGGCGATTAAGAAACTTGCCGACGAAGCGGTCTGCCAAGACGCGGCCGCACGAGTTGTGGCAATAGAGATCAACGCTTTGGAACGCTCTCAGAACCGCACCGTTGACGCCGCTTTCTTTGCGGACGTGGCGCGAGAGGCTTTGCAGGGCAAGACTCCGAGAGAGATTCATGCGGAGAACTACCGCAATCAGGCCGCCGCTAAAGCTCGTCAAGCGCTCGCGGCTTTAAAGCGCGGAGACCTAAAGCAGGCCGCACTTCTGAAAAGACAGGAGCTTTATCAGCTTTGCTTAGCGAACGAAGCAACGAAGATTGAGAAGCAGCAGTCCCGAGCAGAGAAGCTCTACAAGCGGATTAAGAACCGTAAGGAGATCAAGGGTACTTCCACTCGCTACCTCATTATGGCGCAGAGGCTCCTCGCCACTGCGGGCTACAGCGTCTCCGAGGACTTAACCCGAGACGCCGTGTCGATCTCTGAGTTCAGTCAGGAATGTAAAGATCAGGGCGAGATTCAGCCCAACATCGAAGACGACTTAGAGATCCGCATTCGCGATGCCTTCGGAGGTAAGGACGCCGACCCTAAGAACCTGCCTGTTGAATTAGCGCAGGAGTTGGAAGCCGCAGTGCGTCAGCTTATGAAGTTGGGACGCGACGTGAACACGGTAGAACTCGCAGGAGAGACCATAGAGCTGGATACCGTCGCAGTCGGAATTGCCGACGGCGTGATCGCCAATGCGCAGAAGCACGGTATCGAGGCCAAGGGTGCAATGGAAAACGTCGGCATTCGTGCCAAGGTCAAAGACGCGCTCGATAAGATCGGAATGTCGCACGCTCGTATTCCGTCGCTCTTTGCGGCAATGGACGGTAAGCGCAACGGCAATCTTTTCGAGGCCATTATTAAGCCCGCAGACGAAGCGGCAACGCACGAGGAGCAGTTGAAGGTTCATTTTGCCAAACGTTTATTCAAAGCCTTCAAGATTCTCGGCCGCAAGACCTTTGAAAAAGCGCGCTACTACGACTTTGCGCAGTCGAGTTTCACGCGAAGCCAAGTCATCGCTATGGCGCTGAACATGGGCAACGACGGAAACCTTGACCGCTTGGTCTCAGGCTCCGAGCTTTGGAAACCTGCGACAGGAGGGCGCAAACTCACTGCCGCTGAGATGGCTCAGATCGTGAGTCAGACCCTTACCAAGGAAGAGCTCGAAGCCGTCCAAGAAGTATGGGATACCTTCGCCGAGCTTCAGCCCGAAGTTATGGCGCAGGCCAAGCGCTTGACAGGCAGAACGCCTGAGCTAGTTCCCCCGCGTCCTATCTCCTTCCGTCTTGCCGACGGCACCGTGGTAAATCTTAAGGGTGGTTACTACCCCATTGTCTACGATCGCTTGGCAAGCGTGAAGGGAGAGGAGCTCGCCAACATGAAAGACGCCTTGAGTCAGGTAGCAGCGGCCTCCCGCAGTCAGAACACCGCTAAAGGCTTCTTAGAGAAGCGCGCCAAGAAAGTGGAGGGACTTGCTGTGACACTGACTTTGCGTGCGGCCTTCGAGGGCCTCGACGCGGAAATCCACCGTCTCGCTTGGGAAGAGTGGGTAGTGAACTCGGGCAAGATTCTGAAACGAGTCAGCCCGACGCTCGCGGATTATTGGGGGCCTCGTGCAGTGGGTGCTATCGACGAGTGGCGCAAAGCTATTGCCACAGGGAATGTCTCTCAGCCCGAGGGTCTTGACGCCATATCCCGAGTGGTCACGTCAGGTGTCTCTATTGCCGCGTTGGGTCTGAACGTCATCACGGCTATTGTTCAGCCCATCGGCATTATCAATACCACAGCGGTCATCGGTCATAAGTGGACTGCCAAGGGTCTGTCTCGCTTCCTGACAATGGGGCCGAGAGCGGCCTTCAAGTTCGCCGCGGGCAAGAGCGGTGCGTTTGAGAACCGCGCAAGAACGCGCTTTAGAGAATTGGCCGAGATTCAGGCTTATTCCGAAAGCTCGTTAGGACGCTTCAGAAACAACGTGGAACGCTATGCCTACTCCATGATTGTCTTCACTCAGATGTTGGTGGACGTACCCACGTGGCTCGGTGCTTATGAGAAAGCACTGTCCGAGGGGTGCGTTGACGCCGAGGCCGTCGCCCGCGCAGACCGCGCAGTGGTTGACGCTCAAGGCGGCGGGCGCCTTATGGACTTGTCTGCGGTCGAGCGCGGCGGTCCCTTGTCTCGAATCTTTACGGTCTTCTACACGTTCTTTAACTCCATTCTGAATACCGTGATGGTGAGCAAACACACCAAGGGCAGAATGGCTTTTGCCGCCGACGCGCTTCTCCTGCTCTGCTTCCAGCCCGTGATCGAAACCTTCTTGCGCGAGGGCATTAAGGCAGGCGTCGCGGGCGCCGACCCTGACGATTGGTGGGAGCACTGCATGGAAAAAGCACCGTGGTCTGTCGTTGACTTTAACCTCGGTCTCTTCGTTTTCCTGCGTGAGTTCTCGGGCATTACGGATTCTTATACAGGGCCGTCGGGTATGAAGAAGTTCCAAGACGTGCGCCGCTTTGCTCAGCAGGTCGAGCAAGGTGACTTCGATATGGCTTTTTGGAAGTCGCTTACCAACATGACGGGCGCCATATTCGGACTGCCTGCGGCTCCGATCACTCGCGCCATGACGGGTATCGACGCTATCGAACGCGGCAAGACGGATAACCCGTTGGCTGTCATCTTCGGCTACTCGGAATACTGATACTTGACGCCGTAACGCTCATTCAGAATTGCCAAGAAAAAGGAGAAGCTATGAGTATTTCAACAGAAGCGCGGAGTTCTCAGCTCTTGGTGGGCGACGGCTCGACCAAGACTTACGCCTTCGCCTTCAAGGTTTTTGACGCGGGTACCGACATCACGATTTACGAGGCAACAGGGGAGTCCTCCGAGAAAGTGATGTCGAGCGACCTCTACTCGGTGACGCTCAACGAAGATCAAGAGGGCTACCCGGGCGGGAGCGTGACGTTTACAACGGCGCCCGCAGCAGACTTGAAGTTCCGCATTGTCTCGTCCATTCCGTATCTGCAAAAGACGCATCTGATGAACCTCGGGTCTTTTTCTCCTAAGACTCTAAATGAGGTTTTTGACAAGCTCTGCGCGCTGATTCAGCAGGTAAGACTTCTTGCGGACCGAGCTTTAGTCGTGCCGTACACGCAGGACAAGACGCCTGAAGAAGTGCTGACTGAAGTCTTGGAGGTCGCTGCGACCGCCGGAGAGTATGCGCAGTTGGCTCAGTCTGTGTACGCCACGGTGGAAGCAGACGTTGCAGAGGTGAAGGCGATCAAGGCACAGATTGACGCAATGATGCTGACGTTTCAAACCATTGAAGCGTTGGCGGCGCAAGCTCAGGCCAATGCCAGCGCAACGAACGACGACAAGCTGACCTGTCAGCAGATACTCCAAGAGATTCAGACGGTTGCTTCGCAATCAGGATTCTCTACCCGCACAAGCCCGACTATCTCCGAGAACGAAACATTTCCGTTATCGAACCTGACGCCTTCTACATACATCAAGGCAGGAGACCTCGTTCTTAATACAACCAACGGGGACCTGTACCGAGTTACTGCTGTAACCGCGACAACCGCCACAGTCGGAGCAAAGATTTCAAACCTGCGCGGCCCCCGCGGTGAGCGCGGTTTGCAGGGCAGTCCGGGGCCCGCGGGTGAGCGGGGTGAAGCGGGGCCTATGGGTCAGAGTCCCTATGCCACCTGCTTCGGACAGTTCCAAGTAAACGGAGAGGGAATGCTTCAGCTCGAATACGTGGGTCTTGCGCCTGCTGAATTTTCTATTAACGACAACGGGGAGGTAGAAGCTACCTATGCCAACACTTAATATCGGAAAGGTGCGTTACACGTGGAAAGGCACCTATAGCGCTACGACCGCATACAACATTCTTGACCGAGTGAAGGACGCCGACGGTTATGTCTATGAAGCGATTAAAGCCGCACCCGCCGGAACAGAACTTACCAACGAAAACTATTGGATAAAACTTTCAGTTCAAGGCCCTAGCGGTTTGAAGGGTGACCCGGGTAATGACGGGCCAAAAGGCGATCCGGGCGAGGCACCGAC